>Ga0189275_100380_pt1 | contig 21464 bp, 20 predicted proteins | sample N19A6minimetaG_FD_130329 | JGI IMG/M metagenome (GOLD analysis project Ga0189275, IMG submission 130329) | Marine microbial communities from the Costa Rica Dome - N19 A6 mini metaG | ecosystem: Environmental > Aquatic > Marine > Oceanic > Photic zone | place: Costa Rica: the Eastern Pacific...
CTCTAGGCTGAGCTGATTGAATTTTTGCATGTCAACACTAATTTAATTATTCAGCCTAAGGAAGGAAGCCTAGGCTTCCTTCCTTAAACTATTAGTGTTGCAATTATTACTTGAATCTGGGTTCATTTCCTCTTTGGAATTAGAACTTAAATCTTCATTTGACTTTTTTTTTCGAGTTGGATTTATGAAATTGGTCAAATTTATCACCTAATTTTACAAAATTGAGTCAGTATTTTTTTACTCCCGATAGTGGTAAATAGTCCAATAATGCTCTTGAAACCCATATTCAGGATATCTTTCCAATTCCTTTATTAATCTACCTTGGTTATCGTAAGTATATTCAAACATTGGAGTCAATTCTCCAACTGGAGAAGTGGGGATGGATTTGGCTATTAGTTTTGCATTCTGATCATAGACATAGTGCCAATCTCTAATGGGGGAATTTGGTTGGGTGAAAACCATCCACACTTGGCGCTGGATCCGGTTTTGATCATCATAATAGAATTGATAGCCTTCCTGGTGAGAAATCTGCGGACCGAAAATTATTTTTTCCAATTGATCCTTGTCATTGTATTCGTATTTGAGATATATCATACTGCCTCGATCTTCTTGAAGTAATTTTTCTGAAGAGTCATAGCGATAGGTAAACACTTCTCCAAAAACATATTTTTCTCCATCAAATGGGAATATCTCTTTTTTGACTAAAAGATTATTTTTGTAGGAATAAATCACAAGGCTGGAGGTGTCATAGCTTGGATTATTTAGGTATATATCAAATAAATCTCTGCCTAAAGCATCGTAATATTTGTCATGTATGGAATAAAGACTATTTAATTGATATCTATGAATGCGGCTTGGTTTATTATTGAAATCGAAAGCTAATCTTTGGAGTTGGGCAACAGAGATCTCGGGAAGAGTTTCTAAGAGGTCTTGCTGGCCATCTTCCTCTATGATTGAACAGGAACAAAACACAAGTAAAAATAGAAGAATTAGCAATTGAAATTTCATCCTAAGTTCCTGATAATTTGATAATAATAAAGTTAATAGAAATTAGTTAAAAAAAACGGCGACTTGACTGAAATTGTTTCTTTGAAATTCAATGTGGCTGGATAAACCAGTTTTTTTAATCAAAAAATGAAAAACCTCCAATTCGATTCGAGTTGGAGGTTTTGGAATTAGGTACTAAAATCTTGATACAGCTTTTAGGCAAACATCAATTTACCTTTAGGCTTTGGGATTTCCCTACCCAATTCTTCTGCTGTTTCAATCCATTCTTGAATTACAATTTCAACATTTTGAAGAGCTTCTAAATAACTAGCCCCATCGGCAGCACAGCCAGCAAGTTCTGGAACTTCTGCAATGAATGCTTCGTCAGCTTCGCTCCAGTAAATAATAATTTCGTATCGTAGATCAGTCTTCACTTTTTTTTACACTTAATTGATATTTCAATATAATTAATCTTACTTGTTTTACCTGATAAGGTTTTGCCTTACTATTTTTTTCTTGAAGATTCAGGATCTCTTCAACACCTTCTTTGCTAAATATATAGTGACTGCCTCTAATTCTTTCTGAAAAACCAAAAATTAAAATCAACTTCCTTAATTCTGTAAAAGTAATGTTAGCGTCTGAACTTCCTGAAAGGATTTTGGCTATAAGTTTTTCATACTTACCCATAGTTCAATTTAATCTATTTATTTGAATTTCTAGTTTAGTTTCTGGGTCAATTTTACCAACAAAAAAACCTCCGAATCCAATTGAACCGGAGGTCTTTGAAATATTGAAAGAAGACCTTCGAGGTTTTCAAAACCTCATAGGTCAACCTATTAGTGCTTAAAGTGTCTGACTCCAGTCATCACCATGCTCATGCCGTGGGCATCGCAGAAGGCAATGCTGTCTTGGTCTTTGATAGATCCCCCAGGTTGAACAACTGCCGTGATTCCTGCTTCGTGTGCGATTTCCACACAATCAGGGAATGGGAAGAAAGCATCAGAGGCCATCACAGCACCTTTCAAGTCAAAACCAAATTCATTGGCTTTAATAATGGCTTGCTTCAAAGCGTCTACTCGGGAAGTTTGACCTACACCGGAAGCAAAGAGCTGATTATCATTGCTCAACACGATGGTATTGGATTTGGTGTGCTTACAAACTTTCGCAGCAAAGACCAAAGCATCCATTTCCTTTTCAGATGGAGCTTTTTGAGTGGCTACTTTAAAATCAGCTTTGCTTTCTGTTGCCAAATCCTTGTCTTGCTCGATTACTCCATTAAGCAAGGTTTTGATCATTTTGGTGCCAGGCAAAGCCATCTTTTGGCGAAGTAGGATTCTGTTTTTCTTGCCCTTCAAAATTTCCAAAGCTTCCTCCGTAAATTCTGGTGCAATCAATACTTCGAAAAACAAAGAATGCATTTCTTCAGCCGCAGCCTTGTCTACAGTCTGGTTGGTTACCAAAACTCCTCCAAAGGCAGAAAGAGTATCAGCAGCAAATGCTTTCTGATAGGCTTCTTTTACTGTGGAGGCGGTAGCACAGCCACATGCATTGGTATGTTTTAAGATTGCGAAGGCAGTTTGATCAGGAAACTCAGCGATAAGGTTTACTGCAGCGTCTACATCTACTAGATTATTATAGGAAAGCTCTTTACCGTTTAATTGGTCAAAAAGTTGCTCCAAGTCGCCATAGAAATGAGCAGCCTGATGCGGGTTTTCACCATATCTAAGAGCTTTGGCTTTGCTTTCAGATACTTTCAAAGCCGGGATATTTTCGCTTTGGTTGAAGTAGTTGAAAATATGGGTGTCATAATTGGATGAAACCTGAAATGCCTGAGCGGCAAAATATCTTCTATCTTCCAAGGTAGTTCCACCGTCTTGCTCAGTCAATTTTGCCTCTAATTCAGCATATTGATTCTTTGAGGCTATGATAGTGACATCTTTAAAGTTTTTGGCAGCTGCACGAATCAAAGAAATACCGCCAATGTCGATTTTCTCTATGATATCTGCCTCTGAAGCACCAGAAGCAACTGTTTCCTCAAAAGGATACAAGTCCACTATCACCAAGTCAATAGCTGGAATTTCGAATTCGGCTGCCTGAGAAAGGTCTCCTTCATTTTCTCTTCTGTAAAGAATACCGCCAAATACTTTTGGGTGAAGGGTTTTCACTCTTCCTCCAAAGATAGAAGGATAGGAGGTTAGCTCTTCAACAGGGATAACCTCAGCCCCTTGATCTTCGATGAATTTCTGGGTGCCACCGGTAGAGTAAATTGTTACTCCATGTTTTTTCAATAGGGCAATAATAGGTTCGAGATTGTCTTTATAAAAGACTGATATAAGGGCAGATTGAATTTTTTTGACAGCCATTTTTGGAATGGGTTGGGATGAATTTCAATGAAGCTGCAAAGGTAGGAAAAAAGGAGGGAAGAGAGGAGTTTTTAGGGGTATAGAATAAAAACTAGAGTAAACTTTCAATAACCTCTGGGAAATATCGATGTTCTAAGGCATGAACTTTTTGAGCGATAGTTTCTGGGCTATCCTCTTTGGAGACTGGGGTTGCGGCTTGAAAAATTATTTTTCCTTCGTCGTAGTGTTCATTGACCAAGTGAATGGTAATTCCTGTCTGCTGGTCACCATTAGCCTTCACTGCTTCATGCACATGCATGCCATACATACCCTTTCCACCATAATTTGGCAGCAAGGCAGGGTGAATGTTAACCATCCTCTCTGGGAAAGCTCGAATTAACTCATCCGGGATTTTCAATAAAAAGCCTGCTAAAATGACCCAATCGATTTGTTCTTCCTGTAGCTTTTTTAAAAGCACCCCTGCTTCCATTTCTTTTTTGGAAAAGGTAAATGTGGGAACATCAAACTTCTTTGCTCTTTCTAAAACAAAGGCCTCGGATTTGTTAGATGCAATTAGTACTACCTTTCCTTTGGTAGATTTTTGAAAATGCTCCATGATTTTTTCAGCATTGGAGCCGCTACCGGAAGCAAGGATTGCAAGTCTTTTCACAGGTTGAATATTCTATTGAAAAGTAAAAATAAAAAAGGCTTCCCGATTACCAAGAAGCCTTTCTTTTCAATGAGTTTATTTAATAAGCGGGAAACTCCTGCTGAAGGCCTTTGAAGGCATCAATCATTTCCCAACTTGGTCTATAGAAGGTATTTATCATTCTTCCGCTGACAGTACCATTCTGGATATATTGCAGCGCTGCTGCTAATCTTAAGTCTCTGGTGTCTCCCCAAGGAACTTGAGGACTGTCGCCTACCGTGAAGTCTGCAGGGAAGCCGTCAAAATAGTCTGCTCTTCCTTGAGAATTGACAGTGGCAAAGGTGATAGGTACCAATTCTACATTATTTTCTGCAAGGACTCTGTTGAATCGTGACAGAGGAAATGATCCCACTGGTTTTCCAAAAGTTCGATCTCCGATCAAAATGATATCCATATAAGGAGTCAGGGAATTGATAACTAATTCTGAGGCAGATGCAGACCCTCTACTCGTAATGAATATGATACGTTTTAAATCCAATGAACCAAGCTTCTTGAAAATCTCTGAATCATTAAAACTGCTTTTAAGACTGTTGAGCTTATTGGTGTACATCAACTCATTCGTTTTACCTGGATCAATCAAATAATTATTGATCTGCTCAGCAACGGCTACCGAACCTCCTCCATTATATCTCAAGTCAATGATTAATTCATTGATATTTTGATTCATAAAGAAATTCATGGAGTTCTCTACTTCCTGGCTTCTGGTAGGGGTTAAGCCTGAAGTAGCTTTGAAACTCTGATAAACCCAATAGCCAACCTTCTTAGCACCTACATCATATACATTTTGAAATAATACAGAGTTAGATTGATATTCTGCCTTGACATTGGTTCGGGTTGTGGTGGTTCCATCAGGAAGTCTGAACTTAAATGTGTTGGAGATTCCCGGGTCAGGAGGACCTAATTTAAAATCATATCCACCACTAGATGTCTTGTAATCCACCAAAGGTTTCCCATTGATTTCAATGATTTCCCAACCTCTTTTCCAGCCATCCTTTCCTGCTGGTGCCTCATTAAATACGAATGTAAGATATAGCCTTTCTTCCGCGTCAAAAGCAAAACCAAAGCCATGACCGGCATTTCTACCTACGAAGGCATTTTGAAAAGCTTCCTGGGTAGTCAGGTAGGAAAATCTGTCTAAAGGTTTGAATAGGAGGGCATCCAAAAATTCCTCATTGCTGGAGAAATCTAAAGTGTTTACAGTTCCCGGAAGTTCTTGGTTCCAGTAGTACCATTCCTTCATTGTTTCAAATATTGCTCCTCGTACTGCATCTGCCTGAGGATTAGGATTGGGATCATCTTTAGGCTCACAAGCCCAAAAACCCAAAACAAGCAGAGCAAATATCCACTTCACATTTTTCATAGTTACTTATTTAGAATGGCAATAATAAAGTCAGAACTGTCTTAGTATGCTGATTTTTCTGTAGCCTTTAAACCTAAAATTCTTTGGCTGAGATCTAATTCTTCAGGATAAATTGACAAGTCTTGAATTAAGTACGGTAAAATAACGAAAATGGATGTTTAAATTGCTATGTCATAAACTTTTACAGTGCTCCACATAGAAGAATATTTTTCAATAAACTCTAGGTGTAATGGGTCTTTTTGGTAAACCAATTGATCCTCCAAACTATCAAAAAACAGAGTGCATGAAACCTGCCAAGAATGATCAACCACATCTCTTTTCTCAGTATCAGCAGGCGTACCGGCTATGAATTTTCCAACGGTCTTGCATCTTCCCAACATAGGAACAGCTTGGGTTAAAAATTCCTTTGTATTGGCTGTGTCATGTAGCCAAAAATAAACTTGGTGAATCATGGGTTGTTTTGCCATTTCTTTTGCGATTGTTTGAATAGGTAAGACAGCGGCAGCACTTGCTACGCTGAGATGTTTGAGAAAGGTTCTTCTAGATTTCATATGAGAAATAAGTAAAGCGAGCTAAATATAAGGATTTATAAAATCTAGACTGGAGAAGTCCTTAGCAAATTGATCTAGAGCAGAGGATTCTTTTAGGGGTACAAAACCTCGATTGAACCTTTTTTCTTATCCCTCATTTAAGTAAATTTTGATAATTTAGTACTCTAGTTTGATCACCTAACACATAGCTATTTACTTTTATGAATTTCAGAAAACTTGGAAAAACCGGTTGGGAAGTATCAGAAATAAGTTTGGGAACATGGCAAGTTGGAGGAGGATGGGGAGGTCCTTTTGATCCTAAAATTGCAGAGCAAATACTGCATACGGCATTCGATCGAGGGATCAATTTTGTAGATACTGCAGATGTTTATGATGGTGGTCTCAGCGAGGCGGCAGTAGGTAAAGTGGTTCGGGAGCGATCTGAAAAAATATATGTCGCCACTAAGTGCGGCAGGAGAATTCAGCCTCATGCTAATGAGGGCTATACTCCAGAAAGGCTCAGAAAATTTGTGGAAGACAGCTTGAGTAATACAGGACTGGAGCGTTTGGATCTTATCCAACTGCATTGCCCTCCCAGTCAGGTTTATCATCGAGATGAGATTTTCGGTCTTTTTGAAGATTTGAAAAAGGAAGGTAAAATAGCGGCTATGGGAGTGAGCGTGGAAAAAATCAATGAAGCCATGACCGCAATGAAGTATGATATTGTATCTACTGTTCAGATTATTTTCAACATGTTTCGTCAAAGACCCTCTGAAGTCTTTTTCAAACATGCCCGAGTTAATGAAGTAGGAGTGATAGTCAGGGTTCCTTTAGCCAGTGGCCTACTTACTGGAAAAATCAGTCAGGAAACCAGTTTTTCAAAAGATGATCACAGGCATTTTAATAGAGAGGGAAAAGCCTTTGATAAAGGAGAGACTTTTTCAGGGGTTCCTTTGGAGGTAGCTTTTCCAGCGGTGGAAAAACTGAAAGAGGTATTTGGGGAAAACCTGGCTAAAGCTGCCTTGCAATGGGTTTTGATGTTTGGGGAGGTGAGTACAGTTATCCCTGGTGCCAGTAAAATGGAGCAAGTGATTCAAAACTTAGAAGCAGGTCAGGCTAAACCATTAAGTACCCATCAGATGAAAGTAGTGGAGGAGGTATACGAGGAGTTTATCAAAAAAGAGGTACATCATCTTTGGTGAAAAAAATAAGGGTTGCTTTCAAGTGTGCAACCCTTATTTACTCCAAAGTAGAGAATCTTAGTTTATTCTATTTTTTACAAACTGATGATTTTCGGTAAGCATTTGGTAATTAGTGATTCCATTTCCGTCTCTTTCCATGAGAACTATGGAGTTGTCGTCATATTTTACAACTTTCAGCTGGTTTGATTTTGTTCTCAAATCCCGGATAGTAACATAGATTCCATCTTCTTCCCGAGTGATTTTATCTATGTTGACGAATTCTCTCAGACCCTTTTCATTAATAACAGAGATAGTGCTTACATTTGGAGACCATCCATTTCTTTTTAAGGTAATTTTTTGAAAAGGAGTTATCTTTTGATTGATCAAAACTTGCTCTATTTCATCCAAATCCAAACTTTCATTAGAAAAAGCCATTCCGGAATAGGAGGTTTGGGTACTATTCCCTGGAGCGTACTCATTTCCATATTGATTTCCCCTTTGATATTGATTGCCTATATAGATTGCATTGGCACCTAGCATGGCAGCTTCGTATTTCAATTTGGTCAATGCCCGATTATTGACATTGTTGATGCTGGAAAGAGTGGTTACTCCTGTTGCTTTTGAAAAGAGACTTCCCAAATTATGAAGTCCTAGCATTTCGTCCGGGTTGAATGTGATATACACATTCTCCACATCCAAAATATTTTTTATCGGTTTAAGGGGGGAGTTGAATTTTTCTACTCTTCCACTTTCAAATTCAACTTTAGTAACCAAAAATTTATTGATGGTGTAGATTACCTCTTCTCCAGGGTGCGTGTATTTAATATTTGACTGTCCGATTTCTTTGACATTGACCTCTTTGGTTCCATCGCTGAGGTAGATAATATCATTCTTAGATTGTGATATTCCTTTACTAATTGTAAAAAAAGCTAGGAAAACTAGTGATAGATAGCGCATAGTAATTAAAATTGAAATTTAAAGAATACACGATTAGGATGCTCTAAAAGTTTAATTCTTGTGTGAGAATTTTGTAAAAAATTGATTGCGAGGCGGAAAACTTCTGGATTGAAAGATTATCTTATTGGCTAACAGTGATTGTAGATTGGAATAAAGTAGTGAAAGGAATCACTGGAAATAAAAAGACCCCGGGATTACCGAGGTCTTAGGTCTAAACTCTTAAAGTCTAGCTTCTAACTTTAGGCTTCTTTTTTAGCCATTCTGTTTCGCTCGTTTTCATCCAAATAGATTTTTCTCATTCGGATATTCTTTGGAGTGATTTCCAAGTATTCATCTTTTTGGATGTATTCCATAGCTTCTTCCAAAGAGAATCTTTTTGGAGGAGCAATTCTCACATTGTCATCAGAACCGGAAGCACGCATGTTGGTTAGTTTTTTGCCTTTCTGCACATTTACCACCAAGTCATTGTCTCTGGAATGCTCACCAATTACCTGTCCAGTGTAAAGCTCATCTCCAGGCTCGATAAAGAATACACCTCTATCCTGCAATTTATCAATAGCATAGGCAGTACACTGACCACCTTCCATAGAAATCAAAGAACCGTTGATTCTTCCAGGGATTGTGCCTTTAAAAGGCTCGTAAGCTGAGAATCGGTGATTCATGATCGCTTCACCCTGAGTAGCTGTCAAAACGTTATTTCTCAAGCCAATCAAACCTCTGGATGGGATTTTGAATTCCAGGTGCTGCAAGTCGCCTTTTGGCTCCATGATCAATAATTCACCTTTTCTTTGAGTAGCCAATTCGATTACCTTACCCGAACTCTCCTGTGGTACATCTACAACCAATGTTTCGATTGGTTCGCATTGTTCTCCATCGATTTCTTTGAAAATAACCTGAGGCTGTCCTACCTGCAATTCATAACCCTCTCTTCTCATAGTTTCGATCAACACTGACAAGTGAAGGATACCACGTCCATAGACTAGGAATCTATCTTCAGAATCAGTTGGCTCAACGCGTAGGGCCAGGTTTTTCTCTGTTTCCTTCATTAAACGATCTCTCAAGTGACGGGAAGTCACAAATTTTCCTTCTTTTCCAAAGAATGGAGAGTTATTGATTGTAAAGAGCATATTCATAGTAGGCTCATCGATAGAGATTCTTGGAAGTGGTTCCGGATTCTCTACGTCAGCTACTGTATCTCCAATTTCGAAGTCTTCCAAACCTGTAATGGCACAGATATCACCTGCCTGAACGGTTTGAACTTTATTTTTACCAAGACCTTCGAAAGTATGAAGTTCCTTCACACGCATTTTCTTAAGGCTTCCATCAGCCTTGCAAAGTGCAATCTGCTGGTTTTCGGAAACAGTGCCTCTTTTTACTCTACCGATGGCGATACGGCCTACGAAGTTGGAGTAATCCAAAGAGGTAATCTGCATTTGAAGTGTTCCTTCATCAATTTTAGGTGCTGGGATATGTTCCAAAATAGCATCCAACAAAGGAAGAATAGAATCAGTTGGGTTTTTCCAATCCGGTCCCATCCAGTTTTGCTTGGCAGAACCATATAAAGTATGGAATTCCAATTGCTCTTCTGTAGCGTCCAAGTTGAACATCAACTCAAATACGGCTTCATGCACCTCATCTGGTCTACAGTTTTCCTTATCCACCTTATTGACCACTACAATAGGAGTAAGTCCTAGAGATAGTGCTTTACCCAATACAAATCGGGTTTGAGGCATAGGTCCTTCGAAAGCATCCACTAGTAGGATCACTCCGTCAGCCATTTTCAAAACTCGTTCAACCTCTCCTCCAAAGTCGGCGTGACCAGGAGTGTCAATGATATTGATTTTGGTGTCTTTGTATCGTACTGATACGTTTTTGGAAAGAATGGTAATACCTCTTTCACGCTCCAAATCATTGTTGTCTAGAATCAAGTCGTCAAACTGCTGATTCTCTCTGAAGATTTTGGAGGCATGGATGATTTTGTCCACGAGGGTAGTTTTCCCGTGGTCAACGTGTGCGATAATCGCGATATTTCTGATATTCTGCATGATCTGCGTTTTTCAAGCCGCAAAGGTAGGGAAAAATAATGGGATCAAGGTTATGGGTGGATGAAGTTAAATGAGATAGGAGAGAATAGAGGGGAGAAGTGAGATATTAGAAGCGTGAGGCTAGAGTTTAGAAGCGAAAAGCTAGAGGGCAGAAGAGGGGAAATATGTACTAGAAGTGAGAGATTAGGAGCTCTAAACTAGATGAGAAACCAAGGGGTTTGGGTTAAAAAAATATTCTTGGTGAACTTTTAACCTGGAATTTCAATAACATACTAGTATTGTCACCTTTTTCATTTTAAACTATTTTCATCAAATGGATTACCAAGAACTCATAGAAGAAGTTTACCAAGAAGTACAGGAAGAGAATCTCAGAGGAAAAGTTGCGAATTATATCCCGGAACTGGCCACTGTGGATCCTCATCAATTTGGGATTGCTCTGGTCGACCTCAAAGGCAATGTCTATGGTGTAGGTGATTTTCAACAGTCTTTTTCAATTCAAAGTATCAGCAAGGTGCACACCTTGACCATGGTTTTCCCAAAATTTGATACGCAGCTTTGGTCTCGAGTTAATGTGGAACCCAGCGGTAACCCATTCAACTCCATTGCTCAGCTGGAATATGAAAAGGGTATCCCTCGAAACCCATTTATAAATGCAGGTGCTTTGGTAATCACGGATGCGCTTTGCAGTAAATTTGAAAAGCCTGTCTCGCAGATATCTGATTTCATCAATGAATTAGCAGGTGAAAACTGTGTTGAGATCAATCAGGCTGTCATGAAATCTGAAAAGAATCATGCCGCAAGAAATACTGCTCTTGCCTATTTCCTCAAATCCTACAAAAACTTTGATAATTCAATTGATGAAGTATTGGACGTTTATTTTTCTCACTGTGCTATCGCGATGAACTGTGTGGATTTAGCCAAATCCTTCTCATTTCTAGCTAACGATGGGTATTCTATTTTTGCCAATAAAGAGATTTTGACTGAGAGTCATGCCCGTAGAGTCAATGCGATCATGTTGACCTGTGGATTCTACGATGAGGCAGGAGAGTTTGCCTATAGAGTGGGATTACCCGGAAAAAGTGGGGTAGGAGGTGGAGTAGCTGCAGTAATGCCGCATAAGTTCAGCATTGCAGTCTGGAGTCCTGAATTGAACGAAAAGGGAAACTCTGTTAAGGCGATTCGAGCATTGGAATTGTTGACCAATAAATTATCCTTCTCGCTATTTTAAATTCGAAGCCAGAATTTCTATTCAAAAAGTCCTTAAAGTATACTAGATATCTTCTTTCGCGATTTTTGAATGCAGGTCAAAAAGTAAAGGTAAGGCAGCAGAGCCATACCATTCTTTCAGTACCATTTTCAATACCCCAGCCTTGATAGAAGGGTCGGATTCCGTTAATGCCTGTGCCTCTTCTATACTCTGCACATCAAAAAAGAAGAGCCCTCTCAAATCCTCATTTCCGAAGAATGGGCCTGCTAAAACCATTTTACCTTCTTCAGCCAATCTAGAAATATTGGCCATGTGTCCTTTTTGCAGCTCATCTCTTTCTTCAGCGCTATATTCATTGACCCGATCTCCCCGATATAGGAAAGCTATGACATATTTCTTCATACCATAGGGGTCAGCTCCTACTTTGTCTGCCAGCTCCTGATCAAATTTCTCCTGAGCCTGGCTCAATCCGCTGATACCAAATAAAAGAGCCAAGGTGATGATGATATTTTTCATAGCGAGGTTTTTTTAATAAAGAATCAAAGCAACGGTATCTGATTTGGTCCTGAGCTTTAGCCATTCGATAAATTTATCCCTTTCAGCTCTTGGAGGCTTGGGAACAAATTCAGCATAGGCAACCAATAAGGTGTCTGCTTTCTTTTTTTCCAGATCGGTTACTAAGGATCGGTTCAAAGTGAATTTACGCAAATTCGGATGATTGATTTTTGCCTCCTGAGCAATTTCTCCTCCGAGTGCTCTTACTTGCGCATAATTGGCAACTTCATTTTCCAGAATAGCGATACGCTGGTCCTTGTCTTGGATGACTTGTTCATTTCGCTCGTAAAGATCTTTAAGGATATCTGATCGAAGTACATTGAGATCTGTTCCACCATTTCCACTTTGATGGATGACTACCTCCGTCTGATCCAAACCATACTCTTTAGCTTTTTCCTTGGTGATCTCTATCAGGTCAGAGTCCAGTTCCTCTCCAATCAGATTCACCTGAATTCTTCTGGGCTCAGTGGAGTAATCATAGTCCGAATTCAATATCTGAGTCCTCGGAAAAACCATTTCAATTTTGACATACCTCTTAGCTTGCTCTTCCCAAATCGAACGAAGTACAATGCCATAAGCCAAGTAAATAGAAGGTACTATAGTGATGATGGTAAAGATGGTGATGTAGGTCTGAACCTGCTTCTCTTTTTTATGATCCAAGAATTCTTTCTTGGGGTATTTCATAAATCGAACGATCAGATAAGTTGAAAGACTGATGAAAACTGAGTTGATAAAAAAGAGGTAAAATGCTCCGAAGAAATAATAGAAATTGAAGGTCGCTAAACCATAGCCGGCAGTACACAAAGGAGGCATCAAAGCGGTAGCAATGGCCACCCCTGGAATGGCATTACTTTTCTCTTTTCGGGAGCCTGCCACAATCCCGGCGAGACCTCCAAACAGAGCGATCAACACATCCCAAACGGTGGGTTCTGTACGAGCCAAAAGTTCGGACTGAGGACCATCAAGAGGGGAGAAGTAAAAGTAAATTGTAGAGGTTAAAATGGAGATGAAAACTGCTACTCCAAGATTCCTCAAAGAGCGTTTCAAAAGTTCAAAATCATTGATGCCCGCTGCCATCCCAATACCCATGATCGGACCCATCAAAGGAGAGATCAACATGGCTCCAATGATGACCGCGGTAGAGTTGACATTCAGACCTACAGAGGCCACGAAAATGGCGAAGATTAGAATCCATAAATTGGCTCCTTTGAAGTCGACATTTTTGCGAACATACTCGATGGTTTCTAGCTCGTCTTCTTTCCCTTCATGTAGATCAAATCGATCTTTCAAGTAGAGCAAGAATCGGATAAACTGATTCCGTTTTCTTGGCTTAGGAGGGGTTGATGTCATACAGTTGAATTGAAAATCAATGGCCCAAAATAAGTATTAAAAGGCTATTTATTGATCCATAGGTCAAAAATATAGCTGGCTCGATCCTTGAGTAGTGTATTACGGATAGAAAAGATTCTGGATATCTTATCACAAAAAATTAATTAAACCTTTGCTTATTATTTAAGCAATTAAATAATTGATTTATAATTAAATATAGGATATTTAGCCCAAACAAAATTAAGTTAGTCTAAACTATTTAGATTTGACTAAAAATATGAAAACATCAATTGTTAACGTTTTTTGATGAATTAGCTATAATTTTAGGAATTGATTTTGGTTCTTGGAGTCCACGACATGGCAAGCTTAGATTTAGAAAGTAAAAATTATTCATGGCATCAATTATTTATTTAGACGACGATTTGATTCAGCACATGCTGATGAAAAAACTTTTAAAAATACATATCCCCGGGAGTAGTACGGAATTCTTTCACGAGCCTGAAAAATTGAAAATCTGGCTTCAGGAAAACAAGGCAGATTTGATCCTTTCTGATCTGAATCTGGAGGGGGAATCCGGATGGGATTTGGTGGAAGATTTCATGAAAATTTCCGATGCGCCAATTGTGTTTATCACCGGCCACGCCTCCCCCGATGACAAGAAAAAAGCGAAGAATTTTCCCCAGGTAAAACAGCTTTTGGAGAAACCTTTGGAGAAGGAAGATTGGGAAAAAATCGCGAGTTTGATTTGATAATTTTCAAGCCAAATTTCCCTTCGGGTTATGATTTTTTATATCCAAAATCTGAACCCATTTACATCACCGTAAATTACCTTTCAAACCTACTAAATGGAGAAGAAAAAGTTAGAAGAAATCCCTTTGGAATATTTTGACTAATTTCGGGCATTCGAAGAGAAATTATGGCTGAAAAATCAGATGAAAGAAAGCCTTTGCTTTCGAAGAAAATAGATAAGTTTTTTACGGGTCTGGCAGACGCCTGGAATTTCGTTAGACGATTTTTTCAGGAGGTGTTTTTGCCACCCTATGAATTCAAAGAGGTAGTCCACCAATGTTACAGAATTGGCGTGGAATCTTTGCCTTTGATCTCCTTGACTGGATTTATAGTTGGGATTGTTTTTACTAACCAATCCCGTCCATCTCTGTCAGAATTTGGAGCTTCTTCCTGGTTGCCTTCCTTGATTTCCATCGCAGTGGTGAGAGCGATGGGACCTTTAGTTACAGCTTTGATTGCTGCGGGTAAAGTTGGTTCCAGTATTGGTGCTGAGATTGGTTCCATGAAAGTAACCGAGCAGATAGATGCGATGGAAGTTTCTGCAACCAACCCTTTCAAATTTTTGGTTGTCACAAGGGTATTAGCGACTACATTCATGATTCCTATACTTGTCATGTACACAGATTTTGTGGCTTTGATGGGGTCATTTCTGAATGTAAATTCCAACGAATTGGTTAGCCTTTCTACCTTCTTTGTTCAGGTATTTGAATCCATTTCATTCTTGGATATCTGGTCCTCTGTTCTCAAATCACTACTCTTTGGATTTACCATTGGGATAGTGGGATGCTACAAAGGTTACAATTCATCGAAAGGAACAGAAGGTGTGGGTAGGGCTGCGAACTCAGCGGTGGTTATCTCTATGTTCCTGATCTTTATTGAAGAGCTATTGGTTCTCCAAGTCGTCAACGCAATTAGAGGAATGTAATCATGGCAGAAAAAGTTGTTGAAATAAGAGGGTTAAAAAAGTCTTTTGGAGATCTGAAAGTACTTCAGGGAGTTGACTTGGACCTATTCAAGGAAGAAAACTTGGTGGTTTTGGGTAAATCAGGCTCCGGAAAATCTGTTTTGATCAAAATCATGGTAGGCTTGCTCAAGCAGGATGCAGGTACTATGCATGTATTTGGCAAAGAGGTTTCCCGATTAAACTCCAAGCAGTTAAATGAATTAAGGCTGAAAATTGGCTTTTCTTTTCAAAATTCGGCCTTGTACGACAGTATGACCGTGAAGGAAAACCTAGAGTTTCCTTTGGTTAGAAATGTCAAAAACCTCACCAAAGGGGAAATACAAAAGAAAATTGAGGGTTTGTTGGATTCTGTAGGATTGCCGCAGACAATCAATCAAATGCCTTCAGAGTTGTCCGGAGGTCAAAAGAAGCGGATTGGAGTGGCACGTACTCTGATATTGGATCCAGAAATCATGCTTTATGATGAGCCTACGGCAGGCTTGGATCCTATTACCTGTATGGATATCAATAATCTGATCAATGAGGTTAGAGAACAATTTAAAACCACATCCATTGTCATTACGCACGATTTGACCTGTGCTAAAGTAACCGGTGATAGAATGGCCGTATTATTGGACGGTCAGTTTAAGGCTGTAGGTACTTTCAATGAAGTGTTTGCTGATGCAGACGACCAACGAGTGAAATCATTCTACGATTATAATTTTATAGAATCATGAGAGGTGAAAACAAGAGATCAGTCATTGTAGGCATTTTTGTCTTTTTGGGGATCGCCATATTGGTAGCCGGTGTATTGACATTGGGTGGCCAGCAAAAGAAATTTGTTAAAGCAATTCATCTGAAGGCTGTTTTTGATGATATCGGAGGTCTTCAGACTGGAAATAATATCTGGTTTTCGGGGGTGAAGATTGGAACAGTCCGCAAAATCAATTTCTACGGAGATTCTCAGGTGGAGATTGAGATGAATGTGGAAAAATCAGTAGCTGAGTTTATCCGAAAGGATTCTAAAGCCACCATTAGTTCAGATGGTTTAATCGGTAACAAAATCATCGTGATCTACGGTGGAACCACCCTAGCACCTCCGGTAGAGGACGGAGATAGATTAGAGGCCGTTATGCCTCTGGATACTGATAAAATGATGGAAACCCTTCAGGAAAACAATAAAAACCTGGTAGATATCACTAATGATCTCAAATTGCTCACCGGAAAATTAGCTAATGGTGAAGGCATAGTAGGAGCGGTGATGACTGATTCTGTTTTGGCTGATAATTTCCGTTCCATCTTGAATAACTTAAATAGAGCCTCTATCAATAGCAATAAAATGTTGACAGACTTGACGAAGTTTTCTTCCAAATTGAATGCCGAAGGAAGTTTATTCAATGATTTGGCTACAGATACTACCATGGTGACCGATTTGAAGGCAACTTTGGAAAGCTTCCGTTCCTCTGCTAACAATACCGAGGCTCTGACTGCTAAACTGAATGAAATTTCTGCAAAGCTGGATGATCCAAACAATTCCTTGGGGCTATTGCTGAATGATCCGGAGTTTGCTCAAACCTTGAAAAGTACGCTGGAGAATACGGATTCTGCGACCTATAATTTGAATAGAGGGCTAGAAGCACTGGAATATACCTGGCCATTCCGAAAAGGCTTTAAGCGAAAAGCTAAGGCCGAAGAAGAAGGTAATTAATCATTTTGGATATCCGCTTTCTTACCAGTATTGACAAAAATACGGCTTATTGTCTGCTAAAAAGATCAGAATCCGGAAGCTTCGGTCTTCGGTCATCGGTCTTCCAACCAGTCAAGCAAAGAAAATAAGGCAACTGGCAGGATTGCGGATAATCAGATTAATCTTAATCGAGCCCGTTGGAAATTTTCTGACGGGCTTCTTTTTTTTCTTCTCCGTTTGCCTGCAGGGTGTCGGTTGTATTTCTTTTTGTCAAGACCGCCTTCAAACTGATCGGAAAATGATCTGAGCCTATGCCTGGCAAGACTTTAAGCTCAGAAAGTCCAAATTCCTTAGATAAAAAGAAGTGGTCAAGAGGCCACCTAAAAATGGGTATTTTCGCATGAAAAGTATTAAAGGTACCACGCCCCCTTCTGGGATCAGCCATTTCAGATATTTTTAGAAATAATTCAGTAGTATAACTCCAAGCCACATCGTTCAAATCTCCTATTACCAAAGAAGGAAGTGGGTTTGCTTTGGATTTTTTCCCAACTATAAGTATTTCAGCATCTCTTTCAGTGCTAACCGAATTTTCTCCGGGTACGGGCGGAGTAGGGTGAATGGCATAAAGGGTGATTTTTTGACCATCGTTCAATATAATATCCAACTCTAAGGATGGAATCTCAGAATCAATCAGATAATGGGTTTCTTGTCTGTCAATTTTAAGGTTGGTATACAACAGCAGTCCATAGGTGTTTTCAAGAGGGATTTTAATGCATTCTGAATATTTCATCTCCAGTTCTTCCATAGCATTAGCCCATGCTTGGTCAGTTTCTACCATAAATACCAAATCCGGGCTTTCCTTTTCCACTAAGCGAAGCATTTTATGGTACTGCCTATTGTATTGATACACATTAGCCACTATCAAATGAATTCCTGAACGCTGGTCAAAATTTACTTTTTGAATCATTTTCTTTCCCAGAGGGGTGAAAGGAATCACTTTCCGAATTAAGAAAACTTCGCATGAAAGCAATAGTGCTACCCAAATCCAAAATTCAATATTGAATTGAGGAGAGAAAGTAACCCATCCGATTAAAAGCAATAGGTTGATCATGAACTTCTGGATTCTGGGATAATCAAAAACCCGAATCCACCAATGATCCCATTTGATTAATGGGAGAAAAGTGGCAAGGATAAAAAAACCACTAAAAATTCGCAGTAAAATCATGATGAATAAGAGGGAAATAATGGTGAATGTAGAATTTTTAGCAAGGAAATGTTCTCAAAATTCTCAAAAAATAAATACCTTTTACATATATGGGGAATCCAAATGCCCCGATTCTGGTTAGTTTAATAGAAATTGTTTTTATACTCTAATACCTTTTTACCATGAACTTAGATCCATTTAAAATCAAATCCCAACTCAAAACCTCAAGCGGAGAGTATACCTATTGGAGTTTGGAAAAGTTGGAAGCGGCTGGCAAGAAAGTAAAACACTTACCTTTTTCCATCCGAATCTTATTGGAAAATGCTCTTCGAAACTTCGATAATTTCGCAATTACACCAGAGCATTTAGAAACTATTTTAAACTGGTCTCCTAGCCCATCGGATAAAGATATTCCTTATAAACCTGCCCGTGTGCTAATGCAGGATTTTACTGGTGTACCAGCAGTAGTTGATATTGCTTCACTTAGATCAGAAGCTAAAAGAAAGGGCAAAGATCCTTCAAAAATTAATCCCCTGATTCCGGTAGACTTGGTAATCGACCACTCTGTACAGGTTGATTTTTTTGGAACCATTTATAGCTATCAGAAAAATGTGGAGGTAGAATATGAGAGAAATAAAGAGCGATATCAGTTCTTAAAGTGGGCTCAAAAGTCCTTTAATAATTTCTCAGTAGTTCCTCCTGGAATGGGAATCTGCCATCAGGTCAATCTGGAGTACCTCGCTCAGGGTGTAATTACCAGAGACGGAAATGCTTTTCCGGATACTTTAGTGGGAACGGATTCTCATACTCCAATGGTCAACGGTATAGGTGTTGTTGGATGGGGTGTCGGTGGAATTGAAGCGGAAGCGGCTCTTTTGGGGCAACCGATTTATTTCATCATGCCAGAAGTAGTTGGATTGAAATTGACAGGAAAGTTGCCTGCAGGAACCACCGCTACAGATATGGTATTGACCATTACAGAATTGTTGAGAAAACATGGAGTAGTTGGAAAGTTTGTGGAAGTCTTCGGTCCGGGATTGGATCATCTTTCTGTGCCTGACAGAGCCACCATTTCAAATATGTCTCCTGAATTTGGTTGTACTGTGACTTATTTCCCTATTGATGATAGGACCTTAGATTACATGGGGAAAACCAATAGAAGTGAGGAGCAGATCAAATTGGTCGAGGACTATTGCAAAGCAAACTTGCTATGGAGAAAAGATGAAGATTTGATTCAGTACTCGTCTTTGGTCGAATTGGATTTGGGTACTGTTGAGGCAACTGTATCAGGCCCAAAAAGACCACAGGATAAAATCCTTGTCAGAGATTTTAAGCCCAAATTTCAAGAGTTGCTAAAATCAGCACATGGAAGAGAATACATTCCTATAGATAAGCGTGAAGTTTCCCGCTGGTATGCAGAGGGAGGAGGACAAAGCGGAGCAGAAAGTACTGCAGTCGAAACAGATGTAAAATATGAGACTAAAGTAAAAAATGGCCTCAAAACTGTAACAGTAGATCTTCACAATGAAAAATTCGAGCTATATGACGGTTCAATTGTTATTGCAGCAATAACCTCCTGTACAAACACATCCAACCCTTCGGTAATGCTTGGAGCAGGTTTGGTTGCCCGAAAAGCTAGAGAAAAAGGATTAGACGTTAAACCTTGGGTCAAAACCTCTTTGGCTCCTGGATCTAAGGTAGTCACTGACTATTTGGAAAAAGCTGGACTAATGGACGATTTGGAGGCTTTGAAATTCCATACCGTGGGTTATGGCTGTACTTCATGTATCGGTAACTCTGGACCACTTCCTCGCCATATTGCAGCTGCAGTCGAGGATAATGATTTGGTAGTGGCATCGGTTCTTTCCGGGAATAGGAACTTTGAAGCGAGAGTTCACCCTCAAGTGAAAATGAACTATCTCATGTCACCAATGCTGGTGGTTGTATATGCATTGACTGGTCGAGTGGATGTGGATTTACATAATGAACCAGTAGGATATGATCCAAATCTAGAACCGGTTTATTTGAAGGATATCTGGCCGAGCCAGGAGGAAATAGATGAAATTGCAAGACAGGTACTTTCTCCGGGAGACTATCAGAAAAGTTATGGAGAAATATTTGAAGGCAATGATATCTGGAAAAAACTGGAATCTGGTGAAGGAGAGATTTATCCTTGGGATGATGAGTCTACTTATATTAAAGAGGCTCCATTCTTTAAAGGTATTTCAGTGGATGTGCCAGAACCAAAGGATATCAAAGGCGCACATGTTTTACTTAAACTAGGAGACTCAATTACTACTGACCACATATCTCCGGCAGGTTCTTTTAGAGAGAATACCCCTGCAGGAAAATACCTTATCAATAGGGGTGTTCAAAGGCCTGATTTTAATTCTTATGGCTCACGACGTGGAAATGATGAGGTGATGGTGAGAGGAACCTTTGCCAATGTGAGAATCAAAAACCAATTAGCTACTCAGGAAGGTGGTTTTACCACATATATTCCAAGTGGTGAGGAGATGAGTGTATTCGAGGCATCCACTCAATACCAATCTGCCGGAACTCCATTAATTGTATTGGCAGGCAAAGAATATGGCTCCGGTTCTTCAAGAGACTGGGCTGCTAAAGGAACCAACCTACTGGGAATCAAAGCGGTCATTGCGGAGAGCTATGAGAGAATTCACCGTTCAAACTTAGTTGGTATGGGAGTAATGCCATTACAGTTTCTTGATGGAGAAAATGCCTCTTCACTGGGATTAAGCGGGAAAGAGCAGTTTTCCATTTCAGGAATTGAAGCAGGGTTGACCCCGGGTCAAGAGCTTGATGTTATTGCAAAATCTGACGAGGGTGAGAAAAAATTCAAAGTTAAGTCTAGGTTGGATTCAGAGGTTGAAATTGCCTATTACCAGCATGGAGGTATCTTGAATTATGTACTTCGAGATTTTCTGAAAAGTTAAATAATAAATAAGCAATTCTCCTGTTGAAATTCTTCAATAGGAACCTATCAAACTCTCGCGAGTGTCGAAATTTCCTGATACCTAAAAGGAAATTTCGACTTCGCTCAGTTTGGTAATTGTGCGCTTTTGTCAGATTAAATTATTTAGACCTAAGACTAATTTAACGGATAAACTGAAGCGGGATATAAAGCCATTTTTCAATTGGATTTCCAAAAGGGTCAAGGGCGGGCAGATAATTATCACCCCATTTTAAGATGAGTTCTAAGGCTTTTTGCTCAAAATAATCCTCCACTTGGTGAGGGTTTGCAACTTCAATTTCTTTTCTATTGCCATTTTCATCAATTAAAACTGCTATCAATGCATATTGAGAATCCTCTTTGATTCTCATCCCATTTACTTTGAAATTGCGGTTGAAAAATTTACCCCATTCTTCTTTTGAAGCATTCAATTGAGGAGTGAAATTATTTTTCTCCAATTGCTGAGGTGAATTTTCACCATTTCGTATCACACTGTAATTTCCGTTTCCTTCATAAATTAATTGAGCGACTTGTTTTCCATCGAAAGCCGTGTTCAATTCATAAATGCAACACCTAATTTTTGTTTGAGTTTTTGTAATGGACTAAGGTAATCAAACTTTCTAACGGGTCTGTTATTGATTTTTAATTCTATGGATTGAATTTGTTCC
>Ga0189275_100381_pt1 | contig 21382 bp, 22 predicted proteins | sample N19A6minimetaG_FD_130329 | JGI IMG/M metagenome (GOLD analysis project Ga0189275, IMG submission 130329) | Marine microbial communities from the Costa Rica Dome - N19 A6 mini metaG | ecosystem: Environmental > Aquatic > Marine > Oceanic > Photic zone | place: Costa Rica: the Eastern Pacific...
ACCAGCTTTGGGGCGTGGGCTGGCCATCAAAGCCGCGCAATCACCCACGGCAAAGAGGTCCTCATAGCCAGACACCAAAAGCCGGTCATCCACATGAACAAAACCCTGGGCATCTTTGGGCAGGTCCGAAGTCGCCAACCACTCATGCGCAAAGCCACCGGCTGTTCCGACTGTGAACTCGGAAGCGACATCAGAATAGCCACGCAATTTCACGGCCTCAAAAGTGACCTCTTCAACCTCAACCGCACTCACCACGGTGACGCCCAACCGAAGCATTGCCTCGCGCAAAACGCGGTCTGCACCCGGCGTCCCACTCGCCAGCTTGGTGTTTGCCTCAATCAGCGTGACACAATTGCCCTTTCCTAAGCCGCGCAGGCGATGTGCCATGGCCAAAGCCAACTCGCAGCCCGCCACGCCACCGCCGATCACCGCGACTTTGCCTGCCTTCCGACCAGTTTTCACCTTTTCCAGAAAGGCATCCCAACGATCCGCATATTCATCCAGCGGCTTCGCTCCGATGCCGAACTCAGAAAACCCCGGAATATGTGCCGCCCGTGCGTGCAATCCAACATCCAGTGAGGCCACATCGTAAGAGATCTCGCCCCGCCCCGAAACATGGATCACCCTGCGATCCGCATCGATCCCATCCGCCGCACCAAAGATCACCCGCGCCCCAGAAAACCGCGCCAGTTTTACCAGATCGATGTCCAAATCGTGTCGCGCGTAGTTCCCTGCAATATGACCTGGCAACATGCCTGAGTACGGAGCGGTTGGTCCGGGATTAATCAACGTGACCTGCACACCTTGAACCGGCTTCATGCCCCACATACGCAACATCAAGGAATGCGCATGCCCACCACCAACCAACACCAAGTCTCGGGTCAGCGTGGTTTGAGTTGTCATTGCCACAGGCCGTTTTCCTTCCGCTTCCAAACTGGTCGCAGAATTTCTGGGTTACCCTGTCTATGCAACCGCAAAACCAACTCTAACCAGTCAGTTAACACAATTGTGCAGCGGCAGCTCAATCCCTGAAATCACACCTCCGCAAAACAGACGCGATACCGTCGCAATACAGACGTCAAAATTCGCATCTTTTAGACCGTCTGGTAAATTTTTTCTCGCAGCCCCAAAGATCTGCGCTAGACAAGCCCTTCACGCCTTGACAGGGTGCGACTTCCAACAGCTACGAGGGCACATCATGAGCGCGCGCAAGATCATCATCGACACGGATCCAGGTCAGGACGACGCCGTCGCCATCCTCATGGCATTGGCAAGCCGGGAAGAGATCGACCTGCTCGGAATAACAGCTGTTGCAGGCAATGTACCGTTGGCCCTTACCTCAAAAAATGCGCGTATTGTCTGTGAGTTGGCAGGTCAACCTGACACCAAAGTGTACGAAGGCTGCGACCGTCCGATGGGCCGTGAATTGGTCACCGCGGAGCACGTTCATGGCAAAACCGGCCTCAACGGCCCCGTTCTTCCCGACCCTGTAATGCAGGTCGAAGATCAACACGCTGTGGACTTCATCATCGACACCTTGCGTGCGCACGACTCCGGCACGGTGACCCTCTGCCCGCTTGGTCCATTGACCAACATCGGCACAGCGTTTGAAAAAGCGCCAGATATCATTGAAAAGGTACAAGAAATTGTCCTAATGGGCGGGGCCTACTTCGAAGTTGGCAACATTACTCCGGCAGCTGAATTCAACATCTATGTTGACCCGCAAGCAGCTGATATCGTGTTTAAATCTGGCGCGCCAATTGTGGTGATGCCGCTTGATGTGACTCACAAGGCTTTGGTCACTAAGCCGCGCAATGATGCCTTCCGCAACCTTGGCACAAAAGTCGGCACAGCCGTCGCGGAAATGACTGATTTCTTTGAAAGATTTGACAAAGAGAAATACGGCTCAGACGGCGCACCTTTGCACGATCCCTGTGTCACAGCCTATCTCATTCAGCCAGAGCTTTTTTCCGGTCGCCACATCAACGTGGAAATCGAAACGCAATCCGAACTCACCATGGGCATGACTGTGGCCGACTGGTGGCGTGTAACGGACCGCGCTCCCAACGCTATGTTTATCGGAGATGTCGACGCGGACGGGTTCTTTTCCCTTTTGGTTGAACGCCTTAGCCGACTGTAAACGCATCTGATACAACAGCAGTCACAAGGCCGCGCCGTAAATCGCAGCCTTGTGACTGATCCCTAGTGGCAATCCCGTAAAACCCAGATATGCTGCGCGTATGACGCTGCAGATCCCTTTTAGTAACACCTATGTGTCTCTGCCCAACCGGCTGTTTTCACATCAAAAACCGACACCCGTTCGCGCTCCAAATCTATTGGCTTTCAATGAACCGCTCGCGGGTGAGCTTGGCATTAGCGGAACACATGAGCCGGACGAACTGGCTCAAGTGTTTTCCGGCAGCACTCTCCCAGAAGGCGCGCAGCCTATCGCGCAACTCTATGCAGGTCATCAGTTTGGCAACTGGAACCCACAACTCGGAGACGGACGCGCCATTTTACTCGGAGAGTCAAAAGGTTACGACATTCAACTGAAGGGGTCCGGCCCTACGCCTTACGCCCGCCGCGGAGATGGACGAGCTTGGCTTGGACCTGTTTTGCGTGAATATGTGGTGTCTGAAGCCATGTATGCGCTTGGCATCCCGACCACCCGTGCCTTAGCAGCTGTAGAGACAGGCGAAGAGATCATGCGCGACCGCCCCTTGCCCGGCGCCGTGCTCACCCGCGTCGCTGCAAGTCACATCCGGGTTGGCACATTTCAAGTTCTGGCCGCGCGTCAAGATGTCGAAGGATTACAAGCCCTTCTGGATTATGCCATCGCGCGGCACTACCCGTCTGCCAGTACACCGGCGGCATTTCTCAGGGAAGTTGTCGCCAAGCAAGCCACGCTGATTGCACGTTGGATGTCTGTTGGCTTCATCCATGGCGTTATGAACACCGACAACTGCGCCATTTCCGGTGAAACCATCGACTACGGGCCTTGCGCATTCATGGACGCTTTCCATCCTGGCCAAGTGTTTTCGTCCATCGATCGTCACGGCCGTTATGCTTATGGAAATCAACCACAAATCATTGCCTGGAGTATGGCGCAACTGGCCACGTCATTGCTTCCGCTAGAGGACAACTCGGACGCAGCTGTGGAAGAGTTTACTGAAATCATCAACGAAATGCCGGGGATGCTTCGAGGTATGTGGCAAGACAGGTTCGCCGCAAAGCTCGGCATCTCAGAAACCAATGACAGCGATGAAGATTTGATCACTCGGCTTCTTTCGATCATGACAGATCAGAAGGCAGACTTTACGAATTCCTTCAGATCCTTAACTGACGGATCTGTGACGGACACAGAACTTGAGACGCACAAGGATTACTCAGCCTGGCACGCGCAGTGGACGGATCGTAAACGCGAACAGCCTGCCGATCCGGAAGAAGTGATGACCAAATCCAATCCCTATGTCATCCCGCGCAACCATCAAATTGAAGCAATGATCACACAGGCCGTTGCCGGAGACTTGAACCTGTTCCATCGCCTCAACGCGGCCTTGGCATCGCCGTTTGAAGCCTCTCCCGAGGCCGCCGACCTGACCGTACCCCCAACCACAGAAGAAAAAGTAACACAGACCTTTTGCGGCACTTAACATCAGGCAAAAACGTCCTATTCTCCAAATATACTTCAGCGAACGTCCTAAAATAGGAAACACCCTTTGCTACGCATTGCCAGCTACAATCTGCAAAAATGCGTCGGTGTCGACCTGCAACGCCGCCCCACTCGAAGTATGGTGGTGATCCGCGCGCTCAAAGCCGACGTTGTGGTATTGCAAGAAGCAGACAAACGCCTTCCGCCTCGACCTGCCGCCCTCCCGCACGATTTGGTAACTAAGAAAGGGTTCAAACACGTCGATTTTGGACAGCCCAAAGGGTCATTAGGCTTCCATGGAAACGCGATGCTCGTGCGCCCGAATGTAGAGGTGTTGGAAACCTCCGGATTAGACCTGCCAGGCTTAGAGCCGCGCGGCGCCATCCGTGCTGACCTGCGGACATCCATTGGGGATATTCGCATCATTGGAGTGCACCTCGGCCTCATCCGCCGATACAGATTGATGCAACTTGGTGCTGTCGCGAGAGCCGTGCGGCGCCTACCGGAGATGCCGACACTTATTGCCGGAGATTTTAACGAGTGGGGATCCAAAGCGGCGCTGGACGCTGTCACACCTGGCTTTGACTTCCTAACCACAGGCCATACCTTCCCCGCGCCCCGCCCAATTGCCGGGCTGGACGGTTTTGCACACACCAAAGAAATCGAAGTTCAGGATCATGGCGTTCTGACACGCATCCCGGCCCATGTTGCGTCTGATCATTTGCCAATTTGGTTAGACTTAAACCGATCCGCATAACGCGTGCTGATCTTGTTTTGAAAAGCTCCTTCGCCATGAAACCGTATTTTATCTACGACGTCTTTACCCAATCGCCCTTTAGCGGAAACCAATTGGCGATCATTCCGGATGCTACAGGTCTTTCTGAAAACAACCTCCAAAAAATCGCCAGGGAATTCAACTTCTCGGAAACAACATTTGTCTTCCCTCCTGACGATGCCGCTCACACCGCCAAAGTACGGATATTTACTCCAACGATGGAAATCCCTTTCGCAGGGCATCCTTTGATCGGTACCGCGTGTGCGTTGGTTCAGGAAGGTGCAAATCAAGACATGGTTCTGGAACTTGGTGTTGGGCCACTGACCGTCAAGTCAGACGGAGAAAGCGCCTCATTTACAACGACGCGACCTCTTGAAATTCTGTGCGAGCCTGAGCCTACACTGGTCGCAGAGGCGCTTAGCATAGACACTGGAGACATTCAGTTTCAAACTCACCCTCCAGTGATGGCCTCATTGGGCTTACCGTTCACGATCACAGAAGTGAAATCACGAGAAGTCTTGGCGCAAACTAAACCCGACATAGCAGCAATGCGCGAAGGCAATAGACGCTATCCATCCGGTTTGGATTTTGCGCAGTTTGTCTACGCTCGCGAGGGCGACACCCTGTATGCACGGATGTTTGCACCTTTGGACAACATTCCGGAAGATCCGGCCACGGGCAGCGCTTGCGCCACCACAGCAGCTCTTCTGGCAAAAATTGAAACCAGAGATTTAGACCTAATCATACATCAAGGCGTTGAAATGGCGCGGCCGAGTGAAATTTCGGTTTCCGCTGCGGATGGAAAGGTCACGGTCTCTGGTCAGGCTGTGCGGATAATGGAAGGCAAACTGTTGTTTGGATGATCCGAACTGTTTCTTGCAAGTATCCGAACAAAAGAAGTGGAAACCAACGGCGGCTTTGGATAGACAGGAAAGCCAAATAAAGAACACTAAGACAGATCAGGTGCGGTATGGGCGACTCCATAATTGAGCGGTGCGAAACCAAAGGGTTGCGGATGACAGAACAACGCCGAACCATCGCGTTTGTTCTGCAGGAAAGCACTGATCATCCAGATGTTGAGGAACTATACGCCAGAGCATCCGCACGCGACTCTGGGATCTCGCTTGCCACTGTGTACAGAACCGTAAAACTCTTCGAAGAAGCCGGAATACTGGACAAACTGGAGTTTGGTGATGGCCGCGCGCGCTATGAGGATGCTGAGCGCGAGCATCATGATCACCTTATCGATATTTCCACCGGTGAGGTTATCGAGTTTGTCGATCCGGAAATTGAAGCACTCCAAGAGAAGATCGCAGAAAAACTGGGGTTTCAACTCAAAGGCCATCGCCTTGAACTCTATGGAGTTCCTCTGAAGAGGTGACGACTAAGTCGCCTAAGCTTTTAGTTTTTGCCGAGGCTTGGCGCCACTGAGCCTCGCTCTTGTAAGTTTTGCTTGAAACTTCGGCAGTTACACTGGCCATTTCTGCTCCCTCATATCAAAGTTGCTCTATGACACGCAATGTAAATGAGCCCACTCAACCAACCATTCTTCTTCTTGCAGCAGGAGCGGCCAGCCGAATGCGTGGCGACGATAAACTGCTAGAAGAGGTCAATGGGGAGCCATTGCTGAGAAAAATTGCACAGGATGCTCGCAGCGTTGCAGACAACGTTTTGGTCTGCCTGCGGAAAGAAGATGATCCGCGCAGGTCTGTGCTGGACGGTTTAGATTGCCGACTTGTTACGGTTCCAGACGCATCTTTGGGTATGGCGCACTCGCTGCGCGCAGGCGTTGCTGAGCTTTCGAGCACGACCACTGCAGTGATGGTCATTCCAGCTGACATGCCCGACATTACTCAGGCTGATTTGGCCAAGATACTTCGATTACATCAAGCTGAGCCTGACGCAATTCTTCGAGCCACCTCAGAGGACCATCAACCAGGCCACCCTGTACTTTTTCCCAGGCGCCTTTTTGGGGCTCTAGCGAAGCTCTCCGGAGATGTCGGTGCCCGTGAAGTGCTCAAGCAACATGCAAATGAAATTCTATGCGTTCAGCTCCCAGGAACACATGCTTTAACAGATCTGGATACTCCTGAGGAATGGATCCAATGGCGCCGAAACCGAATTACAGAAAAAGGGCCGTAGAAACGGCCCCATTTTAGAAATCAAAGTTCTGCTCATACAAACTATGGAGAGACACATCTTCCAGTGTGATCTGATGACTTGAACTGACCGAAATGATTACGTCACCGCCCACTTGCACCGCGTGATTGGCCATAACATCGGAAAAGCTGGTGAACTCCGAAACCTGAGAGAAATCCAGCACATCATCGGACAGATCGAAATCGGTCACGACGTCTTGGCCGAAACTATTGGTGAAGACGAACCGATCCGCCCCGCTGCCTCCGGTCAACACATCAGCGCCGCTATCGCCGCGCAGGGTATCTTTGCCAGCACCGCCAACCAGCGTGTCATTGCCCGATGCGCCGCGCAGATAGTTGGCCTGAGAGTCACCAGTCAGATGATCTGCAGCACGGTCAGATCCATAAAGATGCTCGATGCTCACATAAGTATCACCGCTACTGTTTTCGCCGGTTTCCAGATTGACGGTGACACCAATCGAGTGCCCCCCAATACGAGGCCGTATCCTGCCCGGTCCCCCCATCAAAGAGGTCAATACCTGCCTCATCTCGAAGATAGTCGTCTCCAGCGCCGCCTCTCAATATGTCATTTCCTGAGCCGCCATAGATGCGATCAATCCCGTCATCGCCTTGCATGCTGTCGTGTCCAGCACCGCCGTACAACGTATCAGCACCTCCGTTGCCAAATAGACGGTCCACACCATTGGACCCATGCAACCAGTTAGCGTCGTGATCCCCGATAAGGGTGTCGTTTGCCAGGCTGGAGCCCAACACATTTTCAATGCTGATATATGTGTCGCCACTGGAGTTTTCGCCGGTCAACAGGTTTACAGAAACACCGCCACCGTGACCGTAATACGCAACTGTATCGTTGCCGGATCCACCGTCAAACAGGTCAACACCCGCCTCATCACGCAGGTAGTAATTGCCGTCGCCGCCTCGCAACGTGTCATTCCCGAACCCACCGTACAACCGGTCGGATCCATCGTTGCCCTCAAGGCTATCGTTGCCAGCTCCGCCTTTGGTACTGTCGACGCCACCATTTCCAAACAGCCGGTCATTGCCATTGGACGCATGTAGCCAGTTGTTCCCATGGTTGCCGATCAACGTGTCGTTGGCCAAGCTGGAACCCAAAACGTTTTCAATGCTTATGTATGTGTCACCGCTCGAGTTTTCACCTGTCAGAAGATTAACCGAGACACCGGATTTGTGGCCATAATAGGCAACCGTGTCATTTCCGGACCCTCCGTCAAACAGATCGATACCGCTTTCGTCCCGTAGGTATTCATTGCCGGAACCACCAATCAGCCGATCATTTCCAGAGCCGCCATATAGACGGTCATTCCCTGCCTCGCCCTCAAGACTATCGTTTCCATCATAGCCGTAAATGATGTCGTTTCCGCCAGCCCCGTCCAAATGGTTTGCGATGCCGCTGCCATAGATTTTGTCATTGGCGATATTGGACCCCAGCACGTGTTCAATGCTGTCGTATGTGTCGCCGCCGGAATTGGCACCTGTGGTCAGGTTCACTGTCATGCCAATCGAATGACCCCATTAAGACACAGTATCTTGACCATTCCCGCCGACATAATCATCACGACCGTTTTCGTCTCTCAGGTAATCGTCCCCATCACCGCCAACCAGCTTGTCGTCACCTGCTCCACCGTACAAACGATCATGTCCGGATTTTCCTTCGAGACGGTCATTGCCGTCGTCGCCGTACACTGTATCGTGTCCAGTGCCCCCCACGAGACTGTCTTGTCCATCATAACCGCGAAGATAGTCGTCACCACCGCTACCAAAAAAATCGTCGACACCATTGCCGCCATGCAAAGCAAAAATGATCTCTCTAGACTTGTAACTGACACTACCGGAGCACAAGCAAGAGCAAGTTTCTGTTCGTGACTCCGGAACTTTTTGTAGAATTTTTGCCCAGATGACCAAGTCAGCGAACAGAACAAAGCATGAGAATCGGAAATTTCCGTAAGTTTCCCAAAAATCTTTTTTAATTCAACACATTGAATCAAGGTGGCGCACCTGAGAGAAGACTCCGGTTTCGAATGATTTCAAACAGTTGGCATCGACAGTTGTCAAAACCGCCTTTATTACAAATCAATGGCTTACGTAAGACCCTGACAACCACTTCAGGCCCTCTCCTCATGACGAAGCTTCTGGAATCTTCTGAACCAAACTCGATTCAGTGTGCTCTAAGGTGAGTTTCCCGACTAACTCTAAATGAACATCCTTGGTTTGTACCACGAACGCTAACAGCCCAAAGCGGACATAGCTTAATGTCGTTGCGTTGGCATAAAAGGGTCTTATGCTCCTTATTGGCGCTACGGTCCCCTTAACCAAGCGGCTTGGTATCTTGGACAGATGCACACCAGTCTGTGAACTCATTGCTAAGGGGAAACTGGAGGCGAGATTTAATACTGCGAAGCCAGTGATCGTATTCATCTTTAGGCAAACAACTTGCACCGAAAATGAAGCTCGGCTGGGCCCAAGATTGAATTTCGTGTACTCGGGTTTTCCGAGACCTAAAGAAATTTAGATCGTTTGCTCTCCAGCGAATGAGGTGAAGTTGACGAAGGTCCAAAGTTCCGGTGAGCATGTCCAGCTTTCGAATTTGAGCCGCGCTGAAAGTCACATGCCTGCGAACGCCTAGTTCAAGAAACCACGCTCGGGCACAGTCTAAAGGTTGCATTCTAGGGGACAGAAGGAGGTCGGTAACCTCAGAGCCCATATCCTCGAAGCCGCCAACTCCAGAGGTCACGAACTCTTCAATCAGAAGGCAGATATCTTTCGCGAAAGGGACCAGTTCTGCGAGGTTGGAACGAATGTAGTGCGCGACATCCTCGTTTTTCACCAATCTCATAGCATGGAGAACAATGCGGATTTGGCCCATATCCCAATAAGGTTCGTTAAGTAGCTCTTCGAGCTCCCCTCTTAAGTCTTTCAACATCAGGGCGTCTAAAGCGTCTTGGTCGAGCTCTTCTTGGCCATAGGCGGCCCAGAAAAGCCTTTCTGTAGCGAACTCTTCCTTTGCATCGTCATCGCCGGCTTCGGGTGCACCCGAGGAGCCGACAAAGTCATCCCAAGTAAGAATTTTCGTCTTCTGAATGTTTAGGCTCAGGCCTTCATTTTCCGATAATTGCTTCGCCAGATACCCCAGTGCCGCGTAAGGGTCTTGGCCTTTTTTGATGAAGATTACCATGTCATCAACGTATCTCGTATGTTCGTAGCCTTCGGAAATTAAACCCATATCTGTATCGTTGAGGGCCGATTCGGCTAGCAGTCGCGATGCATTGCTACCAACAGGCAGCCCGAAAGACTGGCGGCTTCGCCAGTCTGATATGAAGCCTTCAATTTTTTTGACAGCTCTTCGTTCCCCAGACAGGCTTTCTAGGATGTTCTCAAGGCGATGCCGATAAATTCTTGAGTAGTAATCAGAAATATCTGTTCGGATGACATGGCTGTACTCGGTCGAAAAGACCTTTAAATTGATGACATCGAGCCAATTTCGGTAGTTCCTATCAGGGTGGAAAAGGCTGGGGTCGAGGCCCGTTGTTTTACGGTATGAGAATGCACGATTGTTTTCCATAGGATCGCGTCCTTCTTCGACGGCATCGAAGATGCTAAGAACGAGCGAAGTATATACAACCGTGTCTACTGGAAACGGTTGATGAGCCGTCCGAAAGCCGAACTTCGATTTTGGTACAAGCGCCTCGACTAAGCTCATCGGGTGATACTGAGAAAGATCAAGCCCACCAAGTTGATCCACAATTCGGTCTCTACGATCTGCTATGAACTTTATTTCGAACGGAAACGGGAAGATGTCTGTGTCGCCGTAGTTGGTGACATGATCGATGGCGCAGGCGTAATAATCTGTGTCGAGTTTCATTAGGTCATCCGCAGTGGAATGATGGTTGGGAGATAGTGCCAACTATGCTTCCGAGCTGACAGGCAATCAACCTTTGATCGATGCGCTTCATGCTCATTCAACCGTTGACACCAAAACGGTTTCAGGGGCGGGGCGGTGCACAAGTTATGGTCTACACGCCTCAGCTTTGCAAAGGTCGCTAACTGCGCAAACCGGGCAATCAATCTCCGTCAGGCCCATATGACCCGCGTTACGGAGTTAATGATGCCTTGCTGTAAGGCGATTTCGACATTGTTTTTTACTTCGCGAACATTGCTGCCTTCAACTCAAACACATTCAAAATCTCCAAAACGAAGTCTCTAATGGCACACCATCCAGGTGTTCCGCATTTTCTTTCAAATCAACGCCTTAGGATCTCGTTTTTGACAACTTTCACAAAAAAGTTGGCAAAAAATCCGACTAGGTATCTGAATTAAAACAAAAATTGAGAATTTTTGGCGCACCTGAGAGGATTCGAACCTCTGGCCTCTGCCTTCGGAGGGCAGCGCTCTATCCAGCTGAGCTACAGGTGCCTAAGGTCGGGGTATAGCCAGTGTGGCTACGCCCCGCAATCGTAAAATGAACGTCTATCCAAAGAGTTCGTGCGCCAATTCCAGAGCGTCTACGAGCGTGTCGGCCTCATCGGTGGTGTTGTAGAGGCCAAAGCTGGCGCGACAGGTCGCGGACACGCCAAGATGCTCCATCAAGGGTCCGGCACAGTGTTGCCCTGCCCGCACGGCCACGCCCTTTTTGTCCAGGATCGTGGAGATGTCATGCGCATGGGCTGCGCCATCCAATGTGAAGCTGAAGATCGCTGCTTTGTCTGCCGTTTTGCCCTGCACCTGCAACCAGTTCAGGCCCGATAGCTTCTGCATGGTGTAATCGCGCAGCTTGGCTTCGTGGGCTGCGACATTCTCCATCCCGAGTTCCATGAGGTAGTCCAGCGCCACACCAAAGCCAATCGTTTGAACAATGCCCGGCGTACCAGCTTCGAACTTCATCGGAGGATCGTTGTAGATCACGGTCTCTTTGGAGACTTCCTTGATCATGTCGCCGCCACCAATGAACGGACGCATCTCCTTCATGCGATCCATTTTGCAATAGATCGCGCCTGACCCGGAGGGCCCGTAAAGCTTGTGGCCAGTGATGGCGTAGAAATCGCAGCCAATGTCTTGGACGTCCACCGGCGCATGCACAGACCCTTGGGAACCATCCACAAGCACAGGCACTCCTTTGGCGTGTGCGCCCTCTGTGATAGCCTTTACATCCACCATGGTGCCCAGCACGTTGGAACACTGCGTCACAGCCACCAGTTTGGTCTTAGGCCCAATCGCATCAAGCACCGCCTGAGGATCCAGCGCACCGGTGCTGTCCACATCTACCCATTTGAGAACAACGCCCTGCCGTTCCCGCAGGAAATGCCAAGGCACGATGTTGGCGTGGTGTTCCATCACCGAAAGAATGATCTCATCGCCTGCTTCCATACGTGGCATTGCCCAGCCGTAGGCTACCATATTGATGCCTTCTGTTGTGCCGGAATTCAGGACAATCTCATCTTCACTGGCCGCGTTCAGAAACTTGGCAATCTTGCCACGCACAGCTTCATATTTGTCCGTCGCGAGGTTAGAAAGGTAGTGTAAACCTCTATGAACATTCGCATATTCCATAGAGTATGCATCGGTGATCGCATCAATCACAACCTGCGGCTTTTGCGCCGAAGCACCGTTGTCTAAATAGACCAACGGTTTGCCGTTCACCTCACGGCTCAGGATTGGAAAATCAGCACGGATTTTGTTGACGTCATACATCTCAGGACATCCCAATAGCGGTCGCTGCTCCCAGCGACAGAAGCAGTGTCATTCCAACGGTCAGGCCCATCATGGTGATCAACACCAGCATCACGGACTTTCCCAGACTGTTAAAGCCGTGGATCACGTTGATGAAATTCAACACAACCCAGATTGAGTACAGGCCTACGCCCATAAAAAAGACCAAAGCAAATCCAGGCATCGCCAGCATCAGGAGCAGCGAGGCCAATTGCACGGCAAACCGCATGTATTGCAACCAGCCGATGGCCAGCAGCACATCGTCAAACCGCCCCCGTCCGCCAATGGCGCGACCGCCCCAATAAAAGGAAAACACCAAAAGCACGAGACCACAGCCTAGGATCGTCGTGTAGAGGAAAGGTGCGGTCAAAAACGGCACGTTCATCTCAGGTGGCGCTGGAAACAGTGTCAGAGTGGTGAAATTCGCCAGTGCGTTGAGAACAATCCCCAATGCCAAGATCATCCAGCCCACGTTACGTGGGACCGGACGGCTCATGAGCACCACAGCAGCTTCGCTTGGATCACGCACGGTCAGCCAAAACAGAGCGGTGAGCTGCTCTTTCATACGGCCACCCTGCCCGCTTCTAGCAGGCCCGACACCCAAATCCAGACAAACGAAACAACCCAAAACAGCCCGACAACGGTCAACGCTGTGCCTTGCCCGATGAAGCCTTCAACTAGGCCGACAAGTAGATAAAGCGGACCGGTAGAGAGCATCGCCCAGAACAATGCAAACCGAGCGCCAAAACTCGATTGCTTGCGCCCAAAGGCACGCAGCACCAAGTGGGACACAAAAGCCAATGTCACCGCCAACAGCGGCAACACAAACATCAAGGCAAAGAGATTTGCTCCCAAGAGAGGGTTAAGTTCCACTTGCTGCAAATGCGCTTCACGTGCCAGTGCAGGCCAGCGAGATACAAAAATCACGCCACAGGCGGCCATCAGGATCGCAAAGGCACGGTCCTCACGCTCGCCCATCGCCAGACGGCGGGCAACCACCGCACGCGGGGTGCGGTAGCTGGCCATCATATCGCTCGTCACAGACATCAGCCGCGTCGCCGCTCCAACCAGGACTCCAGGCGTCCGATGATCTCGTCACGCAACTCTTCGCTTTCAACTTCCTCTACGGCTTCGGCCACAAAGGACATCACCAGCAGGTCGGTCGCGATGTCTTTCGGAACACCACGGGCGCGCAGGTAGAACAGCGCGTCTTCATCAATCGCGCCAGACGTGGAGCCATGCGAACAGGCCACGTCATCTGCGTAGATTTCCAACTCAGGCTTCGCGAGGAATTGGCTGTCTTCATCCAGCAAGAGCGATTGACTGATTTGGTAGCCATCGGTCTTCTGCGCGCCAGGTTGCACAAGGATCTTGCCCTGGAAAACGCCGATTGCACCGTTGCGCAGGACCTTCTTGAACACCTGACGGCTTTCACAGTTCACCGCGTCATGGGTGACAAACACGGTGTCGTCGTGATGGAAGTCGCCATCGCCAAGGCAAGCCCCAGCAACATGCGCAACAGCATCATCACCGGTCAGTTCAAGCACGGCTTCGTTGCGGGTCAGACGCCCGTTTACAGTAAGCGTGAAGCTTTTGAACACACTCTCGGAGCCTAGACGGCCAAACAGATGCGTTACCGCCCGGCGCTCGTGGTCACGCCCCTGTGCACGCACGTGATGGAAAGCCGCACCATCGGCCACGTCCACTTCCATGGACTTGTTGAAGCGTGCCGCTGCTGGACCGTTCTCAAGAACAGTAACTTCGGCACCAGCATCAAGCTTGATCACATGATGAAGCACCGCGTCAGAGCTTTCTGCTTTGTGCTGATAGATAAGGCTCACAGGCTTTGCGACCTTGCCAGTCACGTGGATCACGACGCCGTCGGTGGCGTAAGCCGTATTGAATGCCGCCAGCGGACGCTCGACCGGCACCTGGCCTTTGACTTCCAGCACGCCATAGAGGTCTTTGGCCCAGTGGATATCCTTTACAGAAACATCAACGAGACGTTCAATGGTCAGACCCTCGCACGCCAATTCGTCGGACTGATCCGCATCAAACACGCCGTCGACAAAGACCACTTTGATCCGATCAAAACTGTCAAACAAAGGCGCTTCGCCGGTGTCAAACACTGCCGCTGCAGGCGCATCCGCCTGTGTCAGCGTGTCCGGACGGGTGTATTTCCAATACTCGTCCCGACGTTCCGGCAGACCCATCTCACGCAGACGGCCCAAAGCCGCGTTGCGCGCTTCACTGGCCCACTGACCTCCCGCTGGAACGGTCAACCCGTCCAAACGTGCCGCAGTGGCCTCTTGTTTCTTAGCCAAAGCCGCCATTATGCGACCTCCGCCAGAATGTCTGCATAACCGTTTTTCTCAACCTCTAGCGCCAGCTCAGGACCACCGGTTTTTACAATGCGACCATCGGCCATGATGTGCACTACGTCTGGTTTGATGTGGTCCAGAAGACGCTGGTAGTGGGTAATCACAAGGAAACCACGCCCCTCGTCACGCAGAGCGTTTACGCCTTCAGACACCAGTTTCATCGCGTCCACGTCAAGACCGGAGTCGGTCTCATCAAGGATGCACATCTTTGGCTCCAACATAGCCATCTGCAGGATCTCGTTGCGCTTTTTCTCACCACCGGAAAAGCCAACGTTCACTGGACGCTTGAGCATATCTGCATCGATCTTCAGAGTTTTCGCCTTGGCGCGAATTTCTTTCAGGAAGTCTGCCGCAGACAGCTCTTCGTCACCACGCGCCATGCGCTGTGCATTCACCGCTGTGCGCAGGAATGTCATGTTGCCAACGCCAGGGATTTCCACCGGGTATTGGAATGCAAGGAACAGACCCAACGCCGCGCGCTCTTCTGCTTCCAGTTCCAGAAGGTCTTCGCCACCCAAAGTGGCTTCACCGTCAGTCACTTCGTAGCCGTCTTTGCCAGACAACACATAGGACAGCGTTGACTTACCGGAGCCGTTTGGCCCCATGATCGCGTGCACCTTGCCCGCTTCTACTTTCAGATCCACACCCTTGAGGATCTGCTTGTCTTCTTCTTCAAGTTTGACCTTCAGGCCTTTGATTTCCAACATGTTCATCTTCCTTCGCGTTTCCACGGGATACCGCAGCACCCGGTCATATCTTTGCCTGTGGCGCTACTATTAAGCGCTCACATATGTGATCAGCATCATCACGCCCATCGCCACAATTCCGCACACGGCCGAGGTCACAAACACTGATCCAGCGATCAGCCCGTCAGTAGACCCAAGACGTTTTTTTGCGCAGGCCAAAGCCAACGGCATAGCCCAGAGCGATGCCTGCTCCAACACCAGCGGATTGTTGCATGAGAGCGTGAAGCGTTTCCATTAGCCTACGGAGCCTTCCAACGAGATCGCCACAAGCTGTTGCGCTTCCATGGCAAACTCCATCGGCAGCGCCTGAAGTACTTCCTTGGCAAAGCCGTTCACGATCAGCGCCACAGCTTCTTCTTCGTCCATACCCCGCTGACGGCAATAGAACATCTGCTCATCGTCCACCTTGGAGGTGGTGGCCTCATGTTCCACTCGTGACGAGTTGTTCTTCACCTCGATGTACGGCACCGTGTGTGCCCCACATTTGTCACCAATCAGCAGGCTATCACACTGGGTGTAATTCCGACTGCTCTTGGCTTTTGGGTGCATGGAAACCTGACCACGATAAGTGTTTTGCGCCACACCCGCGCTGATGCCTTTGGAGACAATCCGCGACTTTGTGTTTTTGCCGAGGTGGATCATCTTGGTGCCGGTATCGGCCTGCTGATGGTTGTTGGTGATCGCAATCGAGTAAAACTCGCCTTGCGCATCATCGCCACGCAGGATGCAGGACGGGTACTTCCAGGTTACGGCTGAGCCGGTTTCCACCTGCGTCCACATCACCTTGGCACGATCGCCACGGCAATCCGCGCGCTTGGTCACGAAGTTGTAGATACCGCCTTTGCCGTTCTCATCACCCGGATACCAGTTCTGAACGGTGGAGTATTTCACTTCTGCATCTTCTTCGATCACGATTTCCACCACAGCGGCGTGTAGCTGAGAGGTGTCACGCTGAGGGGCAGTACAACCCTCGAGGTAGGATACGTAAGAGCCCTTGTCCGCAATGATCAGCGTTCGCTCAAACTGACCAGTGTTTTCGGCGTTGATGCGGAAGTAGGTGGACAACTCCATCGGGCAGCGCACGCCAGGCGGCACGTAGACAAAGGACCCATCAGAGAACACAGCGCTGTTCAAGGTGGCGTAGAAGTTGTCGCTCACAGGAACCACGGAACCGAGGTACTTCTTAACCAGTTCAGGATGCTCGCGGATTGCCTCAGAAATCGAGCAGAAGATCACACCCGCTTCTTTCAGCTCTTTCTGGAATGTCGTGCCAACCGAAACTGAGTCAAACACCGCATCAACAGCAACCTTACGGCCTTCCGCCGGCGCGTTCTCAGCACCTTCAACACCGGCCAAAATCATCTGTTCTTTCAGCGGGATACCGAGCTTTTCGTAAGTCGCCAGCAGCTTTGGATCCACCTCATCCAAAGATTTTGGCTTCTCTTCCATGCTCTTTGGACGCGCATAATAGTACTGGTCTTGGAAATCCACTTCAGGATAATCCAGCATCGCCCAATCCGGCTCTTCCTTGGTCAGCCAGCGTTTATACGCTTCCAACCGCCATTCGGTCATCCATTCCGGCTCTTCGTTTTTCTCCGAAATCAAGCGGACGATGTCCTCGGTCAGCCCTTTGGGGGCGTATTCCATCTCGATCTCGGTTTCCCAACCGTGTTTGTATTTGCCGCCAACTTCGCGCACGGCATCCACGGTTTCCTGGTCAACACCTTCTTTGACTTGGGTCTGATCAATTGCCGCCATGTGCGTCTCCTGTCTTCGTTTTGCGCTCACGCGCGGTGTTTCTTCATCTGAGCCAGCCACTTATCAGCAAAACCCATGACGTCTTGTTCGCTCGTTTGTGTCCCCAAGCTCACCCGAATGGCGCTTGCTGCCGTCATCTCATCGTATCCCATCGCGGTCAGCACCTTGCTGGCGCGTACCTTGCCCGAAGAGCAAGCTGACCCAGCCGAAATTGCGAACCCCGCCAGGTCCATCTGCATGACCTGCGTTTCGCCCTTCCAGCCTGGCACCGCAACTGCCGTTGTGTTGGGAAGCCGCTTGGCACCTTTGCCAACGATAACGGCCTTCGGTGCGTCTGCGATCAGCCTCTCTTCCAGCAAATCGCGCAGCTGTGCAACCCGATCCCAAACACCATCAGCCAAGTCTTGCGCGGCCGCCTTAGCTGCAGCTGCAAACCCGGCGGCACCAATCACGTTTTCCGTTCCTGCTCGGCGGCCCATTTCTTGACCGCCGCCCAAAAGCTGCGCCGGGACATCGGTGCCACGCCTAACAACCAAAGCCCCAACGCCTTTGGGCCCACCCAGCTTGTGCGCAGAGATCAGTGCCATCTGTGCACCGGTCCAGTTAAACGCCACTGGCAGCTTGCCAAACGCTTGCGTCATATCACTGACAGCTACGCCGTAAGGTAAGGTTTGGACCACTCCGGTCTCAGAATTCGCTAGTTGCACGCAACTTTCAGCGGGATCATCAATGACAACCGCACCGTCCACATCTACCGCAAGAACATTTTGCGTCCACGCGTTGACTGCATCATGTTCCACTTCGGCAGCGTGTAGCTTGCGACCGGCCAGCGCAAGCGCCGCGGATTCTGTGGCACTGCTGGTGAAAATCACATCAGCCCCGTCTGCGCCGAACGCAGAGGCAATATCTCCCCGCGCACGTTCCAGAATGGCCTTCGCCTTACGTCCCTCAGAATGCACAGACGACGGATTGCCAAAATCATCCATCACCGCAATCATCGCTTCTCGCGCTTCCGGACATAGTGGCGTTGTCGCATTATGATCCAAATATGCCCGCATCAGGCGTCTTCGTCCGCCACGTCATCAACCACGGAAAACAATGTGGGCACGGCCGGGCACGGCGCTAGGTCGTTCTCCACGATATCGGACAACCGCGTCTGGTGCAGAAACACATAAACATGCGCCGACAGACCTTCCCATAGGCGGTTCGCCATGGACTGCGCCCGAGACCCGCTCGACCCACCGCTGGCCCCTGCCCCTGTGTGCAACGCCGAAACTGTCTCATCCACGGCAGCCAGAATATCTGCCACCCGAATCTCGGACTTTGGACGTGCCAACCGATACCCACCACCGGGGCCACGAACAGACACAACCAACTCAGCCCGGCGCAGTTTTACAAACAACTGCTCAAGATAAGGCAGCGAAATATCCTGTCGCTTGGAAATCTCACTCAGACTCACAAGGTCATCAGGCGATTGAAGCGCAATATCTGCCAAAGCAACCAAGGCATAGCGGCCTTTTGTCGACAGTTTCATAGAGCACCCCCTCGAATTGATTGACCTCAGCCGCCCATGTGCTTAAGTCGCTAGAACCCGAACGGCATTTTAGCCGTTCTACTATTTAGAAGCGTTCTAAGGTGACAGAGCAAATTCGTCAAGAATTCGTTCATACCTTTTAAGGGAGAAAATCGACAAATATGCCTGAGGTGATTTTTCCGGGACCAGAAGGCCGCCTCGAAGGCCGCTACCATCCGCAAAAAGAAAAAGACGCTCCGATTGCGATCGTGCTCCATCCGCACCCGCAATTCGGTGGCACAATGAACAACAAAGTGGTCTACAACCTGCACTACGCCTTTTACAACATGGGCTTCACAGTCCTGCGGTTCAACTTCCGTGGCGTTGGTCGTTCCCAAGGTGAATATGACCAAGGTGTTGGCGAATTGTCAGATGCGGCATCTGCCCTCGATTACCTGCAGTCCATGAACACCAATTCCAAGCATTGCTGGGTCGCTGGTTTCTCCTTTGGCGCTTGGATTGGAATGCAGCTTCTGATGCGCCGTCCGGAGATCACCGGATTTATTTCCGTTGCCCCGCCCGCCAACATGTATGATTTCTCGTTCTTGGCACCCTGCCCGAGCTCTGGGCTGATCCTAAACGGCACCGCTGACCGGGTGGCACCTCCGGCGGACACGCACACGCTGGTGCACAAGCTGCACGAGCAAAAAGGCATCACAATCACGCACACAGAAATCGAAGGCTCCGGTCACTTCTTTGAAACCGAAGAATACATGGACCATATGACTGGCACAGTCACCGATTATGTAAAACGCCGTTTGACCGAGAACAGCCGCTAATGAGCACTCTGGACCGTCTGGCCGCCAAACTTGCTGAGGATACAATCAAAGCCCAAAAGGAATTGGGTGATGAGCGTCTCTTTATGGAAGTCAGTGCGGTACTCGGCGCGTCCTCACAGTCTCTCGAAGAGGCCTTCCTTACCGAAGTGCGGATGCGCATGTCAGAAGAAAAAGGCCGGGTTTTTTTGATCAACAAAGTTAAAGAAGCCCGTGCCGCAAAAGCTGCCGAGACCAAAGAATGAGCGACCGCCTCGCCGCGCAAATCGCCTTCCTGACAGAAGCCGATAAACTGAAATCCGTCTACCGCGCCACCAATGTGCTGGACGGACACCGCAAGGAAGATACAGGCAGTCACAGCTGGCACATCGCCCTCTATGCGCTCATTCTGTCAGAACACGCCAAAAACGACATCAATCTGGACCGTGTCATTCGCATGTTGCTGATCCATGATCTTGTCGAAATCGATGTGGGCGACAGCCCCATTCACGGCGATCATGACATCGCGGCCATGGAAGCGGCAGAAAGCGCCGCGGCAGACCGTATCTTTGGCCTTCTACCTGAGGATCAAGCCACCGAACTTCGCGCCCTTTGGGATGAGTTTGAAGCCGCAGAAAGCAATGATGCGGTTTTTGCCAAAAGTATCGACCGGGTACAGCCGGTAATTGGCAATCTTGAGACCAATGGCGGCACATGGCCGGAATACAACGTCACGCGCGAACAGCTTGAAGATCGCGTTGGTTGGAAAGTTGCCAAAGGCGCCCCCGCGATTTGGGATCATCTCAAAGCGCGCATTGCCAAATGGTTTTGCGAAAACGGCTAGGTCAGAAACACTGGGGCCACCCATAGCCCCAGCGCCAAGGCAAACCTGAGCACGGCAAACCACCAACACGTACGGCTTCGTACATGCGATCGGCCACGAAATAGATGGCCGCCTCCACGTCCTCTGGTGAACTATCAAATTGTAGCGCCAGAGATTCCGCTTTGGTGTCCGCCTCTCCCCGAACACACAGGCGTAGATCTTCATCGGCCTTTAGGCGTGCAAAGTAGCCAGATTCCGCCTCAAAGTTCTCGCCCCCCAAATGATAGGCTTGATCATGCACGACGCAGCATTCGTGCCATGGCGCTTCATGTTCAAACACCCGCGCAAACCAAGGGAAAGCGCGCGCCATAGCGCCCCAAGCCGCCGACATACCGCCAGAACACCCATCAGTTGTGAAAGGCATCAAGGCCGTAGGGTCCTCCTCGCGCAGCGCCTGCAACCGGCTGTGCCGCCAGATTTCAACTTTCGCGGACCAACCTAGGTTTTCATCTGAACCTTCCGCCGCAACCGGTTCATATAAAACAACAAACAAACCCAAAATGATCGATAACTTACTAAACCTCATCGTCGCCTCGATGCGGCGCATCCAGCCCAATCCGCCCCGCCAATCCCAACACCAACCGTTCCACACCGCTCAGCGTTTTGCGATCCGCCAGCACTTGTCGCGCCAGCGCAGGCTCATCCGTGATCAATCCATCCACACCAAACGACAACATGCCTGACATCGACAGCGCATCATTCACCGTCCAAACATAGACCTCTTTGCCCGCGTCATGAGATCCGCGCGCAAGTTGGCGCGACATGGTGGCACTGTTCACCGCAAGGAAATCCACATCCAAATCCCACATACTGCCAAGAGACGCCGACGCCAGCAGCCCGACGTTCCACTCCGGGCGTAGCTTGCGCATTTTTGCCACAGCGTCCGCCTTCAATGACATGATCTTAATTTGATCGACCATGTCCGCTGCCTCCACAATATCAATCACCCGCTGCTCTAAATCCTCGTCGTGGCCGT
>Ga0189275_100382_pt1 | contig 21360 bp, 21 predicted proteins | sample N19A6minimetaG_FD_130329 | JGI IMG/M metagenome (GOLD analysis project Ga0189275, IMG submission 130329) | Marine microbial communities from the Costa Rica Dome - N19 A6 mini metaG | ecosystem: Environmental > Aquatic > Marine > Oceanic > Photic zone | place: Costa Rica: the Eastern Pacific...
ACCGGCACTGCCAGGATCACGATGTCACACTGCGCTACCTCGGCAAGCCCTTCCAACGGCACACGCCGCCCGTCCGGCAGACTGGCCCGCGTGTAACTTGGGTCACATATGCGGATTGGGCACCCGGCCCAAAGCTCCTGTGCAATCAACCGGCCAAAGCCGCCAAAACCCACCAAGCCAATGGTGGTTTGTTCGTCTGTGTGTTCTGTCTGTTCCATAGCGGACCTCGTTTGTGAGGCCACGTTTGCCGGGACTATCTGTCTAGGAAGGTTATTCTCTCTTCATCCCCGTCAAACGCAGCGGATGAAGATTCTAAAAAACCCGCGACTATGTGGTCAGGGTATAATACGTGCCAAAAAAGATGCTGTTCTTGGTCATGCGCATGTGATGGCACTCATCCCGCATGCCCGTCAACCCGCTTCCTCTGGCAAAGGGTCAACGATATCGAGCCAGCGGACGTAAAGCGCGCAAAGTAAAGACGCCGCAATCACCGCCAGCATCATCGCCATCATAAGCACCGCACCATTTTCCGGCGTTAACACCGCTCCTGTGAGGCTCGTTAACGCTGCGCCCATCGCCACGCTCATAGCTCCGGACAGTCCAGAGGCACTCCCTGCCAGCTTCGGACGCACCGACATGGCACCGCTGTTGGTGGACGGCAAGGTCAATCCATTGCCCAATCCGACAAAAATCACAGTACCCACATAGGTCACCGGATGCACAAAACCGGCCAATACTATCACAAAGCCAACACCAAGACCGAGCAGCCCGACAACGCGCCCCCCGATCATCAATGTCCAAAGCGGTACACGTTTCGCCAATCGCCCGGACAGAAACGAGCCCAACGAAAACCCAACCGCAATGGCCCCAACGGTCATGCCCACAGTGGTCGGGCGCAAACCGAACACCGCCACGCCCACCAGCACAATGCCGGTGATGTAGATATAAAACGCGCCCACCGACAGAGAGCTGCACAGCGCATAGCCCCAAAACCGCCGTGACTTCAAAAGCTCCGGATAGGTGGCAAACTGCTCCCCCATGGTGGCAGCGCGGTTGGTATTGGTCTCCCCCAAATCCCGCCAGGTCAGCCACAACAACCCTGCGCCAATCAGCCCATAGACGGCAAAGTTAGACCGCCAACCAAAAGCTTCGTGCAGAAAGCCGCCAATCGTCGGGCCGGTCATGGGCGCAATAGCCATAACCATAGAAATATAGCCCAACATGCTCGCGGCCTCTTTGGGCCCATGCATGTCGCGCACGACCGCGCGGCTCAATGCGATGCCAACCACCCCCGCAGCCTGCAACATGCGCCCCGCGAGAAACCCCACGATGTCTTGCGCCCAAAAACACCATACGGATCCCAAGGTAAAAACGACCATCCCGACCAGCATCACCGGACGCCGCCCATAGCGATCTGACAGCGGCCCAATGATGACTTGCAGCACCACCGTAACCGCCAAAAACGCCCCCATTGACAGGTTCGCCACGGCGTAGTCCACGCCAAAATCGTCCGCGATCGCCGACAGGGACGGTAAGAACATGTTGAGCGACAAGACTGACATCGCAGTCAGCAGGATCAGCGTGTTCAGATGGGGCGCGCTCGGCCCGTCATGACGGCTCAATTGCCGCCCAGCAGGTTCTGCAAACCACGCAGCGCCTCTTTCTCCAGCTTGTCTTTGATTGCATCCTCTGTGGACTGACCTTCCTGTTTCTCAAGCCCTAGTTCTTTCTCGAGCTTTTGTTTCGCTTCATCTTCTACCGCTTTGATATCTTTATCAAAGCTGTTCTTAAGCGCCTTCTCCAAATCAGGCACCACACTGGGGCTACTCCAACTACCATTGATCTTTACTGGCACAATCAAACGTGGCCCATCCGGCCCATGCAGCTGTGGCGAGAACACATAATCGATTGTCCGCAGGCCAAGCCCAACCGTGCCTTTGCCTGTGGCAGACAGACGCGACAGCTTCATCAAAAGGTCATCGTTGGTCAAAACGCCATCCGCGATGGTCCAGGTTGCGACCATGCTGTTGAATACGGTGGTGCCACCAGTCACATCGCCGCGCAGCAACTTGTCCAAATCAATGCCCTCAATTGTGCCGCGACCGATGTCGACGCGACCATCGCCGCTCATGTTGTTCATCAAGGCATCCAGCGTTTCACCGGAACTCAAAAAGCGGCTCTCAAAATCCGCCTTTCCGGTGAATTTGTCCAAGTCTGCAGTGGCCGCCAAAAATGGCTGCAAGGCAATTTGCTCAACCTTCAGGTCGCCACGCATGGAAAACCCACTTCGGTTGTTGGCCACAAATGTGCCGGTCACCGCGCCCTCAAACGCCGCCATCTCCTGAATGGTTGCCACCGCCCGTGCGCGATCGATCTCCACCGTGGCCCGGGTCTTGCCAAAGGTGACCCCATTCAAGTCCATCGCCTCGGCGGCAAAACTGACCGTTCCATCCACCAACCCAAGCGCACTGGCATCAATTGGATCTTTGGACCATCCAACCGGATCGTCACTTTCACCTGCTACGCCCTCACCGCCGTCCTTGGCGGCGAACTGCAACGTCTGTGTCGCGACTTGCGCCACCACTTTGGGGCGTGAGCCTTTGAGGTCGATGTCCGCCTGCACAGCCAGGTCATTTCCCATGGCACTCACTTGTCCGCCACGCACGGAAATTACGCTATCCCGGGTCAGGGTCACATCGCCCTGCACCTGCAGCGGCCCTTCCAGACCAGCTGTGCCGAGCGCCGCAAAGAACGCCGCCGCATCTGATGCCGAAACGGTGAGCTTGCCACTGGCCTCCGGTGCAATTCCCGCACGACCAACAAAACTGGCTGAGCCGCCTCCGGCCACCATAGCCAGCTCCACCACAGACACATCGCCATCGATCAAAGCCAAAGGCGCCGCAACCTTAGCGTCCAGCGCAATGGGCGCGCCAAATGGGCTCGCCTCGGCACGAATGTCCGCCGCCTTGCGCACATCGGGCCAGGCCATCTGCAACGATACACCAGAGAGCTCCTGCCGCGCCCCACCATGTTCAATGTAACGCACCTGCGCATCGATGATAACCAGCCGTTCCAGCGCAAAATTCTCAAACCCGGAGGATGCTTCAGGTGCTGTGCTTGGGGAGGTGTCGCCGCTGGAGGGTGCTCCCTCGCCTTGACCACTGACCGCAATCGCTGTGCCGCCACTCAAATCCCAGTTCACTCGCCCATCCGCGGTTTTCTCAAGCAGCACCTCTGGCGCAAGCAGCTCGATGTTTTTGATCCGAATATCACCGCCAATTGCGGCCATTACATCCACGCCAATCACCGCTTTGTCCGCGGTGAACATCGGCCCGCGCTCTGACCATTCCGCGTTGCCGAAACTGACCTTCTCGATGCTCACACCCAGCACTGGGTACCAGTTGATCCCAACTTTGCCTTCAAACGTCAGATCGCGTCCGGTCATCGCCTTGACCTGATCGGCCGCCAGTTTGGCAATCTTTTCGCCCGGCAACGCCACAACCAGCACCACCGCGCCAATTGCCAAAATCAAAACCGCCGCCACCAATCCCCGGATTATCTTCATCGGAGACCTCCTTTACTGCTCAAGGTGAGCCTAAGCGCCCAAGAACACACACGCAATGCGTCAAAGCCCCCTTCCCCTTTGCCAAATCAACCACGCTGCCCTATATGCGCCCCATGTCCAGCAATCCGCCAGAACTCCGCCCCGACCTCGCCCGCACCACCCTCACAGGGGACGCGCGCCCCGGCCAGCCCACCATCGGTATGGTCTCCCTTGGCTGCCCCAAGGCTTTGGTCGACAGCGAACGCATCCTCACGCGCCTGCGCGCCGAAGGCTACGGTATTTCCCCGGACTACTCCGGTGCCGACGCGGTGATCGTGAACACCTGCGGCTTTCTGGATTCCGCCAAAGCCGAAAGCCTTGAAGCCATTGGCGAGGCCATTCAGGAAAACGGCAAGGTCATCGTGACCGGTTGCCTTGGTGCTGAGCCAGAGTACATCACCGGCACCCATCCCAAAGTGCTCGCCGTCACCGGCCCACATCAGTACGAGCAAGTGCTCGACGCCGTGCATGGCGCTGTGCCACCCAGCCCCGATCCCTTCATCGATCTGCTGCCCGCCAACAACGTCTCACTCACCCCGAGCCACTACATATATCTAAAGATTTCAGAGGGTTGCAACCACAAGTGCAAGTTCTGCATCATCCCGGACATGCGCGGCAAACTCGCCTCCCGCCCGATGCACGCCATCCTGCGTGAAGCAGAGAAACTGGTTGAGAGCGGCGTCAAAGAACTCTTGGTGATCTCGCAAGACACCTCCGCTTATGGGCTGGACCGCAAGTACAGTACGCATCCGTGGAAAGACCGCGAAGTGCGCAGCCACATCACCGATCTGGCGCGAGAGCTGGGCCAATTCGACGCATGGGTGCGCCTGCACTACGTCTACCCCTACCCGCATGTGCGGGAGTTGATCCCGCTGATGGCGGACGGGCTGATCCTGCCCTATCTGGACATCCCGTTCCAACACAGCCACCCGGACACGCTCAAACGCATGGCCCGCCCGGCGCATACCTCCAAAACCCTGACCGAGATCGCCGCCTGGCGCGAGATCTGCCCGGACATCACCCTGCGCTCCACCTTCATCGTCGGCTACCCCGGCGAAACCGAAGCCGAATTCCAGCACCTGCTCGATTGGATGGACGAAGCCCAGCTCGACCGGGTTGGCTGTTTTCAGTACGAAAACGTCGACGGCGCCCGCTCCAACGACCTGCCAGACCACGTCCCCGCCGAGGTTAAACAACAGCGTTGGGAACGCTTCATGGAAAAGGCGCAAGCGATTTCTGAGGCCAAACTCGCCGCCAAAGTCGGTCAGACCATGGATGTGATAGTGGACGATATTGACGAGGATGGCATCGCCACCTGCCGCACCAAAGCCGACGCACCAGAGATCGATGGCAACCTCTTCATTGACGAAGGCACGGATGCGCTGAAGGTCGGCGACATCGTCACCGTTGAGGTTGATGAGGCTGGCGAGTATGACTTGTGGGGACAGTTAAGGGCGTAAACGCTCACAGCGCCTGACCCTGGGTTGGGGCGAGCTCTGACTGAACCAATGGTTCGGTGCCATGGCATTGTGCGATTAGCGTCGCCCAAAACAGCGACATCCTGTCCCTTGAGGCACTCTCGCCCGAGGCCTAAGCTCTCCTCACAGCCACATACGGCCCGAGACACATCCCTCGTGAGGAGAGTGACATGTCCAACGAAACGCGCGTTCTATACAATGCGGACTGCCCGATCTGTGATGCAGAAATCTGCCACTACCGGTCCTACACCGAAAAGCGTGACATCCCCGTCGCCTATGACGATCTGAACTCAGACGCTCTCGCACAATGGGGCATCGATCCAGAAACCGCGGCCAAGCGCCTGCATGTCACGGCCAACGGGGAACTCTATTCCGGCATCCCCGCCTTCCTGATCCTCTGGCAGGAAATGCAGCGCTTCCGCTGGTTGGCTCGCCTCATCGGTCTGCCCGGCATCAAGCAACTGGCCTGCCTCGCCTATGACCACGCGCTGGCCCCATGGCTCTACCGCAAACACCTGCGGCGGCAGGCCAAAGCACAGGCGTCTTAGGCCTCACGCCTTCTGCAACGCTTCAAACAAGTCCGCATGACAACAAAACGCGGGCGCGCTTTTGGCCGTCCCCGCCCGCTGACCAAGAAAACTCTGACACGCCTCGGTATGGGGACACATGCGACAGCGCGTTACCATGGCGGCGTAGTCTTCCGCGCTTAGGGATTGCTCCAACATCGCCTCACTTAAGGACACGCCCAGCACCCGCGCCATGCTGCGGGTCAGCCAGAAATGCGTCACCGGATCGCCAAGAGGCTGAATTTTTCCCATTACGCCTGAGCCTCCAACGCCATTTAATCCCTCTGCTAGCCTTGCCTGATGCCCAACATATCGCCCTGCGGACGTTTCAGCAGGTTTGTGTTGCGACAGTACTGCGGCACAGCCACGACCGCGCCCTCTTCCTTCAGCCAACGCGCACAGGCCTCCGGCTCGCTGCATCCGGTACAGCGCAAAACCGCGTCAGAAATCGCTTCAAACTTGAGCGCGCCTCGAATGGCCGCCTCTTGCAAATCCAGCCCCAACCGACTGGCTGTGTCATCAAACAGCGCCGCATGATGGCGCAGCTTCGCAGTTCGATCTGTCACAATGCTCATGAACACCTCTCCGGTAGATGACCCGCACAGTCTATCAGGACGTCATCCAAACGCCCTTGACCTGCATCAATCAGCGATACGAGAAGAATTTAATCGCGCTTACGCCAGCGCCTCAAGATACGATCGAACACAATCCTGCACCCGGCGAAACCGATCCCCGCCTAGCTTTGTGCCGCCATACCAACGAGTTACAACGACAATGTGACCCGTAAGCTCTTCGCGCTCGAGCATCCGCAAGATCACCAGTCCCGCACCACTTTCGCCGTCATCCCCTTTTAACGGGGTGCCGTCCGCCATCAAAGCGGCCCAGGTGTTATGCGTCGCTTTGGCAAACTTCTTGTTGCGCTTGAGCTCCTTGAGAAAAGCATCCGCCTCTTTGCGATTGGCTATCTTGCCGCCGGACACCGCATATTTACTGCCTCGATCCGTGACCACATTCATCAATTGCAACACGTGATTACAGCCCCGCGGCCGTCTGTTTCACAATGGCAATACGAGAGGCATTTGGCGGGTGGGTGCCAAGGAACTGATTACCGGGATCCGGGGTGCGTTCAAAAAACTTCACACCAATCATCGGGTCATAGCCCGCTTTATGAGCCAGGATTGTACCCAGCCGATCTGCTTCCAACTCATGTGACTTGGAATAGCTGCGCGCTCCCATGCCCGCACCAAGGTCCATGGCCGCTTCCACCGCTTGAGAATTGCCCCCTGCTGCGGCGACCAGAATGGCCCCCAAGGCGGCCCCCGCGATGGCATTGGTCTGACTGCGTGCGATGTGACCTTCGATGTGATGCGCTGCTTCATGCCCCATCACAAATGCCAATTCATGGTTGTTGCGCGTTTCTGCCACCAAAGGCGCGGTGAAGACGATCAACGGCCGACCGGATTTGTCCAACGTCTGATAGGCGTTGGCGATCTTGGTTTCTTTTGGATCTACATAGATTTTGTAGTCGCAGTTTGTGCCAGGCGCAGTGCGCGCCCGGCATTCGCGCTCCACAAGCCCTTCCATCCGCGCTTTGACAGGCGCCAAGCGAGACGTGGCCTGTCCCGTCGATATTTGAGGCGCAGGTGCCTGCTGCACGGCGGGCTGTGGCGTTGAACTGGTGGTGGTGGATACACAGCCGCTCAAAGCTGCCAAGGCGGCCAAGCCCACAACACACGCTCTGAGTGGCAATTTATGGCGCATGGCATCCCTCCCGCTTAAGTTTAACGCTCTGATACAGGCGCAAATTTATCACTTCATCCCCCAGAGGCCAGAGGGAAATACTTGCACCCTCTCCCCGATCCGCTAGGCTGGCGGTATGTTCAGCATCGAGCACGAATTTGACGCCACCGTTGTAACACTCGTGGACGAAGGCACCGCCCCCTTGGGGGAAGACGTAGTCATTCACATGTTTGAAGATTGCGTCACCATTGAGCAATATGATCCCCGCACCGACTCCGTACATAAGATCACGCTCTCTAACACGCAGGTGCAGGATCTCACGGCCGCTTTGGATCTGCCCGAAGGGGTCTACATGCTCAAGCGCACGCCCACTTAGGTCATAACGCGCTTTAGGAGCTCTGTCCGCACCAGCAGGCCTTGTCTCCTTGGGTTACTTTCGAGCAATTTTCGACTTTGGGCGAAACACGCACGCATGCCCTCGGCATGTGATTTACAATTGTCATTTCTCCTGCATAGGGTGAGCGCGCAGCACATTGGGGAAAGGCGACACATGAAAACCGGGTTCTTTTTGGATGAAAAGTGCTTTTGGCATGCAGGCGGGAACTACGCCCTGACCTTGCCCGTTGGAGACCTCGTCCAACCTCTCGCCGCTGGAGGATTGCCAGAAAGCCCGGAGACCAAACGTCGCCTTAAGAACCTAATGGACGTCACCGGCCTCACAAACGAACTCGACGTGCGCAACGCGCCGCCAGCCACCGACGTGATGTTGCAACGCGTGCATCCCAAGGACTTTCTGTCCAAGTTCAAAGAGGTGTCAGACGCGGGTGGCGGTGAAATTGGCCTGCGCACCCCTTTTGGCAAAGGCGGCTACGAAATCGCGGCCCTATCCGCTGGCATCGCAACGGAGGCTTTGCGCGCTGTCGTAACTGGCGATCTGCAAAACGCCTACGCCCTGTCCCGCCCCCCTGGGCATCATTGCCTTCCTGACTGGCCCAATGGTTTCTGTCTTTTGGCCAACATCGCTGTCGCGATTGAGGAAATCCAAGCACAGGGCCTGGCAAAGCGTGTCGCCGTTCTGGATTGGGACGTGCACCACGGCAACGGCACCGAAGCGATCTACTATGACCGCGACGATGTGCTCACGATTTCCCTGCATCAGGAACACAATTACCCGCTGGACACTGGCGACGTGGATGACCGTGGCAAAGGCGCCGGCCTTGGGACAAACATCAATGTCCCGCTCCCACCGGGCGCAGGTCACAACACATATCTCTATGCGATGGATCAAATTGTCCTGCCAGCGCTGCACAGCTTCAAACCGGACGTGATCATTGTGGCCTGCGGCTTTGATGCGGGAGCCTTTGACCCGCTGTCTCGCATGTTGGCCACCGCCGACACTTTCCGGCAGATGACTAGGCAAGTGATGCAGGCTGCAGACGCCCTTTGTGCCGGCAAGCTATTGCTGGTACACGAAGGTGGCTACTCCGAAGCCTATGTGCCCTTCTGCGGTCATGCCGTTATTGAAGAGCTATCTGGTTCCTCCATCACTGCGAAGGACCCTATGGCCACCGCACTGGCAACACGCCAGCCAAATGCCCGCGTGGAGGCCTTCTTTGCCACACTAGTGGATGAGATGGCCGAAATATTCTCCAGCCCGCCCGGTTGAAACCAATCCGAGCCAAGCCAACATACCCAATCAACTCCTGAGGGAAGACCCTATGCCTCAACCAAACCAAGCCGCGCTGGATTTCTTGCTGAGCCGCCGCTCTCGTCCAGCCAAAACTCTGATTGGCCCCGTGCCAGCCCGCGCAGAATTGGAGCCGCTTCTGGAAGCGGCCCTGCGCAGCCCGGATCACGGCAAACTGGAGCCTTGGCGCTTGATCGTGCTGGAAGGCGCCGCTTTGAAGAAACTTGCCAAGCTCGCGCAAGAACGCGGTGAAACCCTCGGCTTGGACGCGGACAAAATCACCAAGGCGCGCGACCAATTTGACCGCGCCGATCTGGTTGTCGCGGTGATCGAAGCGCCGGTGATCAGTGAAAAGATCCCTGAGATTGAACAGACCTATTCGGCCGCCTGCGTCTGCCTGCAACTGCTGAACGCCGCGCTCGCCGCTGGGTGGGGCGCCAACTGGCTCTCCGGTTGGGCCAGCCACGATCGCGGCTTTGTGGAAAAGGGCCTCGACCTTTCTCCTCGTGAACGCGTTGCTGGCTTCATTCACATCGGCACCGAAAAAGTCGCGCCGCCAGAGCGCTCCCGCCCCAACATGGAGACCAAAATCACATGGCTGTCAGCCTAGCAATCACCTCGTTTGGCAAAACCTTGACGCAACTCGGGGATCCGCGCTTTCGCCGGGTCCTCTTCAAAGGCATTGGCCTGACCTTTGTGCTGCTGATCGCGGTTTATACCGCTTTCCTGATGTTTCTGAACTGGATTGGCGCAGGCCAAACCGTGCAGGAACTTCTGGGCAATATCTCTTGGGTCGGCGACCTGTTTACCTTCGCCTCGCTCTTCCTGATGATCGCCTTGTCGATCTTCCTGATGATCCCGGTCGCCTCGGCGATCACGTCCCTGTTTTTGGACGAAGTGGCCGACGCGGTGGAAGACAAACACTATCCGGAACTTCCCGATGTGCCCCGCGTTAGTTTCTCCGAGGGCCTAAAGGACAGCGTCAACTTTCTCGGTGTCTTGATCGCCGCCAACATCTTCGCGTTGGTGCTATACGCGATCTTCCCGCCCTTTTCACTGTTCATCTTCTGGGGTCTCAACGGCTTCCTGCTTGGACGAGAATACTTCCAGTTGGTCGCCATGCGCCGTGTTGGTCGCGCTGAGGCCAAAAAGCTGCGCAAGAAGCACATGGGCACCATCTGGCTCGCGGGCACACTTATGGCGATGCCCTTGGTCGTGCCCCTTTTGAACCTGGTGATCCCAATCCTAGGCGCGGCGACCTTTACCCATCTGTACCATCAGCTGGAGCCGTCACCTCAGCAGGCCCCATCACGTTAAACCAGTCAAAATCACGCACAGTGATCAGACCGGACGTGATGATCCAAAACAAAATGACCCAGATCACCGCTGCAACACCGGTGGTGATCCAGGCCTTCGCCTTCAGGTAATGATGCTCCGGGCTACTTGCATGCGTGCCCGGAACAATCTCGCCCACATCACCCTGTGTTTTGAGTCGAATCGGGATCACGATCAAAAAGGTCATGAACCAGACGACGGCGTATAAAACGAGGGCTGAGGTGATGGACATTGCGCGCTCCTGACAAAAAATTAACGGGCATCTTACACCCGTTAATCCACCTACGTATGGGTTGAGGCCTTAGACCTGTTCCAGTTCCACAAGGCAACCATTGAAATCTTTCGGGTGCAGGAACAGCACGGGTTTGCCATGTGCCCCAATCTTTGGTTCCCCGCTCCCCAGAACCCGCGCGCCTGTGGATTTCAAGTGGTCCCGCGCCGCCAGAATATCGTCCACTTCGTAGCATACGTGATGAATGCCACCAGCCGGGTTCTTTTCAAGGAAGCCATTGATTGGGCTGTCTTCTCCCAACGGATAGAGCAGCTCGATTTTGGTGTTTGGCAACTCGATGAACACCACCGTCACACCGTGATCCGGTTCATCCTGAGGTGCGCCAACTTTCGCACCAAGCGCGTCTCGGTACTGCGCACTTGCTGCTTCCAGATCTGGCACCGCAATGGCCACGTGGTTCAATCGTCCGATCATTTTTGCCTCCTCCAACTGGGCATGGATCCCGCTCACCGTCCTTATGTGCGGGAATGACACAGAGGCGCAAGAGACAGGGCGTCGCGGTCGGCTTTAACGTTTCGTTAGGCATGTCTTCCTAGCCTATCTCCACGTTTCGTTACTCATAGTGTTCGCTTCGTTGAGGATTTCAAACATGGACGACAAATCGCCTTTTTCCCCGCTGACCACCCCATCAGCCGCCCGCCCTCTTCTGGGCATGACCGTTTTGGTGGTGGAAGACAGCCGTTTCTCCTCTGACGCGCTGCGTCTGATGTGTGTGCGCTCCGGCGCCCGCATCCGCCGCGGAGATTGTTTGACCTCTGCCCGACGACACCTTCAAGTCTACATGCCAACAGTCGCCATCGTGGACATGGGCCTGCCAGATGGGTCCGGCGCTGACCTGATCGAAGAATTGAACAAAGCTTCCCCACGGATTGAATTGATCCTTGGCACCTCTGGCGACGACTTCGCACAAGAAGCCGCGCTCGCCGCAGGCGCGGATGGTTTCATTGCCAAACCTTATGGCTCTCTGGCTGAATTCCAACAAGCGATCCTGCGCCGTCTGCCTGACGCATACCGCCCCACTGTGGCCCGCGTTGCGGACAACGAAGCCATTCAACCAGACCCAGTTGCTTTCCGTGATGACCTTCTGCATGCCGCAGACACGCTGAAAGATGGGGACGAAGAACTCATTGACTACGTGGCACAATTCCTCGGCGGCCTCGCTCGGAGCGCGGGCGACAAAGGTTTGCTAAACGCAGTGAAAGCTGTGGAAAGCGCCCGCCGGGAAGGCACTGGCGTTCGCGCCAATGTGGCCGAACTCAACGGCGTCGTAGAAAATCGCCTGACCGAAGCCGCCACCATCTAAACACTGAAACGACCACTCACGATGCGGGACAGTGAGGCGGGGCCAAAGGGCCTCGCCTTTTCGTTTCACACTAGCCTTGCTCTGGATCACTGGCCGCGCGGACCAATCGGGTCAAATCGCTCAATCGTTCACGCTGCTGACCTGTTTCGTCAAAATTGGATGGCGACAGCCAGACCTCAAACGCCGCTTTCAAGGCGGGCCATTCCTGATCAATTGCTGCAAACCAGGCGGTGTCACGATTGCGCCCTTTGTAAACCAGCGCCTGACGGAAGACACCTTCGTAGCTCAACCCCAAACGCTGCGCAGCGCGTCGGGAAGGCGCATTTAGCGCATCACATTTCCACTCATAGCGGCGATAGCCTACGTCAAAGGCCCATTGCATCATCAGAAACATCGCCTCGGTTGCGGCAGGTGTCCCCTGCATCATCGGCGCAAAGTTGATATTGCCAACTTCAATAGAACCGCGCCCTGGATAGATCCGCAGGTAAGACGCAACACCGGTAAACGTGCGCTCTGCCTTGTTGTAAATCGCGTAAAAAAAGTGATCCTTGTTCTCCACCGTCTCGCGTACCCATCGATGATACTGCGCGGCCGAATGAAATGGGCCGTACGGCATATAATCCCAAACCCAATCATCCGCCTGATATGCTCGATAGAGCAGCGCTGCATGCACCTCTGCGTCCAACGGCTCGAGCCGAACATATTGGCCGTCCAGAACCTCTCCAGTCGGCTGGGGGGGGGGTACGATCCAATCGGGCACGGCAAAGCCCACGGGGCGAGTTGTTTGCATGGGTGATTTCCTCTTGTTCGCCCAGTAGTGGCACAGCCCGCAGCGCGCGCCAAGCCCTCCTGGTTATGCCAACAAGCCTGGCGCATCCCCCAGCTGCATCCCCGGGAACACCACGCCCTCCAAAGCTGCCCGGTCCAGACCGAAGCTCTCGCGAATGGCCCAGGCCGCATAGCGACGCACATCATCCGTGGGCATAAGATCCCGCCCTTGAAACAGGTCAACTTCCTCAAATCCGACGAGTTGGCCATGAACAGTCTGTCCACGAATGGCACCGCCCGCCATGACCATCATACCACCGGTGCCATGGTCCGTACCTTTGGTGCCATTCTCCGCCACGGTACGACCAAACTCTGTCATCGCCAAAACCGTCGTACGGTCCCAGATCTTGTCGCCTACACCGGCCTTTAGGGCCAACAGACTGTCACTCAATCTCGTCAAAGGTCTCTGTAACGCCTTAGCCTGATTCGCATGCGTGTCCCATCCGCCGATGGAGAAACACGCCACCCGAGCCGCATCACGCAATTGTTGTGCTGCAAACTCAGCGACCCGAACATGCGCCTGCGCAGGCCCTTTGCCATTGGTCTTCATCTGCGCGTCCATCATGTCTTCCAGCTCATCCATCATGGTCGCATCATCAACCGCCATGGCACCGCCGCCGCCACCTCTGGCCAGCAAAAGCGCACGACTCATGGCCAGCGACATCTGCGGATCGCGCTCCATAGTCAGCTCCAACAGCCGCGCGCCTTGACTGGAAAGCACAAACCCCACGTCCGGAGACCACGTTTCCACGGACGCATCGCCACGGCTCAACAGCATCGGGTCCGCTCCAACCGCATATGCCGTGCTCATGCCGCTGCCCGGCGTATTCTGCAACATCCGATTGAGCCACCCGTCCCGAGGTCCGGTGCCACTGAGACTGGTCGTACCGGCCTCAAGGTAGTCTTGCCCATCAAAATGGCTTCGCTTGTTGCGATATGGTGTTGATACACCCTGAACAAATGCCAACTCACCCGCCTGCCACAACGGCCAAAGAGGCGCGCAAGCCGTATGCAACATCGCGCCGCCGGTGACTTCCATTCCAGACGGCTTGCGTGCGGCCAAAGTGGGCCGGATTGCCTTCAAGACCGGATCAGGCGGCTGCAACAAGTCCAACCCGTCCAGCCCGCCACGCAAAATGATAACCACCAATCGGTTTTCACCTGACGTGGCCGCAAAACTCACAGGGGTGAGCATCGGGCTTGCCGCCAAAGAACACCCTGCAGCCAAGCTCTGGCCCAGAAACGCCCGCCGGTTCATATCTGATTTGCCCATGCCTGCCTCCTCAAACCCGCTGAAATCCCGGCGACATAAGCACCAAAGCAATGCCTTCACGACGGTTTTCCGCCGCCCCAGCAGCAAACCGCACAGCCGCAGGAGCGTTCGCCCCCAGCGCCGTCTCCACAAAGGTGCGTGGATCCGGCAAATCGCCGACCAATGCGGTTGGTACGCCCAACGCCCATTGCAGCCTGGCCGCCATTCCCTGCGCGGTGATCCAATGCACGTCTTCCTCTGAAAACCCATCTGGTCCAATCGGCTGCCGCCAAGGCTGCCCCATGGTGCGCAACGGCGTCCCCAGCAGGCGGTCCAACCGATTTCGCCGAACAGTTAGCAGCTGGTCTACTGGCACAGCCAGGGCCCGCAAAGCCGAAGACACAAACAACTCCGGTTGCTTGAAATTGCCGCTGCCAGTCTCCACCGGTTGCCAAGCCGCTGGATGCCGCAGCATGGCCTCAACCACCTCAGCCAAATCACCATCAGTTTCCAGATAGCGGGCCGCCATCGACACCAGCAAATCCTCGTCCGGCTGTTCAGACACAAAATGCACCGCCAGTTTACGACAGAGATGACGCGCAGTTTCAGGGTGTCGGGCCAAATCACGCAAGGCATTTTCTACGTCTGAGATTCGGGAACGCCGGGTGCCATACTCTTTGCCCAACACCGTTTCTGACCCCGGCTCTGTCCGTTTGGTCACATACACAGTGCCTTTGTTGGGGTGCGCAATCAAACCGGTCAGAAGCTCTGCCAACTGGCGCACATCATATTGCGTGTAACTGCCGCCGACCCCCAGAGTGTGTAACTCAAGAAGTTCGCGGGCCAAATTCTCGTTTAATCCCAGATACTTTTCAGGCTTAGCTTTTGCGAAAGAACTATTCGGCCCAATGGACGTGGACTGATCCAAATAGTGCAGCATTTGCGGATGCAATGCCGCAGCGATCAGCATATCCTCGAACCGATTCGCAACATAAGGCCGCACGGCGTTGGCCACATGTGTCGGAGCCGTAAACTTGTAACGTTCGTTTTTTCCAGGCGCTGAGAAGTGGTCCGCCCAAAACGCGACCAAGCGTTCTCTCAAACCGTCTCGGCTCCAAACGCGGCGCGCCAGCGTTGCGCCTGTCCAGCCGGCAACCTCTTGCTGCGCAGCCCGGCGAGCAGCTCGGTACTGTTGCTGCAATCGTTCCCTTGCCAAGCTACCTGCAGCCGCGGCTCTGAAGATACGCCGCTTTCCAACCAGCTCTGCGATGCGCTCACGCATCGCCTCATCTGAGGGAAAACTGACACCAGCCAATGGCTCTTCAGCGCCGCGCAATTGCGCCACCATTTCATCCACATCTTGAGGTCCGGGCACGAGAGGTGACCGACCATAGCCGAACCGAGTCTGCGCCATATCAGGGTCAAAAACCAATTCCGCGTGCTCCTCATTCATCGCGTTTCGAAGACAATTCAATACTAACATATAGCGCGCGTACCGCCACGCGCTGTGCGCCTACATGCCATTATTCTACGAAACTCCGCCTATTTTCCGTCGCCAAAAACGAAAACCGCCTTCGACTAGGTCAAAGGCGGTTAACATCGCGTAAAATGTGGGGTGCGATCACTCCTGCGGGATCACCCGCAGCCCCAGTTCCATCAGCTGATCGGACGACGGCTCGCTTGGTGCGTTCATCATTAGATCTTCCGCACGCTGGTTCATTGGGAACATCATGACTTCGCGGATGTTCTGTTGATCCGCCAGCAGCATCACAATGCGGTCCACACCGGCGGCACAGCCACCGTGGGGAGGCGCACCGTACTGGAACGCTTTGTAAAGCGCGCCAAAGCGCTCTTTCACTTCGCTTTCATCATAGCCCGCAATCTCAAACGCCTTCAGCATCACTTCTGGCTTGTGGTTACGGATCGCACCGGAGACCAGCTCATAGCCGTTACAGGCGAGGTCATACTGGTAACCTTTGACCGCCAGCGGATCGCCGTTCAGCGCGTCCAGACCACCCTGCGGCATGGAGAACGGGTTATGTTCAAAGTCGATCTTACCGCTCTCTTCGTCTGACTCATAGATCGGGAAGTCCACGATCCAGGCAAAGGCAAAACGGTCTTTGTCGATCAGACCCAGCTCCTCGCCAATCACGTTGCGCGCACGGCCTGCAACCGCTTCAAACGCCTTCGGCTTACCGCCCAGGAAGAAGGCTGCATCGCCCACGCCCAGACCCAGCTGCTGACGGATCGCCTCAGTGCGCTCTGGACCAATGTTCTTGGCGAGCGGACCTGCTGCTTCTTCGCCGAGAACAATCTCACCGGCTTTGATCTTCGCGTTCACCTCTTTCACAGAGATGCCCTGCTCCTGCGCAATGGTGTCCGCAGACTGTTTGCGCCAGAAGATGTAGCCCATGCCCGGCAGGCCTTCGCCCTGCGCGAACTTGTTCATGCGGTCACAGAACTTGCGGCTGCCACCGGTTGGCGCCGGGATGGCGCGCACTTCAGTGCCTTCCTGTTCCAGCAGCTTAGCAAAGATCGCAAAGCCAGACCCAGCAAAGTGCTCAGATACAACCTGCATCTCAATCGGGTTGCGAAGGTCCGGCTTGTCAGAGCCATATTTTAGCGCCGCTTCAGCATAAGGGATCTGCGGCCATTCGTTCGGCGCATCCACCTTGCGGCCACCGCCAAACTCTTCAAACACACCTGCGATCACTGGCGAGATGGTGTCAAAGACGTCCTGCTGCTCCACAAAGGACATCTCCATGTCGAGTTGGTAGAAATCTGTCGGGGAGCGGTCCGCACGTGGGTCTTCATCGCGGAAGCACGGCGCAATCTGAAAGTACTTGTCAAAACCTGCCACCATCATCAGCTGTTTGAACTGCTGTGGAGCCTGCGGAAGCGCGTAGAACTTGCCAGGGTGAATACGGGATGGCACGAGGAAGTCGCGCGCGCCTTCAGGGCTGGATGCAGTAATGATTGGCGTCTGATACTCGCGGAAGCCTTTGTCCCACATGCGCTTGCGCATGGAGGCCACAACGTCGGAGCGCATGGTCATGTTCTGCTGCATCTGCTCACGACGCAGGTCGAGGAAGCGATACTTCAGACGGGTCTCTTCAGGATATTCCTGATCGCCAAACACCAGAAGCGGCAGTTCGTCCGCCGCACCAAGAACTTCCAGGTCGCGCACAAAGACCTCAACCTCACCGGTTGGGATCTTGTCGTTCACCAGCTCAGGATCGCGCGCCTTCACGTTGCCGTCGATGCGGATACACCACTCAGAGCGCACCTTCTCCATCTCGGAGAACACAGGGCTGTCTGGATCACACAGAACCTGAGTGATGCCAAAGTGGTCACGCAGGTCGACAAACAGAATGCCGCCGTGATCGCGGATGCGGTGCACCCAGCCAGACAGGCGGACGGTTTCGCCCACGTTGGATTTGTTCAGATCGGCGCAGGAATGGCTGCGATAGGCGTGCATGTGCGGGCCCTCTTTCAGGGTGAATAACTATGGTCGCGCCGATACACCTTTTTGGGCGCATAAAGTCAAGGGAACTGCGCTGGTTTCGGACCAAAAAGCGCCCTTTCGCCCGACCACAGAGAGGGCTGCGCCCATTACGCGGCAGGCCATTGCCAAAATGGCAATCTGCCGAGAGCGGGCTTGCCCCCCCCGGCAGGCACAGCCCTCCGGCCTCAACTATCCAAAACAGCCAAGATCCCGCCACGCAACGCATTGGTGAGCACAATGTCCTTTGCCGACCGCAAGTCATCCACCGTCAAAACCGCCTCCCGCACCGCGCCCGCTTCCAACAAACTCTGGCGAAACACCCCCGGCAAACAGCCCGACGAAAGCGCGGGCGTCAGGCGCTCTCCATCCGCCATGGTCAACACCACATTAGTGATCGTGCCCTCACAGAGTTCGGCCCGCTCATTGAAAAACAGCCACTCCTGCACGCCTTCGGGCAACGTCGCCCGCCAGCGGTCGTACACCTCGCGCCGTGTCGTTTTATGCCGCAAAAGTGCATCGTCAGAGCGCAACCGTTCCGACGCAATCCGCACCGTCCATCTGCCGCCTGCCGACGGTAACTCTGCGGTAGTCACATCAACATCGCCGTTAGCCCCAAGCGTCAACCGACAGCGCAAAGCACCCTCTCCGCCCAGCGCGTCAATCGACTCTGCAACCCGCACAGGATCAAACACAAATCCCAGCGCCTGCGCCGACAGCGCCAACCGCTCCAGATGCAAATCCAGCCGCGCAATTCCTTCGGGACGCCAAGCAAACGTCTCGATCAGGCGGGTTCCGGCTGGAGCTGTGCGAACCGTGCTTTCCACAGCGCTTCCTCATACTCACTCGGCGCCTGACTGTCCCAGACAACGCCGCCACCCACGTTCAAGGTCGCCTGCCCCGCCTGCGCCATCAATGTGCGGATTGCGACAGAGAACTCCGACCGCCCGTCCGGCGCAGCCCAACCAATAGAACCGCAGTATATCTCACGCGGCCAGGGTTCCAAATGGCGCAAGATCTCCATCGCCCGCAGCTTCGGCGCGCCCGTGATTGACCCACAAGGGAACAGCGCTTTCAGAATATCCGCCAACCGCACATCGTCCTGCAACTCTGCGGCCACGGTCGACGTCATCTGATGCACGGTTGCATAGCTCTCGATCTCAAACAGCTTTGGCACATGCACCGAGCCCGGCTTGCTCACACGGCTGATGTCATTGCGCAGCAGATCGACAATCATCAGGTTCTCGGCCCGGTTCTTCTCATCCGTTGCCAACCAGTCTCGCCGCCGTACATCCTCTTCAGCATCCTCACTGCGCGGCTGCGTACCTTTCATGGGGCGCGTCTCGATCCGACCTTTTTCATCGGTCCGGAAAAACAGCTCCGGCGAGCGCGAGAAAATGTCGGGCAACCCCTCCTGGCGCACGAGAGTGCCGTGCCCCACGGACTGCCGCGTTGCCAAGGCTCCATAGAGTGTCTCGGGATCGCCCTGAAATTTCGCATCCATCGGAAATGTCAGATTGGCCTGATAAATATCGCCGGCACCGATATAGCCATGCACCCGATCAAACGCCGCCCGATAGGTGGCTGCACTCCAGCGCGGCTCAAAAGGCTGCAACTCAAACCCGCCATCGCGCGACAACGGCCCTGCCATCTCCGGCTCGCGAAACACACCAAAATTGATCAGTGGCAACCGCCGCGTTTTCGGCAACAACCGCCGCAGTTTTGGTTCCAACACATAGCCCAACTCATAGCTGACATAGCCCGCCAGCCAGAACCCGGCATCCTGAGCCTGTGTCAGCACCTCAAACGCCATGTCCACTTCATGTGGTTCGGTGATAGAGATCACATGTTCTGGCTTATGAAACAGCGTCGCGCCGCCGTCTGGCACATGGTCAAACCGAATCTGCACGTCCGTCCCCCGGTCGGTGATAGTTCCTTGCCAGCCATATACGTTGCATTTTATTAAAAAACAGTGGTCATTTGCGGCGCATGAGGACAATTTTGCGATCCCCCTTGCGCCTTTCCCACTGATCCGTATAACGCACGACAATTTGCGTATTTGGCGACTCCTGCCCGCCAAGACATCGCTGCCACCAGCCCGAGGTCCACCATGCCCAAAAGAACCGACATCTCCTCGATCATGATCATCGGGGCCGGCCCCATTGTGATTGGCCAAGCCTGTGAATTTGACTACTCCGGCGCGCAAGCCTGTAAAGCGCTGCGAGAAGAGGGATATCGCGTCATCCTGGTAAACTCGAACCCAGCGACGATCATGACTGATCCCAACATGGCGGACGCAACCTACATTGAGCCGATCACCCCTGAGATCGTCGCTAAGATCATCGAGAAAGAGCGCCCGGATGCACTGCTGCCCACCATGGGCGGTCAGACCGGCCTCAACACCGCGCTGGCGGTGGAAGAAATGGGTGTGCTGGAAAAATTCGGTGTGGAGATGATCGGCGCGGACCGCAACGCCATCGAAATGGCCGAGGACCGCAAACTGTTCCGCGAAGCCATGGACCGTCTGGGCATCGAAAACCCAAAAGCCGAAATTGTCACGGCCCCAACCCGCGAAGACGGCAGCACAGATCTGGATGCAGGTGTAAATGAGGCGCTCGAATTGCTGGAGCACGTCGGTCTGCCTGCCATCATCCGTCCTGCCTTCACCATGGGCGGAACCGGTGGCGGCGTGGCCTACAACCGTGAGGATTATATCCACATCTGTCGCACCGGCATGGACGCCTCCCCGGTGAACCAGATCCTCGTGGATGAAAGCCTGCTGGGTTGGAAAGAATATGAGATGGAAGTGGTGCGCGACCGCGCCGACAACGCCATCATCGTCTGCTCCATCGAAAACGTCGATCCAATGGGCGTGCACACCGGTGACTCGATCACTGTGGCCCCGGCACTCACCCTGACCGACAAAGAATATCAGATCATGCGCAACCACTCGATCAACGTGCTGCGTGAGATCGGCGTGGAAACCGGCGGCTCCAACGTGCAATGGGCAATCAACCCGGTCGACGGCCGGATGGTTGTGATCGAAATGAACCCACGCGTAAGCCGCTCGTCTGCGCTGGCGTCCAAAGCCACCGGCTTCCCGATTGCAAAGATCGCTGCGAAACTGGCCGTGGGCTACACACTGGACGAACTCGACAACGACATCACCAAAGTGACCCCTGCGTCCTTTGAACCCACCATCGACTACGTTGTCACCAAAATCCCGAAATTCGCTTTCGAGAAATTCCCGGGCTCTGAGCCAAACCTGACCACCGCGATGAAATCAGTGGGCGAAGCCATGTCCATTGGCCGCACCATCCACGAATCCATGCAGAAGGCCCTCGCCTCTATGGAAAGCGGTCTGACCGGCTTTGACGAGATCGCCATCGAAGGCGCCGACGACCCCTCCTCCGGCAAAGCCGCCGTGATCAAAGCGATCAGCGCCGCCACCCCGGACCGCCTGCGCACCATCGCACAAGCCATGCGCCACGGCCTGACCAACGACGAAATCCAGAACGTCACCATGTTCGACCCGTGGTTCCTGGATCGCATCCGCGAGATCGTGGATACTGAGGCCGAAGTGGCTGCCAACGGCCTGCCAACCGATGAGAAGGCCATGCGCCAGCTCAAGATGCTCGGCTTCACCGACGCGCGCCTATCCAAACTGACCGGCCTGTCCGAACCCGAAGTGCGCAAAGCCCGCACCGGTCTGGGCGTCACCGCGGTGTTCAAGCGCATCGACACCTGTGCCGCCGAATTCGAAGCGCAGACGC
>Ga0189275_100384_pt1 | contig 21197 bp, 19 predicted proteins | sample N19A6minimetaG_FD_130329 | JGI IMG/M metagenome (GOLD analysis project Ga0189275, IMG submission 130329) | Marine microbial communities from the Costa Rica Dome - N19 A6 mini metaG | ecosystem: Environmental > Aquatic > Marine > Oceanic > Photic zone | place: Costa Rica: the Eastern Pacific...
ACCAGAGGCACTAGCCAGATTGCCAAGCAACTCGTTGACCGCTGCCGTGTTTTCTTCGCTGACCACACTCTGCAGATTTTCAAGCAGGCCGATGGCCTTATCCATCAACTGCGGAGCGCCTTCGACCACGGATTGCAACGCACTTGGCTCTGTAGGGATTTCCCCATATTGCTCCAGCGCCGCGGCATCCGCCGTGCCACCTGAAAGCGCCACAAAGCTCACACCGGTGACACCTTGCCCCTGCAGTTTCGCAATGGTGTCGGTTTTTACCGGCGTCTCCGCGCCCACCTCGATGCGTACCCGCACCAGCGAGGGGTTCTCCTCGTCCAGCTCCAGCATCACAACCTGCCCCACCGGCAGGCCGTTGTAGCGCACGCCGCCCGCCATCCCGAGGCCCGAGACATTCTCAAACAGCACGTCATAGTAGGCGTATTGCTTTTCAAGATCGATCTTGGCGAGCCAAAGCACAAACAGGAACGAGCCAATCAGGCCGACCAGTGCGAACACCCCAATCAGGAGGTAGTTTGCCCGTGTCTCCATACCCTATGCGCCCCCAATACCTTTGACCTGCGCCGCCCGCGCGCGTGGGCCGGTGAAATATTCTTGCACCCACGGTTGGTCGACATCCGTTATTGTTTCTATTGGACCTTCTACCAGAACGCGCTTTTCGGCCAGCACTGCAATGCGATCACAAATTGCATAGAGACTGTCCAGATCATGCGTCACCATGAAGACCGTGATGCCCAGACTGCGCTGCAACTCGCCAATCAAATCGTCATAGGCCGCCGCGCCCACCGGATCGAGGCCCGCCGTCGGCTCATCCAAAAATACAATCTGCGGATCGAGCGCCAAGGCCCGCGCCAAGGCCGCGCGTTTGCGCATTCCGCCCGACAGCTCACTGGGCAGCTTGTCACAGGCCAGTTGTGGCAGGCCCGCTAGGCTGATTTTCAGCGCGCCGAGTTCTTTCATCAGATTCGTTGACAGCTTCAGATGCTCGCGCATCGGCGCCATCACGTTTTGCAAAACCGTGAGTGCGGAAAACAGCGCCCCGTCCTGAAAGGCCACGCCCCAGCGGGTTTCCACCTTGCGCCGCTCCTCTTCGGGCGCGGTGAGCACGTTGGTGCCCAGCACCTCTATGGTGCCAGCAGCGGGTTTGTTCAGCCCCACAATGGTGCGTAGCAACACCGATTTACCGGTGCCCGAACCGCCAACAATGCCCAACACTTCGCCGCGCCAAACATCCAGATCGAGATTGTCATGCACCACCTGCGGGCCAAATTGGTTGCGCAATCCGCGGACCTTGATGATGGCGTCACGCTCTGGGGTATCCGTCATGCTAACACCCCTAACTGCGCAAAGAAGATCGAGAACAGCGCATCCAGCGCGATCACCAGAAAGATGCCCTGCACCACACTGGAGGTGGTGCGCTGGCCAACGCTGGTAGAGCTGCCTTTCACTTGAAAAGCCTGCCAACAAGCGACCACGCCAATAACCAGCGCAAAGAACGGCGCTTTCACCATGCCCACCAGCAAGTGCTTTACGGCGATGTTGTCATGCAAGCGGGTGAGGAACATACCGGGGTTCACATCCAGACTGACCCAACTCATCAGTGCGCCCCCAAAGAGGCCAAACAGGTTGGCGATGAACCCCAAAAGCGGCAGCATGATCAGAAGCGCCAGCACGCGCGGCACCACCAGCACCCGCACCGGATCCAGGCCGAGGGTTTGCATGGCGTCGACCTCTTGCTGCACCTTCATCGAACCAACCGAGGCGGTGAAGGCCGAGCCTGAGCGCCCCGCGACAATGATCGAGGTCAGCAAGATGCCCAGCTCGCGCAGCACCGAAATGCCAATCAACTCGACGACAAAAACCTCTGCGCCAAACTGCTGCAACTGGCTGGCGCCCTGAAAGCCCAACACCACGCCGATCAGAAAGCCCATGAGCGCCACAATCGGCACCGCGTTGAAGCCCACGTCCTGCATATGCGTGAACAGGCTCGCCCAGCGGACTTTGTGCGGGCGGACAATCACATCTGCCAACCCCGCGAGCGTTTGCCCAAGAAAACTCACCAGTGACAGCGCGTCACCCCAGCCGGACACCAGTTTGCGGCCGATGTTGGCCACCCATTCCCAACGTTCGTGTTCGGGAAGTTCATGCGGTGTCTCTTTCGGCGTGGCGGTGGCCACCGTCTCGATCAACGCCAGATGGTCCTCTGCACCGATGATCTTCACATCGGCGCCTTGTGCCTGCAATCGCGCGCGTAATTGGGAGACCAGCCATGCTCCGCCGGTGTCAAAAGCCGTGAGCGGAGAGAGGTCTATGTCTACGTATTGTTCGGACGGCGAGGCCTGTGCAAAAGGCGCTTCCATGTCGGCGAGAAACTCAGTCAGCAAAGCACCGGACAGACGAACTGCAGCACGGCCTCCGTCAGCCTCGACATGCAAGCTAGGGGCCGCCAACGCGCTCATGCGGTGTGCACTCCGCATTCTGCTATGTCCGTCAAAACCCGGATCATCCTGCCCTAAATCAGTTGCCTCAAACCGTTTCGAAAAAGCCTAGCCCAGCGCCACTTGTCGCTCAAGCTCTACCACATCCGGTCGCTCCAACCGGGTCAGAGCCTGCATCACCAACCGCCGCGCCCGCGCCCCGGGCCAATCAGACGGCAACACCACATCCTGCACAGCGCCATGGCGCAGCCGCAATCGCCGCCAGTGGTGCAAGATCACCAACCGCAGCGCGGTGCGCTCCAATGTGCCTTCCGGGGTGCTATGCGCAAGCACAAGCCCCACCGCCGCAGACAACACATCATATTCCGCCGCCAGCTCAGAAGGAGCCAAGGCACTCACGACCCATTCCGGCACCCGCTCTGGCGTGAACTTAGTCAGCAAAATTTCTTCACTCGGCCGCACGGCTCCGGTTCCCAGCGCGCTACGAGCCGACAAAGCAACCGCCTGCGCTGGCAAAAGCTCCAGAAACTCGGCCGCAGTCAGATTGGGGCCACCGACCGCCAACCAGACCGCCTCCGACGAGTCCGCCGTGCCGTAGATTTGCCCGCGCACCGCTTCGGTCTCTGCCCAGCCTTTGGCGGTTAGTTTATGAGCCGACAGCCGTCCGCGCCTTTCTGATGTGATCCAGCCATCGCGGCGCAACCGGTGTACGGCCACGCGCAACGCCTGATTGTTGATCCCAAGTCGGCTGACCAACGCATCCAAGACCGGACCAGAAAGCCAGGCCTCTTCGCTTTGCAGCAGGTCGCCCAGGATGGTGACCACAACCGACCAGACCTTGATCGGGCCACAGGCGGCCACGGCATTGATATCTTCTTGCAGATCAACAGTTTGCATGGGGCAATCCTACGCCGCCAACGTCTCAACAACAAGCTTTGGCCGCGGCGTCACAATCACGCTGTCTTGATGCGCCTGCGCGGGCGGCTCAGAGTGGTCTCAAATATCGGGACCGCTCAGGAGGAGGAGCCCCCATGTCATTTGAGACACAGATCACGCCCAACGCGCCTGCGTTTGGCGAAAACCGGAATGCGATGTTAAGCGCCGTGGCGGAGCTGCACGCGCTGGAAACCCGAACAGCGGAGAAATCTCAGCAGCGGCGAGAGCGCTTTGCCGCGCGGGGGCAAATCACCCCACGTGAGCGCCTCGCCCGTCTGTTGGACCCCGGCCTGCCCTTCCTGCGCCTGCACAGCCTCGCGGGCTATCTGCAAGACAGCGATGACCCGGAACAATCCCTGCCAGGCAGCACTTTCCTTATGGGCATTGGCTTTGTCTCCGGCGTGCGCTGCATGGTGATTGTGGATGACAGCGGCATCAATGCTGGCGCGCTGTCCCCGATGTCGTTGCAGGCCATGCTCTCCGCTCAAGATATTGCCCTGCGGCAGAAACTGCCCTTTGTGCATCTGGTGGAAAGCGCGGGCGCCAACCTGATGAACTACCGCGTGAAAGACTGGGCGTTGGGCGGCGGCGTGTTCCGCAATCTCGCGCGTCTCTCGGCAGCCGGTTTGCCCACCGTCGCGGTTTTGCACGGCCCGTCCACTGCGGGCGGCGCCTATATGCCCGGCCTGTCCGACTATGTGATTGGCGTGAAGAAAAACGGCATGGCCGCACTTGCCGGGGCCGCGTTGGTCAATGCCGCAACCGGCGAGGTCGCGAAAGACGCCGATCTTGGCGACGCGGAAATGCACGCGACCACCTCCGGACTGGTGGAATACCTCGCCGAAGACGACGTGCACGCCATCGCGCTGGCCCGCCGGGTCATGGTGCGGCTGGACTGGAACCGCGACATGCCCAAACCAGAGGCGCGCGCCTTTGACGAACCGCGTTGGGACGTGGATGAAATCGCAGGCGTGGTGCCTGCCGATTGGTCCACGCCCTATGACGCGCGCGAATTGATCGCACGCCTTGTCGACGGGTCCGATTTTGACGAATTCAAACCAGATTTTGGCCCCGCAACCCTCTGCATTCAAGCGCAGATCCACGGCCACACCGTTGGCATTCTTGCCAACAATGGCCCCATCGATCCGGCGGGCGCCAACAAGGCCACGCATTTCATTCAGGCCTGCGATCAGGCGGGCACGCCGCTTGTCTTCCTCAACAACACCACCGGCTACATGGTCGGCACGGCTTATGAACAGGCCGGGATGATCAAACACGGCTCCAAGATGATCCAAGCCGTGTCCAACGCCCGCGCGCCCAAAATCACGCTCTACTGCGGCGCCAGCTTTGGTGCGGGCAACTACGGCATGTGTGGCATCGCCTATCAGCCGGATTTCCTGTTTGCCTGGCCGACCTCCCGCTCCGGCGTCATGGGCGGCGCGCAAGCCGCAAAAACCATGAGCCTCGTCGCCCGCGCCGGGGCCGCCCGCAAAGGCGTCGACGTGGATGAGGCCCGCATGGCCCAACAGGAATCCGCCATTCAAGGATTGTTTGATGCGCAGAGCTCGCCGTTTTTTACCTCCGGCAAAGTACTCGACCACGGCATGATCGACCCGCGCGACAGCCGCAAGGTGATTGCTTTCTGCCTTGGCACAGTGGCCGAGGCCCGTCGTCGCGATCTCTACCCCAACAGTTTTGGCGTGGCGAGGATGTGAGCATGAGCACGTTTGACACCCTTCTAATTGCCAACCGTGGCGAAATCGCCTGTCGCATCATCCGCACCGCGCGCGACCTCGGCCTGCGAACTGTTGCGGTCTATTCGGAAGCCGACGCAGAAGCGCTGCATGTATCCATGGCGGATGAGGCATACCCCATCGGCCTCGCCCCGGCGGCGGAAAGCTATCTCAACATTGACGCCATTTTGGCCGCCGCCAAAGCCTCCGGCGCGGGGGCAATCCACCCAGGTTATGGCTTCCTGTCTGAGAACGCAGATTTTGCCCGCGCGGTTGAAGGCGCAGGTCTTGTTTTCGTGGGCCCCTCACCAAATGCCATAGAGATCATGGGCGACAAGGCCATCGCCAAGGCGCATATGCGGGACGCCGGTGTGCCCTGCGTGCACGGCTACCAAGGCGCAGACCAAACCGATGCGACATTTCTGTTTCACGCGAAGAACATAGGCGTGCCACTCATGGTCAAAGCCGCGGCGGGCGGCGGCGGCAAAGGCATGCGGCTGGTCACGGACTTGGACGACCTGCCCGAGGCGCTCACCTTGGCCCGTGCGGAGGCCGGCGCAGCTTTTGGCAATGACACGCTGATCCTCGAGCGCGCTGTGCAAAACGCCCGTCACATCGAAATTCAAATCTTTGCAGATCATGCGGGCAACACCATTGCCTTGGGCGAACGCGACTGCTCCGTGCAGCGCCGCCACCAGAAGGTGATTGAGGAAGCCCCCGCGCCTGGCATGACACAAAACCTACGCAAGCGTATGGAAAAAGCCGCCATCGCGGCAGCCCAATCGGTGGGGTACATCGGTGCAGGCACGGTGGAGTTTTTACTCGATGAAAACGGTGAAGATTTCTATTTCCTGGAGATGAACACCCGCCTTCAGGTCGAACATCCTGTCACAGAGATGGTCACTGGGCTAGACATGGTGGCGCTGAAACTTGCCGTCGCGCAGGGCAAGCCTCTGCCCGTCTCACAAAAGGACGTCACACTCACAGGACACGCTATTGAGGTCCGGCTCTATGCCGAAGATCCTGCCAATGGCTTCCTGCCCTCCACTGGGAAAATACATAAATTTGAAACAGATAACGCCATACGTATCGACACCGGCGTGCGCAGTGGGGACGAGGTCTCCCCACATTATGACCCAATGCTGGCCAAGCTCATCGCCTATGGAGACACCCGCGATGAGGCCTTACGCGCGCTGACCCGATCGCTGGACAATACGGCGGTTCTGGGCGTGACCACCAACGTGGCGTTCCTGCGGGATCTGCTAGATCACGCCGAGGTTCAGAACGGCACCGCCTCCACATCTTTTCTGGATGACACCTATCCTGATGGCCCTCCACAGACCGCCATCACGCCCCAAACCACCGCGCTCTCTGCCGCTGTTTTGCTGCGCAGCGAAAATGATAAAGCGCAAGCGCAAAGCCTGCTGCCTGACACCTGTCTCACAGGGTTCTCCAGCGACGGCGGCCTGCCCATTCCGCTGGACCTCTCGCTCGACGAAGAAACCTATCTGCTCACCGCAACGGGTGTCGGCTCAGATTACATCACGGTTTCTGGAGGCGGCTGGACCCACAATGTTTTGAGCGACCTCCGCATCGACGGACGCCGCACCACCGCGCATCACGCGCCTGACGGAACGGGCGGTCTCTATCTGCAAACCGCAAGGCATCACCTGCGTGTCGCCCGAGCGCAGCCATGGGCCACAACCGACGCCGCCGCCACCGGCGCACTCACCGCGCCGATGCCGGGCCTGTTGGTGGCGCTCAACGTGGCCGCAGAGGACACCGTCCAAAAAGGCGACACGCTGGCCGTGCTTGAGGCCATGAAAATGCAACATCAATTGACCGCCGCCGCCGACGGCGTTGTCGTCGCGCTTCATGTTGAGGCGGGACAACAGCTATCCAAAGGCGCGCTGATCCTGACCATGGAAGACCCAACATGACCCTCACCCAAGCTGACGATTTTCTCACCGAATCCGAAGTGCTGCATGACGCCCTGTCTGGCTTGTCAGACGCGGAGCTGCGCACCCAAACCCAGTTCAAAGGCTGGACCATCGAAGACGTGTTGGTGCACCTGCATTTCTGGAACACCGGCGCGGATCTCTCGGCCTCCGACGAAGCCGCCTTTATGGCGCGCATGGGCGGGGCGATGGCGTCGCTCAAGGCCACCGGCTCCCTGCGCGGCTATGAGAATGAAACCATTCCAGAACGCGGCGCAGACCTGCGTGCCCTCTGGATTGAGACCGCGCGCGACATCGCCGCTCGCTGGCGCGACATGGACCCCAAGGCGCGTCTGCCCTGGGTCGGCCCCTCGATGTCGGCCCGCTCATCCATGACGGCCCGGCAAATGGAAACCTGGGCGCATGGGTTTGAGGTGTTCGATCTATTGGGCAAGGTCCGCGCGGACAGCGACCGCATCAAAAACATCGTGGTCCTCGGCGTGAACACCTTTGGCTGGTCCCATCAGGTGCACAGCCTGCCGACGCCGGATGCGATGCCCAAACTCATCCTCACCGCACCATCTGGGGCCACATGGGAATTTGGCGAAGAGAGCGACAACAGCATCACCGGCTCCGCCATTGATTTTGCCGCCGTGGTCACCCAGACCCGCGCCTTTGCCGACACCGCGCTGACCGCCACGGGTAAGGTTGCCCAGACCTGGATGGCCAACGCCCAATGTTTTGCAGGGCCACCAGAAACGCCCCCCGCCCCCGGCAGCCGCCACAAGCAGGAGGGGTAAGATGGACAAAGCCATCCTCACCTGTGCACTCAACGGTGTTCTGACCGATCCAACACAGCACCCCGTGCCGGTCACGCCCGCGCAATGCGCCGCCTCCGCACGCGAAGCCATGGACGCGGGCGCCGCCGTGATCCACATCCACTTCCGCCAACAAGAAAAGGGCAAAGGCCACCTACCAAGTTGGGACCCAAGGGTAGCCACGGCGATTGTCGAGGCCATCCGCGCTGCCTGTCCCGACATCCTGATCAACGCCACCACCGGCGTGGTTGGGCCGGATTACTCTGGCGCGCTGGACTGCATTCGCGCGGTCAAGCCCGAAATCGCCGCCTACAATGCCGGTTCCCTCAACTATCTCAAGCTGCGCAGCAATGGGAAATGGGCCTGGCCCCGATGTTGTTTGAGAACCAGCCATCCAAAATTCAGGACCATCTCGATGTGATGGCAGAGACAAACACACTTCCAGAGTTTGAGTGCTTTGACACCGGCATCGTGCGCTCTGTGGCGATGTATGTGCAAAACGGCATGACCAGTCGCGCGCAGTATAACCTTGTCATGGGTGTGGCCTCAGGCATGCCCGTGGACCCGATGCTGTTGGAATTCCTGGTTCCGTACCTGCTGATGGACAGTTTCTGGCAGGCCACGCTGATCGGTCGCAGCGAGATTTGGCAGACTCACCAAAAAGCCGCAGACCTTGGTGGCATGTTACGCACTGGGGTAGAAGACACCTTCTACCTGCCAAATGGCGACAAGACGCGCTCCAATGGGCAGTTGATCGAAGCGCTGGCCACCTGCGCCACAAACGCTGGGCGCGCAATTGCCAGTCCAGCAGACGCACGGGAGATGTTGGGGATCAGGGGAAGGACTTGATCTAAGGCTGTTTCACCGCATAGTGGCGGCATGATTGATCTACTACCGCCAGACCTGTCCCAAGCCCATGCGGTATTCCTTTTGGCGGTGAGCTTTGCCACCTCGTTGATGACCGCTGCGCTTGGCATTGCCGGTGGAGCGATCTTTCTGGCGGTAGCCGCCGTGATCCTGCCACCAGCGGCGCTGATCCCCGTACATGGCGTTGTGCAGCTGGGCTCCAACGCCGTGCGCGCCACCATATTCCGCAGCCACATCCTGCGTAGCGCCTTGCCCGCCTTCACCATCGGTGCCCTTATCGGTGTCGCCATTGGCGGTAGTGTGGCCGTGAGCCTGCCTCCCGCCACGGTGCAAATTGGCATTGGCCTGTTCCTTTTGTGGGTCGTACTCGGCAAGACGCCTGCGTGGATTGGCAAATGGCCCATCGGCGCAGGCGCGTTTTCTTCATTTCTGACCATGTTCTTTAGCGCCACAGGCCCGTTTGTGGCCGCCTACGTGAAAACCATAGAGCTGGACCGCCACACCCATGTGGCCACCCATGCCGCGCTGATGACGGTGCAGCACGGCCTTAAAGTGGCAATGTTTGCCGCGCTGGGGTTTGGATTCGCCCCTTGGGCGCTTTTTATTGCAGGGCTGATCGCCTGTGGCGCGGCCGGCACTTGGGTCGGCAAACATGTGCTGGGCCGGATGAGTGACCACGGATTTCACAAGGTGCTCAACGTGTTGCTGATCCTGATCGCCTTGCGCCTGCTCTGGGGCGGGATCGGCACGTTCCTCTGACAAAACGCCACAGGGGCGGCTGTCTTGATACACATGTAAAATAGGCGTAATGGGGCGCTATGTTTACAGTCTGCGCTCTTTATCACTTCACCACGTTCGACAACCACGAGGCCCTGCGGGCGCCTTTGCTGGAGTTCTGCCAGAAGCACGACATCACCGGCACCTTGCTGTTGGCCCATGAGGGTATCAACGGCACCATCGCCGGTCCGCGCGCTGGCATCGATGCGGTGATCGGTTACATCCAAAAGCTGCCCGGTTGCGCCAACTTTGAGTGGAAGTTGAGCATGGCCTCTGAAAAGCCTTTCCCGCGCATGAAGGTGAAACTCAAGAAAGAGATCGTGACGCTGGGCCAACCCAACGTGGATCCAACCGCGCATGTCGGCAACTACGTGAACCCGGAAGACTGGAACGACTTGATTCAGTCGCCGGATGTTGTCACCATCGACACGCGCAACGACTACGAAGTGGCGATTGGCACCTTTCAGGGCGCGATTGATCCGGAGACCGCGACGTTCCGCGAATTCCCGGCGTGGTGGGAAGAAAACAAAGAGCGTTTCCACAACAAACGGGTGGCGATGTTCTGCACCGGTGGCATTCGCTGTGAGAAGTCCACCAACTTCCTGATGAGCCAGGGCGTGGAAGATGTGTATCACCTGAAAGGTGGCATCCTGAAGTATCTCGAAGAGGTGCCGCAGGAAGAGAGCACATGGGATGGTGAATGCTTTGTGTTTGACGGACGAGTATCGGTCGGCCACGGGCTGAAAGAAGGCCCGCACCTGTTGTGTCATGCCTGCCGTCGTCCGATCCTGCCTGCGGATCAGGAACGTCCGGAATATGAGGCAGGCGTGAGCTGTCATCAATGTGTTGGTGAGTATTCGGAAAGCGACAAAGAGCGGTTCCGGGAACGTCAGAAACAAATGACCCTGGCGCGCCAGCGTGGTGAGCAGCACATCATCGGCCTGGACTAATCCCAAAGTCACCAAGCCATTAAAACAAAACGCCCGGTCATTGACCGGGCGCTTCTTTATGTTCTGTAGAAATAGTACCGTTCCGGTGCCACGGTGGTTGGCCCGCGCACCTGTTCAAATCCGACCAATGGCTGACCTGACACCAACACGCCGCCGGGCAGCATGATGTCTTTGATCATCGCTGACAGCCGCGCCGCCTCGGCCACGTCTTTCTCTTTATCGCCAAAGCCAAAATCGTAATGCGCCATGGCCACTTTGGTGCCGTCCGCCGCCATCTTTTTGAGCATATCTTCGGCTTCCCCCTGAAGAAAATCCTCCTCAGGCGGTACGCAGGAATGGTGGCAGTTCACCGCGCGGTCGATCACCCAGATGCGCCGCTCTGGCGCAATCTCGCGGATGTGGTCATAGGTGCGGCCATTGCCGAGCCCCATGTCCAGGAAATCGCCCTTGAGGCTGTCCACCATGGTGTTACCCCACTCCAGCCCATCGGCCTGCGCTGCCAAGCGCCGCATCATGCTGTTCAAACGGCTCATAGGTTGCCCTTTCCATCATGGCGATAAAGCCGCACCGGCCCGTCGCAAATTTCCTGCAAAAACTGTCGCGAAAACTCCCAGATAACAGCGTCATGCACAAGGTGGTGCGTGAGATATCCCAAGGGTTCTTGATTATCTGTGAGGCCCGCGCGGCGGTCTTTCAGCAACGATACTATTTGAGACACCAATGTCTCTGCATCAACCAACCCTCCATGACCGCGCCAAAAAATCGGATCAACATGCGTGTTGATCTGCGCCACACCCGGGACGGCCATGGTGGCGGTACGAGGATTGTATGTCGACACCGCGTCAAACCCGACCTCGGCTAGTCCCGCAACAACATCGGGCACAATTCGGTTCCATGGGGGTACAAACATCGGTGCAACTCGGTCGCCAAACAAGGCACGAAGTCGCCCAAGGCCTTGGGAAGCATCTACCAGCGCCGCGTTGGCTGGACGCCCCGCCGCAAACTCAGCGTTTTTGGCACCCTCCGGCGTGTGGCTGACATGTGCCCAGCCATGCACAACCGGGACAAAACACTCCGGTAAGTCTCGCGCCAGAGCCTCGCTCGCCTCTTTAGGAATGATCGCCAAATGCACTGGGACTTCTGTTGTGGTGCTCAACGACGCAAGCTGATCCAGCGCCTCTGTTGGCGCAATCGCGTCGTCGTCGCGCCACCAAAACGGCAGCTCAAGACCCTCTGCGCGCCACTGCGCCAACTCCGTCCGCAACGGCGTCCAGTCGATCCTCACCCGCGTAGCTCCACCAGCATGGATTGCGCAATGCGCACACTCTCCGTCGCGCCGTTCATGCGCAGACCTGACGGGCTGCGACGATCTTTGGATGCGACGCGTTTGATCTCTGCCATCAAGCTTTGTGGGGTCAGGTCGGTTGCGCTCAGCACCTCAATGCCCGGCTGCACAGACAAGGCGCGCGCGCGCAAAGTCTGCTCCACCTCGCCACCATCATCAAACGGCACAAACACTGCTGGCACACCGGTTTGCAAGACATCCAGCGCGGTGTTGTAGCCGCACATGCTGACCGAAGCGGTCACATGGTGCAGCATTTGCCGGAAATCGGACCGGACCGGTTCGATCTTGATAGTCGGGTCATCGGCTAGCGTTTTGAGATCCGCAATCCGACCTTCCGCATTGGATCCGCCCACCAGCAAGCGCCAGCGCAACGGGCTACGCTTGGCGGCTTTGATCGCGCATTCAAACAGCGCCTGCCCCACAGAACCACCCCCAGCGCTGACCACAATTTCACCAGATCCTGTGCTGTCCGGATGCCGTTGCGGCGCGGGCGGCGCCACATAACCGGTGTAGCGCAGCATCGCGGCCACGTCGCTGGTAAGGGGCCAACTCATGTCAAGTTTGGTGAGGTCAGAATCGGCGTGCACTAGGATACCATCGTAATACTGTTTGATCACCTCGCGAGCCCGGGCGGCTTTGGACGCTTTGGAAGGCGGCGCAAGGATGTCGCGCACCGAGGCCAACACCAATGCAGGCTGGGGCAGAGACTTGGCGGCATCCAAAAGCGCCTCAAACTCCGCAGACAGGCTGCGACGACCAAAGGGGAAGAGTTCAGTGATCACCACATCCGGCGCCATGTCTTTAACGGCTTTCTCCATCATCACCTGACGTTTCGCCAAATAGGCGGCATCCGCCTCCACGCCCAGCTCGGTCAGCAGTTTGGTGAAATCCACCCCATTAGAGGCCAGCGGCTGCAACTGCACCAGCGCAACCCCGTCTTTGTCCAGATGCTCCGCCGGCATCCCGCCCGAAAGCACCACAGCCTCATGACCGTCGCGTGTGAACGCGCGGGCAAGTGTGAGCGCGCGGGACAGATGCCCGGTGCCCAATAGATGGGTGACAGCGATCAAAACCTTCATGCGCTGCGCCTTTCCAATCGTACAATATCAGGGTCTGCGACTTTAACCGTATCCCCCTCAATTTCCACCACAAACAGCCGGTTTCGCTTCACTGCAAACGGGGCGGGGCCGTCAAAATCCCAGCCATGCGCCTTTGCCAAAATCATCCGCATAATACCGATGTGACAGACCGCAATGCAATCCCGCCTCAGGCCGAACAGCCACGGTGCCAAGCGGTCCCAAACCATCTGCGGGCTTTCTCCGCCCGGTGGCTGGTAGTCCCACCCCCACTGCTCGATATCACGAAACCCACTGTTGGGATCGGCCTTCAGCTCAACGCCCTTTTTGCCTTCCCAATCGCCCCAATCCATCTCGATCAGGGCGTCGACGACATCCGGTGTGCGTCCAGTGACGATCTCGCCGGTCTCTCTCGCGCGCAGCAGCGGGCTTGCCACCAGATCGGCGGTTTTCCAGCCCGCGGGCAATTTGAACTCCGCCAATCCCGCCCGAGCTTCGTCGTCCAAAAGAATGTCCGTGCGCCCCTGTATTTGTCCCGCGCGGTTCCAATGGGTGTGTCCGTGCCGCAGCATGGCCAGTCGGATCATCATGTCTCTTTCATCAATGGGTTCAGCACATCCCACACGGTCTGCCGAGCGGCTGTGAGCAGGTGGCGATTGTGCACCAAGTCCCGCGCGTTTTGCGCCCGTTGCCGATGGGTTTTGAAGTCATTCAACACTGACATCACCGCCGCTGCAAGCGCCTCTGGCGCGAGATCCGCGACCAAACCATCTGCCGCGACTACATCCTGCACACCGGGGCGCAGCTGTGCCACAACCGGCACACCATGGGCCTGCGACTCTAGGTAAACCATACCAAAGGCCTCGTTCACGCCGGGCCAGAAAAAGACGCGCGCGCGCGCATACGCCAGCGCCATTTCGGCAGCGTCGAGTTGACCTAGAAATCGCACGCGATCTCCGTAGGGCGCCATCAGCGCTTCAACCTCACCACGACACGGCCCATCCCCGGCAATCTCGACCTGCCAGTCGCCAGTCAGATGCCCCAAAGTCTCCGCGATGATGCTATATGACGCCAGCTTGTCGCCCTTGCGCATCATACCCGCCGCCAGAATGGTCGGCGCATCCGGCTGCGCCGGGGCTGGCAACGCGTCCTGCGCCAAAAACGGCGGCAGATGCACAAGCTCTTGCCCGTCATTCAGGTGATCCCGCAACTCCACAGCATCCCGCTCCGTGAAATGAAACAACACATCCGCCGCATCGCAGGCCGCCTGCGTTTTTTGCTCAAAGGCATCCCAAGGCCCGCCCAAGCGCTTGTTGGCCCGCGTGGCCTCAAAGGACACATAGGGAATACCCAATGCCGCGCTGACCGCTGGTCCCAGCAAATCCGGCGCTTTGTAGTAGCTGTGATAGGTCGCCCACAAGGCCCAGCCTTCGGCCTGCCCTCGCGCAATCAGCGCCGGTATCTCCGCGTCCACCTGCGCCAGCAGCGCTGCCTGCACCGCACTATCGCCGTGTTTGTCAAAGCTACGCAGTTTGGAGACCAAGGTTGGCGCATCGCCCGCGCGCGTCAGCAGCTGCATCAAGTTGCGAGCCATCTGGCGCTCGCCAGACGGCACCGGATGATGCGGTGACTTTAGAGGGGCATAAAAAGCAATGGGCCCCATCCGATCAGGCCCTCCGCGCAGCCGCTTGCAGGCGCGCATCCAGCTGCGCAATGCCGGGCTGCATCAGGAAATGTGCCGTCAGCCGACCGTATGCTGCCTCCGTCATCTGCTCCCGCAGGTCCGCATCCCGCGCCAACCGCTCCATCGCGCTCGCAAGCGCCTCTGGTGCGTCGCTGGACAACACGCCATGTTCGCCGTCAGTGATGAACTCCGGAATGGCCGACACCGGCGTGGACAACAAACAGAGCTTCTGGCTCGCCGCCTCCATCAAAACGTTGGGCAAGCCGTCACGGTCACCATCCTCGGCAATCCGGCTCGGCAGCACAAACACGTCCGACACCCGCATCGCCTCGATCACTTCGGGCTGGTCGCAGGCCCCACGCCACGTGATGCGATCTGCAATGCCAAGCGTCTCAGCCTGTACCTTCAACAGGCTGCCATCGCCGCCACCGCCGATGTGCTCCCAATGCCAGTCGAGGTCCTTGGGCAAAAGCGCCAAAGCAGAGATAAGATGATCAAAGCCCTTCTTCTCCACCAAACGTCCAACGGACAGGAAGCGCACACCATCACCCGCACGCCGCTCTGTGGGCGGTTCTGGAAAACGGGTCAAATCCAAGCCGTGATAGACCAACTCCACCCGATCCGGTCGGTCCGCCAACTCGGCCAAGTGATCTGCGCCGACTTTGGTGCAGGTCGCAAGGAACTCCGCGCCAAAGGTACTGTCTTGCAGCTTCTCGCGCTTTTCCCACTCGGGCGATGTCCAGATATCCTTGGCATGCGCGGACACTGACCACGGCATGTCCCGCATAATCGCCGCGTAACGCGTCACCGAGGCGGGTGTATGCATGAAATGCGCGTAAAGCAGGTCAATGTCGCCCGGCAGCTCCCGCGCCAGAACACACGCCTGCCCAAACCGACGCACCCGGTTACGGGTCACATCGCGGCGCAGGTCTTTGAGCCATGACCCCACAGCTGTCCAAAAACGCCGCTTGAACAACCCCGCCAACACGCCCTTCAGAACCCGCAGCGGCTCTTGGTGCAGATATTCCGGAAGGTAATGCACCGGGGCTTGCAGGCGGTCATGCAGCGGGTGGCGTTTCTTGTCGGTTGGAAAGCGCAGAGACCACATCGACAGGTCGTATCCCGTCTCTTCCAGGGCTACAATTTCCTGTGCAATAAACGTCTCTGACAGGCGGGGCCAACCTTTGACCACCACCGCCACCTTGGGTCTTTTAACTGTCATGCAGCGCCTTGAGATCGGGCAACGCCAAGCATTGCCAAAGTACGTTCGGAAACCACGTCCAGCCCGTCGAGCAGTCCGGGGACAAAGGCGTGGCTTGGTTTTGGTTGCTCCGGCAGCGCGCGAATGGCGGCGATCATCGCCTGCGGCGTGAACCCGTCGCGCTGCTCATCCAGCATGCGCACGAGGCCAAGGCTCTCGGCCCGGCTGGCGCGGATGTGCTGTTCCATGCGCGGACGTGTGCGAGGGACGATCACCACCGGTTTGTCAAAGGACAACACCTCACAGAAGGTATTGTAACCGCCCATGGAGACAATCCCCATCGCGCCCTTCATCAGGGTCTCCATACGGCTGTCAAAGCCAACCGCCTGTACGCGGCCATCGAGCTTGGCCACACGCGCTTCAAACTCTGCCCGCACTTCGCCGCTGAGAAACGGTCCGTAGACCAGCAAGGCCCGTGGAGACAACGTAGCGTCTTGCTCATAGGCTGACAGAACCAAATCCACCATGCACGCCCCGTCGCCGCCGCCACCTGGCGTCACAAGCACATAGGGCTGCTCAGGGGTTTCCCCTTCGCTCAAGGCTTCGCGATGCAGATAGCCGGTGAATTTCATGCGGGAGCGGAAGTTTGCAGAGAGATTCAGGCCTGCGGTGGGGTCATAGATTGAGCGCAGCCCATAAACCCAGGTCTCATCGTAGTATTTCTCGGCGGCTTCCAAGGCACTTTTGCGGTCCCATTCCGCCGCCAGTACATTTGGTTCATCCAACACGTCACGCAGACCCAGCACCAAATGCGCCTTACGCTTGTCCTTCAACCATTCCAGCGCAGGCAACAGCTCACCGCGAAAGCCGGTTGGCTCTTTGTCCACGATCAGAATATCGGGATCAAAATGCTCTACCGTGGCTTTAATCAACCCCGCACGCAGCGCGGTGGTCTCATCAATGTGCAAGCCCAGACGCTCGCTTTCATAGTCCCCATCTGGCGTTTTGGTCACGCCGGGCAGGCGGATGTGGTCCACATTGTCCGGAAACGGGAAGCGCCCCGCCACAGGCGAGCCGGTCAGGATCAGCGCGGAAATTCGGCTGTCGGCCTGCGTGATCGCGGTTGCCAATGCCCGCGAGCGACGCAGATGGCCTAGACCATAAGTGTCGTGGCTGTAAAACAGCACACGTGGCGACGCATTGGCCGCCAAATCACCTGTCAAAGAAATCGCCTCGGACACGTCACCCGCCTCGCTCTACAACCGCCAGTCCGACTCGGACTTCGGCAAAACCCCTTTGATATCGTAAAGCAAAGCGTCCGGCTTTCCGAGGGCTCTTATCGCCGCGCTGTCCATCTCGCGGAATTGGCGATGCGCTACGGCAACGACCACAGCATCATACGCCCCATTTTCAGGCTGATCGACCAGCGCATAGCCGTAATTCGCATCAACCGCTTCAGGATCAACCCACGGATCCCAAATGTCGACCGTCGCGGAGTAGCTTTTAAGCTCGTCTACAATATCCACCACACGCGAATTGCGCGTGTCGGCACAGTTTTCCTTAAACGCCAACCCCATGACCAGCACCCGTGCGCCAGAGGCATTGGTGCCTTTGGCCAAAAGACCTTTGATCAGCTCCTGCGCCACATGGCGGCCCATATGATCGTTGATCCGACGGCCAGCGAGGATCACCTCAGGCCGATAGCCCAACTGCTCCGCGCGATAGGTCAGGTAGTAAGGATCGACCCCAATACAGTGCCCGCCCACCAATCCTGGAGTGAATGGCAGGAAGTTCCACTTGGTCCCCGCCGCTTCCAGTACTTCCAGCGTGTCCAATCCCATCCGCGCAAAGATCAGCGAAAACTCATTCACCAGCGCAATATTCAAATCTCGCTGCGTGTTCTCGATCACCTTGGCCGCCTCAGCCGTCTTGATCGAACTGGCACGATGCAAACCGGCCTTGATCACAGGGCGGTAAATGGCATCCACGCGGCCCAGTGTCTCCGCGTCCTGCGCCGCCACGACTTTGACCACATGCTCCAGCGTATGTTCCGCATCACCGGGGTTCACACGCTCTGGCGAGTAACCCAGCTTAATGTCTTTGCCAGCCTCAAGTCCGCTGGCTTCGGCCAAGGCCGAACCGCACACGTCTTCGGTCACGCCCGGATACACCGTGCTTTCCAAAACCACCAAGGCGCCCGGTGTCAGATAGGGCGCGATGGTGGCACAAGCCCCTAAAACCGGCCCCAAGTCAGGCTCCTTGGCATCGGTGATCGGTGTCGGCACGCCCAGAATAAAGGCGGTGCGACCAGCCAGATCAGCGGCGTTGTCCGTGAACACAGCTGTGCTTGCCGCCAGAGTTTCCGAGGACACTTCGCCATTGGGGTCATCGTTTTTCAGCAACCTGGCGACCAACCGGCTGTTGGTATCAAAGCCCACCACGTCAAAGCCCGCCCGCGCCAGACCAAGGGCCAACGGCAGGCCAACATAGCCCAATCCCAAAACGGCGATTTTTTCTGTCTTTGTCAGGCTCACGTCTCTTGTGCCTTTGTGAAAATGCGCGTCATTTCCTATCCTATCCGCGCTATCGGGTTTCCCCGCGGATGTCACCCCCAAAGCGCTGTAAAGCCGTGCAACAGAGCCGCAATTTATCCCTTCCTCTCGGTAATCTGTTTTGCCACACCGCTTTGTTCCTGTAAGACCAAGACAAGACGACAGGAAAGACCACCCCATGATCCGATTTCTACTTGCCGTTCTCTCGGTATGTCTCTTTTTGCCTTTGAGCGCCGCCCATGCGCAGGATGCGGATGACGCGCCAGCCACCGACGCCATTACCCAACTTATGCAACAAGCCAGCGAGAGCGGCATGACCGTTATCATTCTGGATAGCGACGGCAATCCGATGGCGACGGAAAATGCAACCGAAGCTGCAGAAGAGATCGACGAGACCACCAACATGACGTCCGTCATGCGCCTGCAATGGGAGCTAGAAGGCTTCAACAAGGTGCTTCAGGATCGCATTCAACACCTGCCTGTCGCCATCAACGAAGTTCTTTTTATCCTTAGAGCATCCAGTCCGGATGGAACTATTCTGTTCTTTGCCAAGGAACTGGTCATTACGCTCTTGTTGCTTGCTGCAGGTCGCGTGTTCGAGGCTCAGGTGTTTGGCAAACGCATCGCTGCGCGATTTGTGATCCCTCTGATCAAGGAAAACCCGGAAGGATACACCCAGAAACTGCCTTTCCTCGTTGTGCGATTCATCGGCGGAGTCATCGGGGTTTTTGTCGGAATGGCCTTTGCTGCGCTGTTGGGCTGGCTACTGTTTGGCCCCTCTGATGACACGGCGGTCCGTTTTACCGTGGCATCCATCTTCGCAGCCTATGCGCTGTGCCGGATGATCGCGTTGACCTGGCGCATGATCCTGTCGCCCTACTTGGCGCAATACCGCATTCCGCCTTTCTCCACCCAAGACGCGAAAAAGCTGCACTACTGGGTGACCGGTCTTGGTGTGATGGATGTTTCCACCATGATTTTTGGCGAATGGCTGAGCGAACTGGGTCTCGTCTATGATGTCTACGCGGTCAACACATTGGTCCTGTCGACCCTGTTCGCAATCGGCAACTTCGCACTCGTGTTCGCCAATTATCGTGCCATTTCGTATGCGTTGCGGAATGGACGAGAAGCCAACCGTGTGCCGCTTGCGACCCGCTGGGCCAGCACGCTCTGGGCGCCAATCTTCCTTATCTATGTTCTGTATGGTTGGGCGCGTTACTCATGGGATCTGATCCTCGGCAACGAGACCGAAATCCCCCTGATCGCAGGCGCTTATATGATCCTCACCGCGGTGCTGGTCGTCTACGCCACCATTAACTACGGCATCGAGCGCTATTTTGAGCGCAACCGCTCCGTGAAGGAAATGAACGACGCTGCAGATGCTCTGCGGGACGAAGCGGCCGAAGAAGGCCAACTCTCCGAACAGCAGGAAGCGGAACTGTTCCAGCTCGAAAACATCATCGACCACCGTCAGATGAACACTTTTGAAGAACTGGCACGCCGTATTTCCGGTGTGCTTGCGCTGGTCGCGGGCCTGTATGCTGCGCTTTATATCTTCAACGCCGACAACATAATGGACGAGAACATGGCCGGTGGCCGGTTCCTTGATGTGATTGTCATTCTGTTCCTCGGCTATATCGGCTTTCACTCCTTCCGGATCTGGATCGACCGCCGCATTCGCGAAGAACAAGGCGATCCCGCAGAAGAGGCAGAACTGGGCGACGAAGGTGGCGGGGCCAGCGCGTCCCGTTTGGCCACCCTATTGCCGCTGTTCCGCAATTTCGTGTTGCTGGTGATCCTTGTGACCATCTTGCTCATTGTCCTGATGGAAATGGGCGTAAACGTCAGCCCGCTGTTTGCAGGTGCTGGTGTGGTTGGCTTGGCCGTTGGCTTTGGCGCACAATCATTGGTGCGCGACATCTTCTCGGGCGCGTTCTTCCTGTTTGATGACGCCTTCCGCAAAGGGGAATACATCGACATTGGCTCGGTGAAAGGCACGGTGGAGAAAATCTCCGTGCGCTCCTTCCAGTTGCGCCACCACCTTGGCCCGCTGCACACCATTCCGTTTGGCGAAATTCAGTACCTCACCAACTACTCACGTGACTGGGTGATTATGAAACTCAAGCTTCGCGTAACTTATGACACCGACGTAGAGCGCGTTCGCAAGCTGGTGAAAAAACTCGGCATCGAATTGCTCGATGATCCGGTGATTGGGCACAACTTCATACAGCCCCTGAAATCCCAGGGTGTGGTGGAGATGCAGGACAGCGCCATGATCATCCGGGTGAAATTCATGACCAAGCCGGGCGATCAATGGTTGGTCCGCAAAAAGGTCTATCAGGAAATCCGCGAGTTGTTTGAACGGGAAGGCATCAAGTTTGCACACCGCGAAGTCACCGTGCGCATTGCCGATGATACCAACTCCGAAGACCTCACCCCAAAGCAACGCGAAGCGGTTGTGGGAGCCGTAGAGGCGGCTATGGATGAGGACGCTTTGGAGGGGGGAGCAGACGGCGGCGATGATCGGTAATCGCTAGACGTTCATCCAAACTCCAAAAGACAGGGCGCGTGTGGCAAACACGCGCCCTGTTTCCTTGGCAACGATATTAACCAAATGCTGCATACCTCTAAACGCAGCCTTAAGAAGATACTTAGAATTTTAGCCAAATACTTGATGAATGAAGTTCAAAGCCACACACTCATTGCATGGCACATGATATCGCATACGCTTACGACCTCCTGCAGGTCACACCCCAGGCTTCTGAGAAAGAGATACGAGCCGCATGGCGTAAACTGGCGCGGCGTTACCATCCTGATCTGGCAAAAACCGATCCTGAGGAAGCCGCGCGCCGCATGAGTGAGATCAACGCCGCT
>Ga0189275_100385_pt1 | contig 20937 bp, 23 predicted proteins | sample N19A6minimetaG_FD_130329 | JGI IMG/M metagenome (GOLD analysis project Ga0189275, IMG submission 130329) | Marine microbial communities from the Costa Rica Dome - N19 A6 mini metaG | ecosystem: Environmental > Aquatic > Marine > Oceanic > Photic zone | place: Costa Rica: the Eastern Pacific...
CATCATAATAGCTCCTGTTGGTGAAAATGCAAATCCGATAAATCCCAAGCACGAAAGTGTTAATCCTAAATAAACGGACTTGATCTCACCAATCTTTGGGATTACAATTCTAGTTAGTCCTCCTTGAACAATAGCTACACATAGCCCAACCACTCCTAATGATATACCCACCATTTTTTCATCCCAGGCAAACTTCTCCATGGTATAATACGTCCATGTACTTTGAGTTGCGTGGCTAGCTAAATAGATCAATCCAAAAACTACAATTAAACCTGAAATTCCTGGAAACGATTTAAACTGTTTTAAAGCTCCCATCGGATTTGCGCGTTTAAGCTCAAACTTTCTTCTTTTTTCTTCGGGAAGTGATTCCGGCAATATGAAAAAACCATACAGAACATTTACTAATGTCAATCCTGCAGCTGCAAAAAATGGAATTCTGGTTCCGTATTGCCCCAACAATCCACCGATAACAGGGCCAATTATAAACCCTAAACCAAATGCTGCTCCAATTAGTCCAAAGTTCTGTGAACGCTTTTCTGGTGAACTTATATCAGCAATGTAAGCACTTGCAGTAGTTATACTTGCTCCTGTTACACCAGATATTATTCTAGCTATAAATAACCAGAATATATTAGGAGCAAAACCAATCAAAATGTAATCAATTCCGAATCCAAAAAGGGATAACAAAAGTACAGGACGCCTTCCAAATCGGTCGCTTAACGCTCCTATAATTGGAGCACAAATAAATTGTGTGAACGCATATACAAACATCAACCAACCACCGTAAATAGCAGCCTTGGAAAGTCCCTCTCCTGTTAGTTCTACAATAAGAGCCGGGATAATCGGAATAATAATTCCTAATCCGGTTACGTCGATCAATACAGTTATAAAAATAAAAGCAAGTGCGGCTTTGCGGGGTTCTTTAGGCATAGTCTGTGAATGAGATCAATGATACCGATTTAACAAGCGAATTGGAAGTTTTAAACCCTCAAAAAAGAATACATACATTGAAATCAACCTGCAGGTAGCAACAACCAATTCAGCTAACAACTAATGATAAGAGTACCTATTTTTGTATAATCAACATTTAATGATTTGAGCAAATGCCAAAAAAACTTAGTACGAAAGAAATTCTTGAAGAAAATCTATCTCAAAAACCACCTAAGAAGCTTTCTGAGGTAAAAGTGATACTCCACAACATTAGAAGTTTACACAATGTTGGTTCTGTATTTAGATCTTCTGATGCTTTTGGGATTTCTGAATTGATACTTACAGGCTATACTCCTACACCTCCCCGTGCAGAGATCAATAAAACTGCTATTGGAGCAGAAGAATTTGTAAAATGGCGACATTTTGAAACAGCATCAGAAATCATAGATGAGCTAAAAAATGACGGCTATTCAATTTTGGGAATGGAGCAAACTACAGACAGTATTGCTCTTAACGAATTACAAATTGATGATTATACCAAGATCTGCCTGGTTATGGGCAATGAAGTAACCGGAATAGATTCTGAGATTCTTGATCTTATGGATGCATTTGTTGCTATTCCTCAATTCGGATTAAAGCATTCACTGAATGTTTCTGTTGCAGCAGCTGTGATGTTATATGCTTTGCTAGAAAAATTAAATTAATAGATTTCTTGAAAAGATTAAATAATGAAACTGATCCTTGTATTTACTTGTTACACAAATAGAACAAGGAAATTTTTAATCTAATCTTAAATCATGAGTTTGAAAGAAAAAACAATCCAAGAAGTAGAAAACAGAATTGAGAAAATTGAACGTGCAATTGCTAAGAATGGTATTGGTTCGAGCTATCTTTCTAAAGCCGAGCGTGTACAGAGAGATGTCAACATTGGTTTGGCGTTAGGAAGCATTGCTATTGTAGCAGGAGTAACAGCTTGGGCTTTGCTTTCTAATAAAGAAGATTAATCCAACTCAATGAAAAAAATTTTACAACTCACTTTGTGCATGGTGTTTATAGTAAGTATTTCAAGCACTTACCATTCATTAATCGCACAAAAAAAAGGTGACAATTTCGGGATTGGTATTATGATTGGAGAGCCTACCGGACTAACGATAAAAAAATGGATTTCAGATAATACAGCTTTTGATATTGGAGCAGCTTGGTCTCTTTCTGATACAAATGAAGCCCTTCATCTTCATTCTGACTTTTTGCTACATAATTGGTTCGAAGATAATCCGAATCTGGCTTTTTATTACGGAATTGGAGCAAGAACAATTTTAGATGACAATGCAAAACTCGGTGTTAGAATACCTCTTGGTTTAAATTATGTATTTGAACATGGTCCATTCGATGTATTTGTTGAAGCTGTACCAATTCTGGATATAGCTCCCGATACTGAGTTTGCAGGAAATGGTGCTGTGGGACTTAGGTTTTATTTCTAAGATCATTTAGAGAAAGGCAACGAATATATCGTTGCCTTTCTAATTTTCAAAGCATTGAGTTTATATCCTTCACCAGTTTTTTTGCTTTGTTTTCCTCTTCAGTATAAGCCAAATTCTTCTTCATTTTATAGATTATAAGATCTACGGATTGAGCTTTGGAGTCATTAAACTGAAGTTTCAACAAACCAATTTTACTTATATCTGAATCTTTCTCTGTCAATTCAGACTGATGTACCCTGCAATTGGATATTTTAGTCAAATCGTAAGTATGCTCTGCTGATTCATTGATGCCCTTTCTTAAATAAATCAATGTTTTCAACTTGGTATCTAACCCAATTGCATATTCGTGCTGAAATACAGCAGATTTTTCAACAGTCAATTTTTTTGTTTTTGCGTAACTGAGTAGTTGTTTAAGAATCTTAGAAGTCTTTCTTTTGTTTCTTTGATCAAATGTTACAGGAATAATAAATGCGAGCAGTGCAATTACTGTAATTACTAGTGATGTTAAATCGAATTTCATTGTGATATAATTTTATAGATAATAGTGACATACCGACGCAATAATCCTAGAGATTTATCGGTAATTGTTAAAGTATTTGAATAGAACTAGGCGTTCCGGATATCACTCTACTATAGAAATGAATGGAAGGGAAAAATCAGTTTTTTGATAGATAACCCGACATCAATGTGTCTAGAACTAGCAAGAAATAAAGCGGTGTTATCTGGATAGGAAGTCTTATTTGAAGCATCTCTTGAAAGCTGATCATGCAGTTTTTCAGAAACTTCCGGCTTCGGGATATTTGACGAAAGGGAAATGTTTGCTTCAGCCCTAAAGAGCAGTAATGGATTATAGATTCCATCGTGTGGTACATTTGTTCCCTCTTGATGTTGTGCTACTTGAGCTACTTCAAACCTGTGCTCGTCAATAACCGAGTAATCTGATTGAACTACGGAAGGCAGAACAAGCAGAGTAGCTAAGAAAAATATGTTTGCGAACTTTTTCACAACAGAAAGTTACGGTTTTAAATGAATGAAATCATTTTAAATCTATATACCGAATAATAGTTCCTTGATCATTTTGAGACAGAGTATAAATACCACCATTTCCATCTACAGCAAAACTCGTTGGAGTATGATCTAGTGAATACGCATCCACAATATTAAGGTCCCAGCCGAACTTATGGATCTTATTGAACTTCATCTGCTCAAATAGAATTCCCTCACCTTGTTTAAATAACGAGCGCTTTGTTCCAGAATAAAACCCATATATGAACTCGCTATCGGCATCAACTCCTTCGTAGCCCATAACTCCACCGTTATCAACAGGCCAACCGGATTCATTTAAATCCATCTCAGGAACCGCATTTTCTTTCCCTTTTATGGTTTTTAAAAGTTCACCTTCTGTACTATACATTTCAATTCTATCAGCATTAGCTGAAAACAGATAGACATGACTTCCTTCTGGATTAACCGCTCCAAAGCATCTCCAGGCAAGTGCATTATCTCTTTTGGTAAAATTATCTTTGATAGGAATTATGTCCCCAAATTGACCTACAATTTCTCCATCTGAATCATAGGTTTGAAAACGGTCATCAAAAAATAAACCAACTGCTAAGAATTTATCCGGAGCTATAGAGTAGAAGGAACTAGCCATTCCTAAAGTATTCAGGTTTATTTCTTCATCCGGTAGAATGTTTATGTTAGCTTCATAACCAACTAATTTCAATTGTGCCCCATCGTAGGTATAGAAGATAGAATCAGCATCTACAAAATCCATCAATCGGGTAAATTCGCCAGGACCTCTACCAAGATTCCCTACTCCTTTTAAATACGTAATAGAGTTATCGGATTTGATTTTCAATACATGAAAAGCTGATTCGCCTCCAGTATCAGATATCAAGAGTTTATCCCCGATCACTTTCATTACTTGAGGTTGGTATATGTTATCGAAAATAAAAGCCTGATTCGTTTCTACTTTCTTGTAATCAATTTCAGAGTCAAAAAAAGAGGTGTTATTTTTTGAAGGGTTTGTGCAAGAAATTAGTATGGCTAATATCCCTACTAAGCATACATTTATTTTTGAAGATTTATAGATCATAAAGCAGATAATTTATATTGAACAACAGTTTCTTCTCCACTTTCTCTAGTTGTAACAGCCCATACATTCTCGCCTTTGGCATCCATAAACTCCACATTAAAAGGTAATTTTACTGTTCCAAAAAATTCACCATGTTCATGGAACACATCGAAGGTTGGTTGTTCCCACCAACCATTTTCGTAACTCTGATTAGAATAATTTGATGAATCCAATTGTTGAGCTTCTGTATATCTCCAAACCCAAATTCTACCATCAGCATCTACCTTTATACTTTTGAAATAAGGCTTTAACTCAGGAATTTTACTTTGCACTCCAAAATTGCTGTTAAACTTTTCCCATTGTTGAACTTCTTCCTGCTTAACTTTTACTTTTGATATATCTCTTTTATAAAGAATTTTGGATAGATCGGAATTCAATCGTTTAATTGAATACTCTGTATTATGTCCAGTTACTAAAAAACCTGAGGGATGAATAGCTGTAACATTAGTTTCTGTAAATGGATACTCATTTCCTGATTTTGAAAAAACCACATACGTTTTTTTGTCAGCCCATGCTTCTCTGGGAATAAACAATGTGTCTAAAATCTCTCCAGTTTGCGAGAATTCAATCCAAACGTCTTCTTTTATTTCTCTTTTTTCAGGATCAAATAAACCTGATTTAAAAAATAAGTTATCATTGTATCCAATTTCAAAAACTTTTTCTGAATAATAACCGATAGCAAAACTCTCACTAGAAATATATTCCCCTATAGCAGAATAATAATTAACTCTGCTATTTCTTTGGTCCCATAAAACTATTCTCCCATCAGGTAGTGTTTCTAATCCTCCAATTATAAGGTATTCACCCGGACCTCGCCCCTCTTTACCTACAGTCTTTATAAAACTGCCATCTCTATCAAACATACTAACGGTTGGTAATTGAGAATCACCCACATAAATAGCACCATCATTTCCGATGGTTAGATGACTTACAGAAGAAAAATAGAACTCTTCTAGATCTTCAGGGTTATCAATTCTGAACTCTTCTATGACCTCAAATTTCTTTGATGTGCTTAGTGATTCCTCTTTTTTATTTGAAGAGCAATGAATAAAGAAAGGAATCAGTGCCAGTATTAATAATTTGAGCTTCATATAAAACAACTTAATTAGATTTAATGTTATATGAATAAGAATAAATTACTTATAAACTGCAAATCAGCTTTCAAAACAGGTTAGTCCATTATTTTGAGCTCCACTACCGTACTCACATTCATACAACTACAAACACATCTATAAGGATGGCGACTTATGAACGTAGTCAAAATTTTATCAACAAGCCTTTCCCCTTATCAAAGGGGAAGACAGATGGGGTCAATACGGGAATAGAAATAGATTCTAATTTTAGTCTGGCGTATTCGAAGCAGGAGCTCCAAGTTAAAATTCCGCAGCGGAGCTACGAAACGTGGGTGAAACTAATCAGTTCAAATCGCTATAACCCAGAAGACTTAGAACTTTTGAATTGTCTTCTTCGAGAACTCTTACATCTACAGAAAATAGATATTGTGCATTTAAGTTAAACTGGCTGGGCATATTAGCAAAAAGCACGAGAGTATCTCGCATTGTTAAACTTTCAGATAAGTAGATACGATCTGGAACAATGCATTCCGCATTTTTAGGACATTCAAAAATTTCAGTAACAAATAAGTCAATATTCACAGAATCAGAAACTGAAATATCATTATTCAATGCATTTAGAGTTACTTTTTTAAAATTGGAGGCATCGGGATAGGTTTTCTCTGTTATAGCATTTTCATTTGTAGTATCACAGTTGATACATATCATCAAGAAAAATGCCACCACTAAAAGATAATTAAGGTATTTCATAGCATTGAGTTTTATTGGAGTGACTAACAATCTATTCAAAATTGATTGAATTTAAAACCTAACTCATTAATTTATTGTACGCAGTTAGTTTTAACAAAAAATTCAGAATTACTGGATTAGTAGGATTTATTTAAAGCCAATAATTAATCCAGTCCATCTTGTTAATCCTTTTAAATCTTAGTCAAAAAATGTTTTAGTAATTACTAAGTATTGAATTAGACTTTTCGTAGCAAGATCTCCTGTCTTCATTCCGCAGCTGAAGAAGAACTATCTCGATTCTAATGAACTAGTAATACGTGCGAAAGATTTATTCTTTAAGTTCTATCCAAATCATACTATTAAAATTGACGCAAAACCTTACAACCCTCCAGCAATTGATGTAGTAACTCCTGAATGGATAGAATCAAAGATGAGTTCGGAAAGCATTCGCATCAAAGACATTGTAAATATTACCGGACTTGATAAAGGTAACCTTTCTTCTTGGATTAATGGAACTAGAGAAATGAGAAGACCAATTCAGTCTATGTTCTATTTTATGCTTGGTGGACAGATAAAATAAAAATTATGAATAACTGACAAAATCCCGCCCATCGAGTTAATCTTTTCGAATCTTGGTCAAAAGCGGATTTAGTTAATAATATCTAAATTTTGATCTAGTCTCCTGCCTTTCATTCCGCCGCGGAGCTACGAAACGAGGTTACGAGCCCTTGACTTTTTCCTTTTTAAAGATGTTAGTTTGATTTTGGAGTAAAATTACCATTAAAAGAATAACTCATATTAAGATCTCCGTAACCAGTCCATATTTTGAGGTTATAACTATCATAAATTTCAAGATCAACTGTGAGATTCTGGTTAACTATGTTAATGATTGCATCTCTATTATCCTTATTCCAGTTAATCAAAGGTGTCCAAATTTCAATATTCAAAACCATTTCATCGGTCGAAGTTGTAGAACTATTCTCAGTAACTTTTGTCCAGACTCTACTTTGCCAAATATTAACTCTATTCCTTATTCCAATATCTTCATAGATAAGATTTTCAAAATCTTTCTCAACTTTTGATTTCTTTGCAGTTTCGAAAAGTAAAGAATCCTTAAAAGTTTGATTTGAGATAAATGATAAAGAAGCAATTACCAGAACAAGACTGATTATTACTATTGGCTTATGAAAAGGTGTATCATCATCCTCGATTGGATTGGAATATGATTCATTAGAATCTAGTGGAGAAAAAATTACATAAGAGTCACTAAAGCGATCCTGAAGCATTTTACCGGTTTTCAGCACAAGAAAGATGTTATAAATAATGAATGAATACTGAATTGAAAAAAGCACAATCCCGAAAACCTCATTAAAATCGCCTCCAAATATTTTACCAGGTAATTCTTGAAAGTTTAATGGCCAGATTAAAGCGATTGTTAAAACTCTAAAGAACAAGCGCTTTAAATCATAAACTTCAGAGTCCTCTGAATACTGAACTGAAATGTTTAACGCAGCCTTACCAAAACTGTAGTCTTTTCCCTTTATCAATGAAAGTCCTACAAAGTAAAATAGAAAGGAAAAGAAAGGTGCTAAATATTCAAGCGAAACAGGAACATTAAAAGGAATAATATTTCGGAATAGCGCTGTAATCAGGAAAATAAAAATCAGATCGATGATGAAAGCACCTAATCTATATTTCCAAATCTTCGGGATATCTTCTGACATTCAATTATTTATTATTGGTGAATCAAACTAACATAATATTGATGAACATTTCATCTCTGATAAAATAAACAAAACCAGATAAGAAGCACCTAATTTCTTAAACCAACTCCCCAATCTTCCCGTAAATCATATCCAGTTCATCCTCGGTTACACAATACGGAGGCATCAGGTATAATACATTGCCCAGCGGACGTAGTAGCAATCCATGATCTACGCATTCTTCTTTGATTCGTTTTGCTACTGAATTCAGATAACCGCCCTCTTCTTCGTTGATGATATCCATAGCCGCAATGGTTCCTTTTACTCGGAATTTTTCTAGTCGCGGATGATCGGCTAGTTTTTCAAGGTGTTTGGCGTGAATGGCTTCCATCCCTTTGAACACCGGAGCGTTCTCTTTCAATAATTTCCAGGAAGCAATTCCGGCTGCACAGCCTAGTGGATTTCCGGTATAACTGTGTCCGTGCCAAAAGGTTTTGATCGGATCAGTAGAATTGAAGCTTTCGTAGATCTCATCACTGGAAACCGTAACGGAAAGTGGCATGAACCCTCCCGTAATTCCTTTACTCAGGCAAATGATGTCTGGTTGTACCTGCGCTCGTTTACAGGCAAAATAATCGCCCGTGCGACCAAATCCTGTCATTACCTCATCGAATAACAATAACGTATCAAACTGGCGATTGCTCCAGTGTACTTTTTGAAGGAATTCCTCGGAGCACATCCGCATTCCTCCTGCTCCTTGAACCAACGGTTCCATCAGAATTCCGGCATACTTTTCCGGATATTTGGCAAGTAATCCTTCCAATTGCTCAATAACTGTATCTTCTTTGTTAGCCCGATCTTCATCTCCGATCCATGTTTCCGGATATGGAATTACTTCCACATCAAACATCCAGTCTTTGAATACATCGGTGAAAATTGAACGCTCTCCTGCCGACATCGCTCCCAACGTATCTCCGTGATAAGCACCTTCAAAACAAATAAAAGTTTTGCGTTCTTGGCCAATATTCTTCCAATACTGATAGGCAATCTTCATTCCTACTTCAACCGCAGTTGAGCCGTTATCCGAGAAAAATACTTTGTTCAAATTCTTTGGCAGTTCCTCAGTAATTAGCTCTGAAAGTTGTTCGGCAGGATCGTGTGTAAATCCGGCAAAAATCACATGCTCGAGTGTTTTTGCCTGCTCATAAATAGCTTTCGCGATATCAGGATGAGAATGTCCGTGCATATTCACCCACCAGCTGGAAATACAATCCAATACTTCGCGACCATCTTCTAATGTGAGATAAGCTCCTTTTCCACTTTTAACTTTTAGAGGCTCAGGTGCATCTTTAATTATGGTGAATGGGTGCCAGACGTTTTGCATAGAATTAATTAAGAATGAAGAATATAAAATTAGGAATAAGCGCCCTATCAAGGGTTATTCCTAATTTTATATTCCTAATTAAAAGTTTGATTAAAAGCTTTTGAAAGTGATTCAATACTAATTTCATCCAAAGTCTCGATTTCGAATACTGCCACCTCTCCAAACTTTTCGATAGTTTCTTTGTTGGATGGATGTTTTTCGCCGTTAAGGATTACTGCAAAGACTTCAATTCCGCGATTTCTAAGTGCTTCCAGAGATAACAATGTATGATTAAGCGTTCCTAAACTGCTTCTCGCAACTAATAACACAGGTAGATTAAGTCGTTCAATTACATCTAGCACGGTTTCTTTCCAGTTTATCGGGACAATCAATCCGCCTGCTCCTTCTACAATAAGATGCTCGGTTTTGTATTCAGGAAGTTCAAAATCGTTAAGCTCGATTTGTACCTTGTCAATATCTGCCGCGGCATGGGGACTCATCGGTGTTTCGAGTCGGTATCTTTCGGGAATAATTCGATCTGGTTCCGCCTTTGAAACTCTTTGCACAAATTCGGTATCTGTTTCTTCATCTAATCCCGCCTGAATAGGCTTCCAATATGTGGCATCTAATGCCGACATCAGCATACCCGATACTAAAGTTTTACCAATTCCGGTGTCCGTTCCGGTTACAAAAAATTCTTTCGGAAATTCCATTATATATCTTTTTTAGCTGCTAAATACACAACATGCCATTTAACCTTTATTTGATCAGGTTCTTTCTCATCCCAAAAATTAGTTAACAACTTTAATTGTTTAGCTGATAATTGCTTACCCGTTTTTGATTTACGAACTCCAATCTCTTTCAAGTGTTTAAAAAAGTCGAGAGATCGATCAAATTCTTGGAATAAATCATTCTCGTAATAATCAACTTGAACAGGATTCATCGAAAGCTTGATCACCACTTCTTCTACATCAGGAAAGCTATTTGCTGTAAACGGTAAACCGAGTTCGAGACAATTTGAATACCATTCGCTAAACGTATGATTTCCGGGAAATGTACAGAGCAGAAGTCCGCCCGGAACCAACAACTCACTTAATTTCTCCAATCCGATAGCTGTGTCCTTAAACCATTGGGCAGCAAAATTACTTACAATCAGGCTATATCTCGGTTCAGAATCCGAGATTTGATCAACGTCCAATTGTTGAAATGAAACAGAATCATCAACCAGTCCTTTTTCATTCAGCTGTTCTTCACAAAAGGAAAGCATTCCGGATGCTAAATCGGTAATAACCTTCTGTCTATTAGGAAATTCTTTAATTATTTGCTCGGACAAAAACCCGGTTCCACAACCAACTTCCAGAATATCACCAGGCGGAAGAGTGTCTTTCCAAGGATTCAAAGACGAGATTAGTCCATTGGCAACTTTCTGCTGTATTTCTGCTTTCTGATGGTACTGTTCAGCAGCTTCAGAGAAAGTCTCAGCAACGCTTTTTGATGATATAGTTTGTTCAGCGGTTAGTTTCATAGCGCTCAAAAATAGGAATGATTGAGCAGAGATACGACCAACATTTCTCAGGTTTTAAGAATGGCAATGCATGACCTTCTCCCTCAAATACTTTCACGAATTTCTTGTTGTAATGAGGCTCTAGCATGCTTTCTCCTCTTGTGGTCAACAGTACTTTATCCTCTGTACCGTCAATCGCTACCATTGTTGAACCGAAATCCAGGTCAATGAGCGGAAATCGTGCGTTTCTCAATGCTTTTAAATCTTCAAGTAATAATTCAGTATTCAACCCATCTGGAACTTCTACATCAACACTTGAAGGATGAAAACAAGTTTTATAAAAAGCTCGGAGTGTTTCCTCGGGATTTTTTTTAAAGCCGGAAATCATGGCTTCCAGTCCTTTTTTAGAAACAGAGTTTAAATTTTCTTTGAGCGGATGAAAAGCACCGAAGCCGTTGAATATTACCAGAACATCTGCTTTGCTTAGTATGGCGTCGTTACTCCATTGTAATCCGTACGAATGTGTAAAAACAACTCTGAATTTAGTATCTGAATCGTATTTCGGATAAAAGGGTTTGCCAAAATAACCGCGATTTGCAGGTTTTAAAGTGATTGAATCAGGTATAACAGAGCTTAGGTTTTTCCAAAATGAATCATTTATTCCCCAACCGTGATATGCCAATATTTCTACTTTCTTTTCCATTCTGAAAGTATGTTTAAAAGTTGATCAATGTGATCTTTTGTGTGTTTAGTAGAAAGCGTAATCCTAAGTCTTGAAGCATTCTTTTCCACCGTAGGTGGACGAATAGCTGAAACCCATAATCCATTACCCTTCAATAGATTAGATAACGCAATTGCTTCTTCTTCACTACCAATAATTACCGGAATAATTGGGCTGTCTGAATTAGCAGTATCGTATCCAAAATCTTGAATTGAACTTCTCAAATATTCTAGCTTTTCCATCAAATCAGCTCTTTCGGAATTCATTGCAAGAATAATTTCTAAACCAGCATCAATAGCCCCAAGTACATTTGGTGGTAACGCGGTAGAATAAATGAATCCACCTGAAAAATTGATCAAATAATCTTTCATCTCTTTTGAGCAGAGAGCAAAAGCTCCGAATGATCCAAAAGCTTTACCGAAAGTACCGAGAGAAATATCTATTCCTTTCTTTCCGTAATTCAAGCCTAATCCCTTTTTACCAAGAACTCCTAAAGCATGAGCATCATCAGAATATAAAAGCGCATTGTACTTTTCTGCAAGCTGAATCAGTCTATCTATATCATTTCGATCTCCATCCATGCTGAAAACCGTTTCTGAAACGATCCAAACTCGATTGTAAGACGACTTCTGCGCTTCATCGAGCATTTGCTCAAGTTCATCATAATTGTTGTGTTCAAAGCGTTTAAACGTGGCCCGACTAAGCAGAGCTCCCTGAATCAAACTACTATGAATTTTCTTATCAGCAAGTACTAAAGAATTTCTATCAGCGACTGCTGGTAAAATACTTGTATTAGCCTGATAGCCTGAATTGAAGAGTATTGCAGCTTCAGTATCAAATATCTGAGCTAGTTTCGTTTCAAGATCGGCATGTATAGAAAAATTTCCAGTTACCAATCTGGATGCTCCAGAACCAACTCCATATTTACTTGCAAACTCATTGGAACGATTAATTAACTCAGGATGAGAACTTAATCCCAAATAATCATTTGAAGAGAAATTGATGTACTCTTTTCCATCAAATTTAATCTCAACAGAAGAAAAGCCTGATTCAATATCAGATAAAACCCGAAAACGATGCTCTTCTTTTCTTTTGCTCAGAGCATCATGAATAAATTCTAGTTTATTCTCTTTCGCGCTCAATTAACTATTTGGCTGATTCCAGGTTGAGTCACTTTCGAACGTTCGTCCCATTGCTCTAAACTGACGAATAAACGGTAATTTCTTTCTAACAGATGGAGCAAACTGAGAGTATTCTATCATAAATAAACGATTTGTAGCCGGATCGTAATACGTAAAATTCACAAACGGCCCTCCCATTGCAGCATTTTCCATTGTCCACCAACCTTGAGTTTCGTAGGCGAAATATCGTCCTTTTTGAAAATTATTAACTCTTCGTTGAATTCGGTCGTTATACTCAGTGGTAACATATTTGTTACTATCACTTCCTTTGATGTATTGTTGATTCAGCGAATCACGAGTAACATTGATCCAATCTTCATCCAAAAAACTGATATCCGTCACATCATCTTTCCACCAAATCCAAAACCAACGATCATTAACCTGTAGGTTTCTTCTAAACGACATAAAATCGTTAGTATCTACACGAGCAATGTAATCGTGTTGAACGCGAACTTTAAAACCATGTTTAGCCCACATTGAATCCGAGTACTGAGTTTGTTCTTTTTTATCATAAACATCGTATGTCCAGCGACTCAACTCTCTCTCCAGAATATCTGATATCAATGAACGCTCAGAGTTTAATATCTTTTCAGCTAAAACAGAATCGGAAGTAGAACTTAATATCAAAGCATATTGATCTTTATACCATTGATCTTTAATAGGAAAAGCAAAACTTTCACCGCTTCTTACTCTTTGCTCAACACCTTCATCAAGAAAACCACGAATTGCACGAGAAACATCAGAAGTATCATCTAAAACACCTGCAAAAATAACATTCTTCATCCCTTTCAATCGATCTAGTTGAGAATTAGAACGAATATCAGTAAACGTAAGATCGTAGTTCTCTTCAGGATTTAACATGTGGTACTGAAATTTACCGTAGGTAGAGCGAATAGCTTCCGCTGTTTTGCTATCGAATTTTGTGGAATCCATAACAACAATAACTTCATTAATTGAACCTTGCGCTCTGGATCTGAAGTCCCCATCACAAGCAGATAGAATTGTTGCGGCAATAAAAGTGAATAGAAAAGCTGTTTTTCTTAGAGACATAATTAGATTTTTATTTTCCGAATTTCAAAGAATGAACAAGTTTATAAAGCTCTTGTTTCCATTCAGGGTTAGGATACGAATTTTTGATGGTATTAATTAATGCACTTCCAACAATAAATCCATCGGCATTTAATGCGATGCGATTTGCATCTTCGTGAGATTTAATTCCAAATCCAACCATAATTGGATTTTCAACGATATTCAGATTTACTCTTTCGATGAACCTGTCAACAGAATTGGAAACTTCATTTCCATCTCTCGCCCCTGTTACTCCTGTTACAGAAACACAGTACACAAATCCGGATGATTTGGAATCTGCGAGCTTCATACGTTCGTCGGTACTGTTTGGAGCAACCAAATGGATAAGAGGCAGATTATTAGCTTCCGCATGTTCCTTGATGATCTCATCTTCATCAACCGGGATATCAGGTAAAATCAATCCATCCACTCCTGATTTCGAAGCATTCTCACAAAATTTCTGAACTCCGTATCGCAAAACAGGATTCATATATCCCATTAAAATAATCGGTATTTCAGATTCTTTTCTGATTTCAGCCACCATGTCAAAGATCTTATCGATGGTAATTCCATTCTTGATAGCGATATCACTGGAATATTGAATGGTCGGGCCGTCAGCTAGAGGATCGCTGAATGGCATTCCCAACTCGATCATATCGGCTCCGTTTTCCTCCATTCCCAACACAATCTCTACTGTTGATTCCAGATCAGGGTATCCGGCTGTGATGAATAAACTCATGAGCTTTTCATCTGGAGCTTTGTTTTTAAATTTTTGTGTAATTCTGTTCATTCGCTTTGTTGCAGTTGCGAAAACCTGAAGGATTTCGCTTGTTTATTTTTTTCTTTGATTGATTGATCATTCTGAGCCTGCCTGCACGAAGCCGTTTCGACAAAGGCAGGCAAAAGCGAATAATCTTCACAGTTAGTAATTTTGCAGATCCTTCGTCCCGAAAATTCGGATTCAGGATAACTGATTAGCTTCATAATCTTTATAAACTCCTAAAAATGTGAGCCAAATGTAGTCTGAAAATATTAGTGCATCTTCTTTATCCATTCTATGATTTTTAGGATCCGAAATGTATGTTTTCAGTTCTTCAAGTGGATATTCAGTTTTCCTCAATTCATGATCATACCCACTGTCTTCCCAAATAATTCCATTTAGTAAGGTGTCTTCTTTGAAATCTTCAATCTTTTGTTTAAATGAACTCAAGGCTCCCAAACCTATTTCAGTTTTATAGATGTGTGGCTCTCTAATTGATCGTTTAAGTTCTTCATACATTTTTGCAAAAGAGCTAAAATTAAAATTTTCCATTTTATCCAGTTTTTAAAATAAAATTAGTTACAAATTATCAGATATTGTTCCCATATCCTTATCACCTCTACCCGAGGAGTTTACGATTACTATCTGATTCTCATCCGTAGTTGGCATCAACTTCTCTAACCACGCAAAAGCATGAGCTGTTTCCAGTGCAGGGATAATTCCTTCCTTCTTGGATAGCAACTTCACGGCCTCCATCGCTTCATCATCTGTTACGGCATGATACTTTACTCTACCTGAGTCATGAAGATGAGCATGTTCAGGTCCAATTCCGGGATAATCTAAACCTGCACTTATAGAATGAGCAAGTTCAATCTGGCCGTTTTGGTCGTGAAGCAAATAACTCATCGAACCATGTAAAATTCCAGGCGTTCCTTTTGTCAGCGTTGCTGCAGTTTTACCGGAGTCTACTCCAAATCCTGCGGCTTCAATACCGATTATATTTACTGATTCATCATCAATAAACGGATAAAAGAATCCCATTGCATTCGACCCACCGCCAACACAAGCGATCAAATGATCCGGAAGTTTGCCTTCGGCTTCCATAATCTGTCGTTTGGTTTCATCACCAATTACCCTGTGAAAATTTCTAACCATCATTGGATATGGATGAGGTCCAACTACAGAACCGATGATATAAAATGTATCTTCAACATTTGTAACCCAATCACGAATAGCTTCATTCGTAGCATCTTTAAGTGTCTTGGACCCGCTTTCTACGCTACGTACTTCTGCTCCCAACAAATGCATTCTGTCAACATTTAGCTTCTGACGAACCATATCTTCGGCTCCCATGTAAACAATACACTCTAAACCAAATTTGGCACAAGCAGTTGCTGTAGCAACTCCATGTTGTCCGGCTCCTGTTTCTGCAATAATACGCTTCTTACCCATTCTTTGAGCTAACAGAACTTGTCCAATTGCGTTATTGATTTTATGCGCTCCCGTATGACACAGATCTTCACGCTTCATATAGATCTTTGCTTTTCCGTAGTGCTCGGTCAATCTGTTTGCATAGGTCAGCTTTGTTGGGCGACCTACATATTCATCCAACAGTAGATCAAGATCTTCATTGAATTTAGGATCATTACTTGCAAGCGCATATTCGGCTTCTAAAGCCTTTACGGCTGGAATTAGTATCTCAGGAACAAACTTCCCGCCATACTCTCCAAAATAGCCACGAGCGTTAGGTTGTTGGTAGATTGTCTTAGTTTCTTCTTTCATTGTTTAATGCAAAGTGCTTTTAATTAGTCATTCTGAGCGAAAGCGAAGAATCTGCACAATTCCTACATGTGAAGATCCTTCCGAAGTGTCCTCAGGATGACCTAATTTTCAATATTATTTTCTATTTGAATCTTAAATAAGCTCAACAGGTTTAACTGTATTCACAAACTCTTCCATTTTCTCCAAGTCTTTTAAACCTGGTTCTTCTTCTATACTGCTTGATACATCAACTGCATAAGGACTCACGAATTCAATAGCCTGAGCGACATTATCCGAATTCAATCCACCGGATAAAAAGAAAGGCTTTTCTGTAATATCATTTAGAATACTCCAGTCAAATGTTCTGCCCGTTCCTCCCCATTGATCTTCAACTTTGGTATCGAAAAGAAAAAATTCAGCTATTGAATCATATTTATCTACTTCTGCTTTAAGTGATTCTCTAGTTGAATCTTCAGATACATGAATCACTTTGATAATTGGCTTATCAATTAGCCCACAATACTCCAGAGTCTCAGTTCCATGAAGTTGAACAAAGTCTAAGCCTGTTTCTTTTGCAATCATGTTTACTTCATCCAAAGGCTGATTAACAAAAACACCAATCTTTTCAGGGCCTTCCAACCAGTTTACAATGGCTCCGGCTTTAGCAGGCTCTATATATCTCGGACTTTTATTATAGAATATGAAACCCAAATAATCGACAAACAATCCGGATGCAAACCGTCCGTCTTCAAGATTGGTTATTCCACATATCTTTATTTTTGTATCACTCATCACTTTTTAAGTTTGATCCACACCATGGACAAAAGTTTATCTTAACGATGGAGCCCCCTCCATCTTGAACAGGAATTCCATACGTACCGTTTTCCCACTTATGCATTATAACATCATGATTTCTATAATCGATATCACCTTTGTCATCATAACTTAGAAAAATGTGGTTTGCCATCGTTATGCAACAATAATTACCGTAATCAAATCCTGCATTTTCCAAATCTGACTTAATAGCCCAATCATGAAATTCCTGGTTTTCCAGCATCGCTTCAGTGTATCTACCGAAATCACTCATATCCAACTCATTCCAATCAGAAGCTGAATATTTAGTATGAAGTTCTTTAAATTTTTCGAAATCCATATCAGCTGTTTTCCTTTCCCATTGCTGTTTCTGCTGATCTGAGCAATTCTCTCACCGCTTCACCCGGATCATTTTGCCTCATAAAATACTCACCTATTAACGCTGAATGAATTCCTTCTTTCATCAATAAAGCCATATCATCGCCAGATGAAAGCCCACTTTCTGACACTAATACCGTCTCTTTAGGGGCTTGTTTTAGAATACTTATACCTCGATGCACATCAACATCAAAGTTCTTTAGATCACGGTTATTAACTCCCAGAATATCTACTTCGTTAAAATCTAGTCTGTCAAAATCTGCCTGATCATAACACTCAACCAAAGCTGATAATTCGAATTCTTTAGCAGCTGCTAACAGCTCATTCAATTGATTTCCATCCGTAATCGCTACAATTATTAAAACTGCATCTGCTCCATAAGCTCGTGCTTCTTTAATCTGAAAGGGATCTATAATGAAATCTTTTCTAAGAATTGGAAGTTGAACTCTTTTCGAAATTGCATTCAAATATTCCAAGTCACCCATAAAAAATGGTTTGTCTGTCAACACAGATAAAGCAGAAGCACCTCCTTCTTCATATCTCAAAGCTATTTCTAATGGATCAAAATCTTCTCTGATAACTCCTTTGGAAGGTGAACCCTTTTTAACTTCAGCAATGATGGATACTTCATTTGTTCTATTTAACGCTGATTTGAAATCTATGCGCTTCTTCTCAAACCCTTCTAATGAATGAAGATCATTAAAACTAATCTCTCTTTTCCTTTTAATGAGATCTTCTGAAGTTTGAGCTACTATTTTATCGAGAATGGTTACCATCAGTACTTAAATACTCCCATTGCATCGTTTGTAGCATCGATGAAGTTGTTAAACATTTTTCGTGCGTTACCTGATTCTAAACTTTCTACCGCTTTTTCTTTTGCTTCTTCAAGAGAAGAAACAAGCCCCGATGCATGAATGGCAAACGTAGCATTGATCAGAATTATATCACGCTGTGCTTCAGTAGATTTGTTTGCTAAAATCTTCTTTAAAATGGAAGCATTCTTTTCAGCATCATCTCCCATTAGTTGTTCCATTTCATAGGTCTTAAAACCTAAAGATGTTGGATCAAAACGATACGATTCTGAAACAACTTTATTTTTAAGCTCATAAACCGTTGATTTTCCTGTAATACTAACTTCATCAAGCCCATCATCAGCGTTGAAAGTATAGGCAAATTCGGTATCTAGGTTTGATAGAATAGAAGCCATTTTCTCTGCTACATCAGTATTAAAAGCTCCAATTACATATTTTTGTACTCCTGCCGGGTTTGCCATCGGACCAAGAATATTGAAGAATGTTCTAAAACCAAGTGACCTACGCGTTGGCATCACATATTTCATCGCCGGGTGAAACATCGGGGCGAACATAAAAGCCATACCTACTTCATTATAAACCTGTTCAACACCTTCTTTACCTAATTCAATAGCAGCTCCAAGATATTCGAGTACATCAGCACTTCCGCATTTACTTGAAGCACTTCTATTTCCATGTTTGATAACAGGAACACCAGCTCCGGCAACTATAAAACTCGCTGCCGTTGAAATATTGAATGTTCCAGATTTATCTCCGCCTGTACCAACAAGATCGATGGCATTGGTAACATCAACATCTACCTTTACGGACTTATCTCTCATTACTTTAACAAAGGCGGTTAGCTCATCAACAGTCTCTCCCTTAATTCTCATTGCGGTAAGAAATGAAGCTATTTGTTCCTCTGGAACTTCTCCTTCCATTATTTGAGTAAGCGCCCAACCAGCCTCTATCAAAGTAAGGTCTTCAGAAAATGAAAGTTTGTTTAAAATACTTTTGAATGTCATTGTCGTGTTAACCAGTTGGTGATCATTTGTGGTCCTTCTATAGTTAAAATACTTTCGGGATGAAATTGAATTCCTTCAATGGGATATTCTTTATGTCTTACTCCCATAATTACATCCCCGGTAGTTGCAGTAATTTCGAGAGTATCTGGGATTGAATCCGGAGCAAGTACAAGAGAATGATAACGTGTAGCGGTACAGTTTTGAGTTATATTTTTAAAGATGAATTTTCCATCATGTTTAACCTCTGAAACTTTGCCGTGCATGAGTTTAGGAGCGTAATCTACTTTAGCTCCGAATACTTCTCCAATGGCTTGATGCCCTAAACAAACACCTAGTATTGGAGTAGTTTTACCAAGCTCCTGAATAACGCTTTTACTTACACCCGCATCTGCAGGGCGACCCGGTCCGGGTGAAATTAACACCTTACTCGGATTTAGCTCTTTGATCTCATCTAATGTAAGTTCATCGTTACGAATCACTTTATAATCTTCTGTTACAGCTGCCACCAAGTGAACAAGATTGTAGGTAAAGGAATCATAGTTATCGATAATTAAAACCATTTAGAAACTCCTGATAATACCTGTTGCTTCACGAATGGGCTCCATCACAGATTCCGCTCTCTCTCTGGCTTTATTACCTCCTTGTCTAAGAACATCTTTAACATAATCCAAATCTTGCTCTAGCTGTTTTCTTTTTTCTCTAGCTTCAGCAAAATAGTCTTCGATCATAGCAAGCAGTTCTAGTTTAGCGTGACCATAACCAAACCCTCCGGCTTTATATTTATCAGCAATTTCATCCTGCTTATCTTTGTCAGCAAATAACTTAATCAAAGCAAAAACGTTATCTGTTTCAGGATCTTTAGGATCTTCAAGTCCTTTAGAATCCGTTTCTATGGACATAATGATCTTTTTTAGTGTTTTGCCTTCTGCAAATAGTGGAATAGTATTCTTATAGCTCTTGCTCATTTTGCGACCATCAGTTCCTGGTACAACAGCTACTGATTTTAGAATATGATCTTCAGGAATTCTTAAAAGTTCATCGCCATAAGCTCTGTTCAACTTTCCGGCTAGATCTCGTGCCATTTCTATGTTTTGCTTCTGGTCTTCACCCACGGGAACAACATCAGAGTGATATATCAAAATATCAGCAGCTTGAAGAATTGGGTAGGTGAATAATCCTATATTAGCATTCAATCCTGATGCCACTTTATCTTTATAAGCAACGCCTTTTTCCATCAGGCTAACCGGACAAAGAGTTCCTAAGATCCAAGCAAGTTCTGTAACCTGTGGAACATCTGACTGAGCAAAGAAAGTGACTTTATCCGGATCTAAACCTAGAGATAAGTAATCAAGCGTTACATCAATTGTATTTTGATAGAGCTGTTTTCCATCATTTAATGATGTTAAGGAGTGAAAATTAGCTATAAAGTAGAATGCATCACCTTGCTCTTGCATCCCAATATGTTGCCTCATCGCTCCAAAATAATTTCCTATATGGAGTTTTCCTGAAGGCTGTATTC
>Ga0189275_100386_pt1 | contig 20755 bp, 20 predicted proteins | sample N19A6minimetaG_FD_130329 | JGI IMG/M metagenome (GOLD analysis project Ga0189275, IMG submission 130329) | Marine microbial communities from the Costa Rica Dome - N19 A6 mini metaG | ecosystem: Environmental > Aquatic > Marine > Oceanic > Photic zone | place: Costa Rica: the Eastern Pacific...
ACCTTTGTGGCCCCGTTTATCGGCTATATGATCTGGATGCCGCGCATCGCCGCCGCCTTCTCCCGCTTCTTGATGGCCCCCAACCGCCCGGACCTGCGTTTGGTGAACGTCAACGACCGTTGGGCCAGCTTCATCCACCGCCACATCATCGGCATCGTCATCCTGGGCGGCGCCACCATCTTTGTGGTCGACTTCAACGTGGTAAACGGCGTGCCTGCCGGTGAAACCCGCATCGGGTTCTGGATCGACAGCATGGTGTATCTCTACATCGGCTATGTCGCATGGACCGCGCGCGAGGGCCTCAGCGAAATGATGCGCGGGGATGATCCGGACCGCACAGAATTCGACGAAGCGTTGGCGCGCTACTATCCTTACTTCGCCATTTGCGTGGCAGCGGCCACATGGGTGCTGGTCTCCACGCTGATCGGCCTGGGCAAAGTTCAACTGCTTTTGGGCGGCGCGCATTACACCACAATGTTCTGGTTGCTGATCGCCCCGGTGATCGACACCGGCATCCGGGGTCTTGTGCGCCATGTCGTGCCGCCAATGCAGGGCGAAGGCCAAGTCGCTCAGGACGCTTACATCGCCACCAAACGCAGCTACGTGCGCATTGGCCGTGTGATCGCCGTAGGCGCGGTGCTCGTCATCATCACCCGCACATGGAACGTGTCTTTGCTGAGCCTCCTGCAAGAAGGCGCAGGCATCGGCGACAACCTCTTCAGCTTCGCCATGACCGCGATTGTCGGCTACGTCGTATATGAAGGCGTGAGCCTCTACATCAACCGCCGTCTGGCGGCAGAGATGACCGCGCTTGGCATGTCTCAGGAAGATGCCGACAACGAAATGGGCGGCGGCGGCGGCTCCCGCCTGTCCACCGTCCTGCCGCTTGCGCTCGTTACGGCGCAAGGCGCGATTATCGTGGTCTTCACCCTCTTGGCCATTGGCAACCTCGGCGTCGACATCACGCCACTCTTGGCTGGTGCCGGTATCGCCGGTTTGGCCATTGGTTTTGGTGCCCAGAAACTGGTGACCGATGTGGTCTCCGGCGTGTTCTTCCTGGTGGATGACGCCTTCCGCGTCGGCGAATATGTCGAGATCGAAGGCACCATGGGCGCGGTTGAGAAAATCTCGATCCGTTCCATGCAACTGCGCCACCACCGTGGCCCGGTACACACCATCCCCTATGGCGAAATCCCCAAGCTCACCAACTACTCCCGTGACTGGGTGATCATGAAGCTCAAATTCACCGTGCCGTTTGACACCAATCCAAATCAGGTGAAGAAGATCTTCAAAAAAATCGGTCAGGAAATGCTGCAAGAAGAGCTTTACAAAGACGACTTCCTACAGCCATTCAAATCCCAAGGTGTGTTTGATTTTGACGACGTCGGCATGATCATCCGGGGTAAATTCATGGCCAAACCCGGCAAGCAGTTTATGATCCGCAAAGAGATCTACAACCGCGTGAAAGCTGAGTTCAACGCCGCTGGCATCGACTTCGCCCGCCGCGAAGTGCGTGTGGCCTTGCCAGACGCAGCCAACGATCTGCCGGAGGCTGAGAAAGCTGCATTGACCGCTGCCGCGGCCGCCCAGCAGCAAGAAGAGCAAGCAGCCGCTGCCCCAGCCAAAGGCCCGGATTGATCCAGCTTGACAAAGGTCTGACCATGACGGCTCTTATTGCCACCACACTCAAAGCAGCCGCCCGGACTCTTCCGGGCGCTGCGCTTTTGGCCGCTTTGGCGCTGACCACGGCGCACGCCGATCCGCTGAGCAACGATATGCTTAACGAAAGTCTGGACGACGCCCGCGAACAGGAAACCCCGCTCGGCTTTGGCAATGGGTCCGTCGTGGTCGCCCCGGTGCCATTCAAAAACGTCCTCATTGGCGCCGGGCTGGTTCTAGGTGGCGGCTATCTCTTCAACATCGATGAAGGCAGCGACACCTCAATCATTGGATTGGGGGAAATGCGCTCTGACAACGGCACCAACGCCTACGGTCTCGGCGGTAAATTTGTCTGGGATCAAAACCGCTGGCAGGTCAGCGCAAGCCTTGGACAAGCCGAAGGGTTTTATGACCTCTATGTTGGCGGCATCCCTGTTCCAGTGCGTCAAACCGGTGACATCGTCAATCTGAGTGTCCTGCGCGGCGTCACCTCTGAGCTGCTGTTTGGTGCTTCCATGCGTTATCTGGACACCACCATTGGCTACGACACTTCAGGTACCAGCCTGCCGCCCCTTCCAGAAGGACACCTCGAGGTCGGCACCTTCAGCCTCTTGGCCAAATGGGACACCCGCGACGATGACTTCTCCGCACGCAACGGCCATCTGCTCGATGGCGCGCTCTCGTATGGCCAAATCCTGAATGCCAGCGGCCGCGATTACAGCAAGCTCGTGTTGACCTACAATCACTACTTGCCCCTGGGCGACGCCAACAGCCTCGCCATGCGTTTTGCAGGATGTGCAACCACAAACGACACCCCGTTCTTTGATCAGTGCTCTCTGGGTGGCACGGACGCCTTCCGCGGCTTCAGCCCCACCGAATTCCTCAACGACGCCTTGCTGTCTGCGCAGGCCGAATACCGCCACCAGTTCAGCAACCGTTTCTCAGGTGTGGCTTTTGCCGGTTTGGGCAACACCGGAAGCAGCTTTGGCAATCTCCGCGACACCGATGTGCGCTATGCTGGTGGGCTTGGATTACGCTTACAGCTCTCCAAAAAATTCAAAGCAGTCTTCTCTGTCGACGTCTCCTACAACGACCGCGAAGAGGACCTTCTCTATATCTATGTAGGCCAACGCTTTTAGTCAGGCGTTATAAGGCTTCCCCTTTTGGCTCCCCTGCCCTAAAAGCCCCCCAAATGCTGTTTATTTGGGGACTCTCGCGACATGCAGGAACCGGCCATCACTACCGATCTCATCGAATCTCATGGACTGAAGCCTGACGAATACAACCTGATCCTGGAGATCATTGGCCGCGAGCCAACTTTCACAGAGCTGGGTATTTTCTCCGCAATGTGGAACGAGCACTGCTCTTACAAATCTTCCAAAAAATGGCTGCGCACCCTGCCGACAGATGGCCCACAAGTGATCTGCGGCCCGGGCGAAAACGCCGGTATCGTGGACATTGGCGACGGCGATGCTGTTGTTTTCAAAATGGAAAGCCACAACCACCCGTCCTACATCGAACCCTACCAAGGTGCCGCCACTGGTGTTGGCGGCATTTTGCGTGATGTCTTCACCATGGGCGCCCGCCCGGTGGCTGCGATGAACTCCCTGTCCTTTGGTGAGCCGGACCACCACAAAACCACACAACTCGTGAATGGCGTTGTCGAAGGTGTCGGCGGCTACGGCAACTGCTTTGGCGTCCCAACCGTGGGCGGCGAAGTCCGCTTCCACCCGGCCTACAATGGCAACTGCCTTGTAAACGCCTTTGCCGCAGGCCTCGCCAAAACCGACAGCATCTTCTACTCCGCCGCTTCCGGGGTGGGCATGCCTGTTGTCTACCTCGGCGCCAAAACTGGCCGGGATGGTGTGGGCGGCGCAACCATGGCATCCGCCGAATTTGACGACACCATCGAAGAGAAACGCCCCACCGTGCAGGTTGGCGACCCATTCACCGAAAAACGCCTGATGGAAGCCACACTGGAGCTGATGCAGACAGGCGCGGTGATCTCCATTCAGGATATGGGTGCGGCTGGCCTGACCTGCTCCGCCGTTGAAATGGGCGACAAAGGCAAGCTGGGTGTGAAGCTCAACCTCGAAGACGTGCCTCAGCGCGAAGACAACATGACGGCCTATGAAATGATGCTGTCGGAGTCTCAGGAGCGCATGCTCATGGTTCTGAAGCCAGAACTCGAGGCTGAAGCCCGCGCCGTGTTTGAAAAATGGGACCTCGACTTCGCCATCGTAGGCGAGACCATCGCCGAAGACCGATTCCTGATCCTGCACAACGGCGAAGTCAAAGCGGACCTGCCGCTTTCTCCGCTCTCTGGCCGCGCGCCGGAATATGACCGTCCGTGGGTGGAAACCCCAGCAGCCGAAGAGCTTGGCGACGTGCCTTCCATTGACGCCATCGACGGTCTGAAAGCCCTGATCTCTTCCCCTAACTACGCTGGCAAACAGTGGGTCTATGAGCAATATGACACCACTGTCATGGGCGACACCGCCCAGCGTCCCGGCATGGGCTCCGGCGTGATCCGCGTGCACGGCACCGACAAAAAGCTGGCCTTCACCTCCGACGTGACCCCACGCTACGTGAAAGCCAACCCAACCGAGGGTGGCAAACAGGCCGTGGCCGAAGCCTTCCGCAACCTATCCGCTGTAGGTGCTAAGCCTCTGGCAACAACCGACAACCTGAACTTTGGCAACCCCGAAAAGCCGGAAATCATGGGCCAGTTTGTCGGCGCGATCAAAGGCATCGGCGAAGCAGTGGCAGCGCTCGATATGCCCATCGTGTCCGGCAACGTGTCGCTCTACAATGAAACCGACGGCTCTGCCATTCTGCCGACCCCAACCATTGGCGCTGTGGGTCTGATCGCCGCTGGCGAAGAGCCGATCCTGGGCGAAGCGCGTGACGGCCATGTTGCCCTGCTGATCGGTGAAACCACCGGCCACCTTGGCCAATCTGCGCTGCTCGCGGAGGTCTTCAACCGTGAAGAAGGCGACGCGCCATATGTGAACCTCGAAGAGGAACGCAAAAACGGCGAGTTCATCCGCAACAACCGCGACTGGATCAAAGCCTGCACCGACCTCGCAGACGGTGGTCTGGCTCTGGCGGCCTTTGAGATGGCCGAAGCCGCAGGCGTAGGTGTTCAAATCGACATGGACGACACCCCAACCCTGTTTGGCGAAGATCAGGCACGCTACTTGGTGGCCAGCAACTTCGACCAGGCCGAAGCGCTGATGATCAACGCACAAAAAGCTGGTGTTTCAATCACTTCCGTTGGGAAGTTCACCGGTGACAGCGTGAAATTCGGCGGCTCTGAGGCCTCTTTGGAAGAGCTCTCTGTCATTTTCCGCAGCAGCTTTGCCGCCGCAGTTGCCTAACCCATGAAATCCAACGCGCCGATCTTCTACATCCTGTCGCAGATCGGCGTGTTTTATATCGTCTACACGCTGCTTCTGGCGTCTCACCGGACATCATTTGCCGTTGATTTCTGCGCGATAGACTATGCCAATAAAACCGCGATGAACCTGGCCAAGGTCGCGATCTTTGTCGCTCTCATTCATGCGCCGGGAGTCATCGTCGCCCATAGGTTCGCTGAAATCTCCTGGAAAGTCGCTGCGCTCCCGTTGATCTGCGCGTTCGGTTTCATCGCCGCGCATTACGCCAATGACTTCCTCATTGGCCAAAACGGCCATTTCCCTGCGAAACTGGCTTTGACAAATCCGAAATGCGCTCAATTTTCCGCCCGGATTGGAACAACGATCTGTTTCAACTCGGAACCCGCATTACAGCCTATTGCTGGGGCCTGACCTGCTTGTTAGTGCTCTACAAAACCTCCAAAGTGCCCTCAGACCTCTACGAAGACTGACGCAGGCCTTTTGCCATGAACCCGCCCGTCTCCTTGCCCAGCCTGACTGATGATTGCAGCCAATGTGCCGCGCTCTGCTGTGTCGCTTACCCATTTGACGCCGACGAAGACTTCGCCCTGCTCAAGCGCGCCGACACGCCTTGCCCCAATCTCTCCGACAACTGCCTCAACTGTACGATCCACGACGATCTCCTACCCAAAGGATTCGGCGGCTGCGTCGCGTACCAATGCGCCGGTGCGGGCCAGCGGGTGACACAAGAGCTGTTTGACGGCGAAACCTGGCGTGATGACCCCGATCTTCTGGAACATATGACCTACGCCCTGCGTGTCCTGCGCCCCATCCATGAGGCTCTTCTTCTCCTTCAAGAGGCCAGCCACTTGCCCATTCCGGAGAGTGCCAAACGCCAAGGCCACTTCCTGATTGCCGCGCTCTGCCCCCAGGACCCCAAGTCGGTGCATGATTTTGAGGACCCCGAGGTCCAAAACGCCCTCGCCGACGTACCCGCCTACCTGCAATCGCTTGCGACTTTCTTCTAGGGTCAGGACCCACGAATTCGCCTTGCAGACCCGCAGCCAGCGACCTACATTTTTGAGCAACGACACAAAGGAATAGCTCACAATGCCAATGACCGCTCACGAAATCGAGGAACTCCTGCGCGAGACTTTCCCGGACGCCGACATTCAGGTTGGCGGCACCGACGGCGTGCATATGTCCGCGATGGTGATTGACGAAAGCTTCCGCGGCAAAAACCGCGTGCAACAACAGCGCGCCGTCTACGCCGCACTCAAAGGCAAAATGGACGGCCCCTCCGGCGAATTGCACGCGCTGGCGCTGACCACCAAGGCGCCCGAGTAATTCGCCGTGAACCTCTTCATCGCCTCCCTGATCATCGCCATCTGCGCCATGGCCGCGCTGGTGGCGTGGGTGGCGCGGGACCGAAGCCCGCTGGTCGAAGAAGAGGATGACCCAGACTACCATGTCCTGCGTTCCGATTACCAATCCGGTATGGGGGGCGGATTTGTCACAACCTGGAAAGTGCCCAAAGACCCGGACGCCTACGCGCGTCTCTTTGTGCCAAAGAACAAAGACTAGCCAACTGCAAGGGACGCGCACCGGCCTCGCAATTGGCAAATCCCTCACGCTTCCCTATATGGAAGCCAACCACATCGGCAGCCCGCCAAAAGGAACCTAAGATGACCGACGTCAAAGACCGCATCGACGAGATTGTAAAAGCCAACGACATGGTGCTCTTCATGAAAGGCACCAAGGACATGCCACAGTGTGGCTTCTCCTCCCGTGTTGCGGGCGTGCTGAACTACATGGCGGTGGACTATGCCGACGTAAACGTTCTGGCGGACGAAGAAATCCGTCAAGGCATCAAAGATTACTCTGACTGGCCCACTATTCCGCAGCTCTACGTCAAAGGTGAGTTTGTTGGCGGTTGTGACATCATCACAGAAATGACCCTGTCCGGCGAACTCGACACGCTGTTCACCGAAAACGGCGTGGCGTTTGACAAAGACGCGGCCGACAAGATCCGTGAAGCCAACGCATAAGCTTCACGCGATACACCATTGAAAAGCCCCGCCAATTTGGCGGGGCTTTGTTGTTTTAGTTGAGTAAAAAGACGAGTTAGCCCGCCGCTTTCTCTTCCACCAGATCCGCCAGGCTTTCCGCCCGCGCAGCCATCTCGGCAAGCGTCTGTGTCACTTCCTCGGGAATGGTTGGCACTTCCACCTTCTCGGGTTCGGCTTTGGGAGCCTCATGCAGTGCCTGAATTTCTTTGTCCCGTGCGGCAATCTTAGCTTCCGCATCGCGCAGTTGATCTTCCAGACCGGCGGTTTTGTCTGCCAGCATCAGACCAGACATCAGCAACATCCGCGCCTCAGGAATACGGCCCGCTTGACCCACAAGCACTCGCGCCTGCTCATCTAGCATCTGGGCCGCTGCACGCAGGAAGTGTTGTTCCCCTTCCTGACACGCCACTTCAAAAACGCGACCGCCAATTTCAATCTGTACTTCAGGCATCAGGCGTCTCCCGTTTCTTTGGTTTCTTCACCGGCATCCTCCAAAGGCTCAAGCGTCTCTTCGCTGTCGCCCTCTTCAACTGGCTCTGGCATATCGGCATCCGCTTCCGGTGCCACAACCATGCCCTGCACCAGTGGACGCAGCTCCGCCAATATAATGGCCGTTTCAGCATTCTCCGCTTCGCGCAGGGCTGACAAAGCGTCCAGGTCCGCTTTCAACGCTTCGTTGACCGCCGACGGATCCACCATGCCTTCTTTTTCAACTTGCTCGCGCAACACCTGGTTCGCAGACCGCTCCCGCCGTGCCATTTGACGCAACCGGCGCAAACGCTTGGCCAGTTCTTCGAGCATCTCGCGATGTTCCGCGTCGCCTTCCGGCGCGCTCGCTGGCGCTTCCACTGCCGCTCCGTCTTCCGCCGCATCCGCAGCCGCTACTGCTGCTGTTTCCGCCGCCTCGGCCCGCGCTTCTGCTGTGGTTACGGCTGCATCCGCGGCCTCGGCCTTGCTTTCTGCCGCACCAAGAGCCTCTTCGGCGGCTGCCTTATCAGCCTGTGCCGCACTCAATTCCTCTTCCAGTTCGGTTTGCCGCGCGGTCAAGGCCCGCACGCGCTCTTCCATCTGGGCTGTCACCAGCGCTTCGTTTTCCAGGGCCCGACGCAAGGCTTGTACGTCCTCGCCTTCTTCCGGCTCAGAGGCTGATGCCTGCATCCCGTCAACGCCCCGCGCAATGCGTTCAAGCGCTGCTGTCAGCCTGCCTTCCAATTCGCTGATGTCGCTCATATGCCTCGTCCTTTCCGGTCCGGTTCTTGGTGACCCGCGTTCTTCTTGCGCGCCTGCTCTTCTTAACGAATCAAATAACGGCGCTCAATGCCCTGATATTAGCGACTGAAATTGGAAAATGCGCCCCCATTCCGCGTGAAATCGCCGAGAACAACGGGCGGATTTTAACCGCTAACAGGCCTTGTTAGCTTGCTATTAACCACGAAACTGATATTGAGCCGACAACCCAACCTCTTACCCGAAGGAGCGCATCCGTGGACATCGCCGCACTGCGTGAAAAGAACCCAGAACATTGGATGAAAGCCGCCGCCATCCGCGCCCTGACGCTCGATGCGGTTGCCGCTGCAAACTCCGGTCACTCCGGCATGCCAATGGGCATGGCTGACGTGGCCACCGTGCTGTTTGAAAAGCACATGAAGTTTGACGTTGCCGCGCCAAACTGGCCGGACCGCGACCGTTTCATCCTGTCCGCAGGCCACGGCTCCATGCTGATCTACTCCCTGCTCTACCTCATGGGCGACAATCAGGTCACGCACGAGCAGGTGAAGAACTTCCGCCAGATGGGCGCGCTCACAGCCGGTCATCCGGAAAACTTCCTGATCGACGCAGTTGAAACCACCACCGGCCCGCTGGGTCAGGGCATCGCCAACGCCGTGGGTTTTGCCATGGCCGAAGAAATCCAGCGCGCCCAATACGGCCGCAAGCTGGTAGACCACTACACCTATGTGATCGCCGGTGACGGCTGCCTGATGGAAGGTATCTCCCAAGAGGCCATCGGCCTCGCTGGTCGTCACTCTCTCGGCCACCTAATTGTGCTCTGGGACAACAACAACATCACCATCGACGGCACCGTTGAACTGTCTGATCGCACCGATCAGGTCAAACGCTTCAAAGCCTCCGGCTGGCACGTGCTGGAAATCGACGGCCACGATCCAGAAGCGATCGACGCTGCGATTGAAGCCGCCAAGAAGACCAAAAAACCGTCGATGATTGCCTGCAAAACGCACATCGCCATTGGCCACGCCGCGCAAGACACCTCCAAAGGTCACGGTGCATTGACCGATGCGGATCAGATGAAAGCTGCCAAGGAGCTCTACGGCTGGACCGCAGACAGCTTCGAAGTGCCTGCCGACATCAAAGCCCAGTGGGAAGCCATTGGCGCCCGCGGTGCCGCGGATCGCGCAGCCTGGGAAGGCCGCTTTGCCGAAGCCTCCAAGCAGAAGCAGGACCGCTTCAACCGCGCCTACGCTCTGGAAGCCCCTAACAAGCTGTCCGCCACCATCAAGGCGCTGAAAAAGCAGGCCTCTGAGGAGCAGCCAACTGTGGCGACCCGGAAGTCCTCCGAAATGGCACTGGCCGCGATCAACCCGATCATGCCGGAAACCGTGGGCGGCTCTGCCGACCTGACCGGCTCCAACAACACCAAAACCGGTGATTTGGGCGTGTTTGACACGGATAATCGCAAAGGTCGCTACGTTTACTGGGGCATCCTCGAGCACGGCATGGCCGCCGCGATGAACGGCATGGCGCTGCACGGCGGTATCCGCCCTTATGGCGGCACCTTCTTCTGCTTCACCGACTACGCGCGCCCGTCCATGCGTCTGGCCGCCCTGTCCAAAATCCCAACCGTGTTTGTCATGACCCATGACTCCATCGGCGTGGGCGAAGACGGCCCAACCCACCAGCCGGTGGAGCATCTGGCGATTTGCCGCGCGACCCCGAACACCTATGTGTTCCGTCCCGCAGACACCGTAGAAACCGCGGAAGCTTGGGAAATTGCCCTGACCGCCAAGGAAACCCCATCGGTGCTGGCTCTGACCCGTCAGAACCTGCCCACCGTGCGGACCGAGCACAAGCTCAAGAACCTCACTGCCCAGGGCGCCTATGTTCTGGCCGAAGCCGAAGGCAAACGTCAGGCCATCCTGATTGCCACTGGCTCCGAGGTCTCCACCGCGATGGAAGCCAAAAAGCTGCTTGAGGCCGAAGGCATCGGCACCCGCGTGGTCTCCATGCCCTGTATGGAGCTCTTCGCCGTGCAGGACGAAGCCTACCGCCGCAAAGTGCTGCCAGCCGGCGCCGCTATACGTGTCGGTGTCGAAGCCGCCGTGCGCAACGGTGGCTGGGACCAATGGCTGCTGGGCGAACGCGCCCGCGCTGGCAAATCCGACTTTGTCGGCATGGACAGCTTCGGCGCCTCCGCCCCGGCCGGTGAGCTGTTCGAGAAATTCGGCATCACCGCAGCCAACGTCGCTCAGAAGGTCAAAGACCTGCTGTAAGATCGACACATATCCCATTGAAAAGGCGCCTCATTTTGAGGCGCCTTTTTTTAGAACCAAAATCTTGGATTGCTGGTAGAGCAAACCGCTCTTAGACAGATCGAGCCTCTGGCAGATCAAATAAAATCTAACACCTGCTGTAGTACGAAAACCGCTCCCACAAATACCAGCGCCTGGCCCGAAGTTTTGACCCGCTGATTGCGCCATACGTCAGGCGCATAAAACGAAGCGCCCAAGGCGTTTCCAAAGCTCCAACACGCAGAAGCGCCCAACACAAAACCCAGTGTCGCCGTCCCATAAAACACGGCATCAAACGCGCCTGTTGTTACCAAATACACCATCGCGACAATCGCCACACCAACACAGGCCATTGTGCGTTTGCGCCCAACCGGCGGAATCTCAAATTCACTGCACTCTGAGCCTTCGTGACGATGATCCTGCGTCAGACCGTAGACCAACGCTCCCCAGACAAAACAAAACGCCATCGCCACACAAGCGGCGAGAAAACAATACCAAACAAAGTCATCCATCAAATTTTTCTCCGGCACTCTGGATCAGCCCAAGCGTGTTATACCCAACAAAATGGCATGAGTGTGACTTCACCAAAATAGTCTGCGCCAGAGGGATGACCCGAAACTGCCAATCTAAAACCTACCCCAATTCCCCCTATCCTTACCCGCCGTAACCCACTATGTGGCTGGGAACACTTCCCACGACAGGACCTTCTATGCTCGCCACATTCCTAAAGCGCTGCCTTCTGGTCCTCACCGGCCCGTTCATTTTCCTGTTTGTGGCCTTCATTCCCACAGTCTGCGGCAAACGCCCCGGCTTTCGCGGTTGGTTATGGCGCACCGTCTCACGCTGTTGCTCTTGGCTGCTGTGGTTCCTCGAAGTGAAAGTCGACATCTCCGACGCCGCCGTCGAAGCCCTGCGCACCGACAGCAACTCCATCATCGCCGTAAACCACCGAAGCCATCTGGATGGCTTTTCTATGCTGCACGTGATCCCGGACGAAAAGTGGGTCACATTCGGCGCCAAGAAAGAGCTCTGTGAAGCAGCGCTTCTAAAACGCGGCTTTGAAGGCGCAGGGCTCCTCAAAATCGACCGCCAAAAGGGGCGCGACGCGCTGTCTTCGCTGACCGACGCCATCGCCGCAATGCCGGAGCGCCGCTCCCCGATCCTGTTTGTCGAAGGCACCCGCGCCACCAAACCCGGTCTGGCCCCATTCAAAGCCGGCGCCGTGCTCATCGCGCAAAATACCAGCCGGGCCGTGCGCCCCTTTGTGATCAGCCACTCCGACAAACTCCTACCACGCGGCAAATTCTTCCCGTTCAAAGGCACCATCCACATCGACGTACTCGACCAGATGCACTTTGACGCCGAGGAAAACACCGACACTGCCGTCGCCCGCCTGCGCAGCGCCATGGCCGCCGCCTATGAAGCGCAAACCGGCGAAACGACCAAACCTGCCTAGTATCAAGGCCCGATCCGCATTTTTGCCCTGCCGCCTTTGGTAGCGCTCGCAAATAGACCAAAACACGCGTACAACTCTGGGTATGGATACTGAGTTTGAGCGTTTTCTCACGGATATTTCTGACGCCTTTATTGATCGCATTTTTGATCAGTGGCGCAGTCGATTGCTCTTGCCGTTCTCACTGGTCACCAAACACAAGCCAATAGTCTTGACCACAGAGGACGCGGTGCTGGACAGCTTTCAGCAATACTTGGTTGCGGCAAAAATGATGAATTTGGACCTGATCGACCGCGTCCCAATCTCGCTTGAGGAATGCCCGGACGGCACCTGGCTCGGCACCTTTCGCACCCGCATGCTCAGTGGTACCCATCTGGCCACCGCGCCCTAAACGTCAACTGCCCTGCTGCACAACATAGACGGGCACTTTCGCATGTCCTCCATGCTCAACGCCAGAGGGCATCAAGACTGGACAGGTGTCGAAGACGTGTAGATCCACACCTTTGGTGTCAGTCGCCAATTGACCGGCTCATATCAACCGCCGCAACCGCGGACCGGTTTCCACAAAACCTTGGGCCTCATAAAACGCCAAGGTTCGATGCCATTGCGGCTGTGTTGGCGCGCCAACCTCCAGCCGCTCCCAACCCTGTGCAACACCTTCATCATGCGCCGGCGCTAACAATGCCGCTGCCACCCCCTGCGACCGACAGGCTGGCGTCACATAGAGCTCAGAAATTTCGCCAAACACCCCCCCAGCATAAATCGCCGCACATTCATGCAAGGTGATCACACCAACCGGCGTCCCGTCTTGAGTAGCCACAAAAGCAGTGATCTGCTCGCGCATCATAAGCAGTTTTGCTGTTGCAAACACCGCTGAGCGGTCAATGCTTTCGCTCCCGGACAGCTCTTGCAAAAGTGCACAGACGAACTCTGCCACTACGGCCGCATCGCCCTGCGCCGCCTTCTTAACCAACACACTCATAACTCAATCTCTTCCCTGCTAGATTTTGATCACATCAACCTCAATCGCAGGGAGCGGTCAAACTAAAATCTATAGACCGGTGACGTCAGAACAGTGCGCGCACTCAGTGTGCCGCCTTCTTGCCACTTACCGCGCCCCAGATCGGCGCAATCACCTTGGTTGCCACCGGGATCAGAGCCGCGCCCAACACCAGGCCAAACACACCGTCCAGTGCCGCCTTGGTGGTCCACTCAACAAAGCCTTCATAGGCCGCTGGCACCATATGGCCCGCCGCATAGGCAATGTCGTGAATGTGGTGCCCCAACCAGCCAAAGCCGAGCTCTTCCATGCCGTGGATCACAATGGAGCCACCGACCCAAAGCATCGCCGCGGTGCCGACAATGGTCAGCAGCTTCATGAAATACGGCATGCCCCGCACCAGCCAGCGGCCCAGTGTGCGCGTCATGGACAGACGGCCACCGGCGTACATCGCGAGGCCCACGTCATCCATTTTCACAATCAGCGCCACAGAGCCGTACACAGCCACCGTAATGCCAACTCCGGCCACGGCCAACGTCGCCGCTTCCATCCAGAAATTGCTTTGCGGAATGCCGGACAGGATGATGGTCATGATCTCGGCGGACAGAATGAAGTCAGTTTTGATCGCGCCAGCTGCTTTCTTCTCTTCCAGATGCACTGGATCAGTATCTACAACCTCTTTGGTGCCGTGGTGGTCCTTATGCGGAAAAAAGATGTGGAGAACCTTCTCAGCGCCTTCAAAGCAAAGGTATCCCCCGCCAATCATCAACAGGGGTGAAATCAACCACGGCGCAAAGTTAGCAAGCAGCAAAGCCACGGGCAACAGAATGAGCAGCTTGTTTTTTATAGAGCCCTTGGCGATTTTCCAGATGATCGGCAACTCGCGCTTGGCTTCAAAACCGTGGACGTATTTTGGCGTCACTGCGGCGTCATCGATCACCGCGCCGGCAGCTTTCGCACTGGCCTTGACTGCGCCTGCCGCCACATCATCAATCGAGGCCGCCGCCAATTTGGCAATCGAGGCCACATCATCCAACAACGCCAGCAAACCGCCTGCCATCTCACGCACTCCCTTTGCCCCAAAGGCGGGGCTGTCCGTCCTGTTGGCTCTTCATGCCTCACAACGACAGTTTTGCAAAGAGCTGTTGCACACCAAGACGTTGCACCGTGCGATGCGGTCACACCTATCCACGCCAAAACGCACCGTTCAAAAACAGTCGCGATACCGACGTAATACCGACGTGATTTGGGAGCTGCATTTTAGTGTTAACGCACCTGCCGCGCGTCAGGCTTTGCCTAACCGCTTCATTAGCGCGTCATTCACCGCTGGTGTCACAAACTGGGACACGTCCCCATCCAACCGTGCGATCTCTTTCACCAGCTTGGAGGCGATGGCCTGATGCTTAAGATCCGCCATCAGGAACACAGTCTCGATACTGCTGTCCAGCGCCCGATTCATGCCAACCATTTGATATTCATATTCAAAATCGGTGACAGCCCGCAAACCCCGCACAATGATCTGCGCGCCCACTTCTTTGGCACAATCAATCAGAAGGTTTTCAAACGGATGAGCCACGATCTCAGTGCCTGTTTCCGCAGACAGCTTGGCACACTCGCCTTCGATCATCGCGACCCGCTCTTCCAGATCAAACATCGGTCCCTTGTCACGATTGATCGCGACACCAATCACCAACCGATCGACCAAAACGGCCGCTCGGCGGATAATATCTATATGTCCCAATGTGATAGGGTCAAACGTGCCTGGGTAAAGTGCGGTGCGCATTTCTGCCTCCCCCGGTGGGTCTTGCGGTCTTGCGCGCACGCAACATTATTGCGCAGCCATTTGCAAGGGTTCTTTAAGACATAGGTAGTTCTGCGGACAGAGAACGTCGCGGCACAGTCCTAGTGCCCCATAATCATTCCTTGCAGAGCATCCTTTTCCATCGCCACTTCCGACAACCGAGCTTTGACCGCATCGCCCAAAGAAATAAGGCCCACAAGCTTGTCGTCCTCCACCACTGGCATATGGCGGAACCGACCTTTGGTCATCTTTTCCAGCACGGACACCGCGTCGTCATTGCGCCCACAGGTCACAAGCTCTGTCGTCATGTAATCGTCTACCTTGTCAAACATGCATCCGACACCGCGATTGGCCAGCTCCCGCACAATATCGCGCTCCGACAAAATGCCAGACAAGGCCACACCATCCGGAGAAACAATCACCGTTCCAATACCTTTTTCGGCAAGAATTTTGGCCGCTTCCTCCACCAAGGTTCCCGGCTTTACAGTCAAAACTCCTTCAGAGCCTTTGGACTTGAGAATTTGGTGTACGAGCATGGCTACCTCCGCTTTAAAACAGTTCTTGCGCTCCCTCAAAATCAGCGTCGCCGCATCCTAACCACTTGTCAAGTTTGACCTTCTAGGTGAGCCACCTCTTGCCGCATGCCGTCACACAGCGCTTCGGCAAACCGGTTGAGGCGCTCCAACCGCCGATCATCTGCATGGCGGATCAGGTAAAAACTGCGGGTCAGACTGATCTCTTCATCAAGCACTTTCACAACCCCACGGGCGGAAGGAATGGCAAAGTCATGCACAACGCCAATGCCGGACCCCACGCGCACCCAATTGAACTGCACGGAGGCGGAATTGGACGCCAGACGCACCCGCTCAACGCCAACTTCACTAAGGTAGTCCAGCTCTTTGTCAAAGATCATGTCAGGAATGTAGCCTGTCACCACATGGTCTTTCAGATCCTCAACTGACGTGATTTTCGGATGATTTCGGAGATACCACCGCGCTGCGGCCAGGTGCAGTTTGTAGTCAGTGATTTTCTGCACTGTGAGGCGTCCGGCGGTGGGCGCACTCACCGCAACCACCAAATCCGCCTCTCGGCGAGACAGGTTGACAACCCGGGGCAGCGCCACGATCTGAATATCAAGATCGGGGTTATCCTCCGCAATCCGTGCGCAAACCTGCGGAAGCAGGAAATTGGCCACGCCATCTGGTGCCCCGATGCGAATTTGCCCGGACAGTCCCGTGCTCTGCCCCACCATCTCTTCCGTGGCTTCCTGCAAGCTTTGTTCCACACGCAACGCATGGCTCATCAACCGCTGCCCGGCGTCTGTCAATGCATAACCCGTAGGCGACTTCACAAACAGCGGCGCATCAACCGCGGTTTCCAAGCGCGCCACACGGCGGCCAACCGTCGCGGGGTCAACGTTCAGCCGACGCCCCGCCGCAGAAAGGCTTTCCTCCCGCGCTACCGCCAAAAACACCCGAAGGTCATCCCAATGCGCCGCCATGCTGCCCCCACTCATTTTTGCAAAGCTATTTTGAACAGTTGCCTCTTTTCCGGCAATTTTTGCAAGCCTATTCTTTCGCGCAACTGTTATAGGAGGATGCCATGCAAAAGTTGACTCATTTCATCAACGGCGAACACGTCAAAGGGACGTCTGGTCGTTTCGCCGATGTCATGAACCCGGCCACAGGTGAAGTTCAGGCCAAAGTGCCGCTCGCCAGCAAAGAAGAAATGGACGCGGCCGTCGCCGCTGCTCAGGCAGCACAGCCTGCATGGGCCGCCGTAAACCCACAGCGCCGAGCGCGCGTGCTGATGAAGTTTGTCGACCTACTGCACCGCGACATGGACAAGCTGGCCGAGAAGCTGTCGTCCGAGCACGGCAAAACCTTCCCGGACGCCAAAGGCGACATCCAGCGCGGTCTGGAAGTGGCGGAATACTGCATCGCCGCACCACAGATGCTCAAAGGTGAGTACACTGACGCCGCTGGTCCAGGCATCGACATCTACTCAATGCGTCAGCCACTTGGCGTAACCGCCGGCATCACCCCATTCAACTTCCCGGCCATGATCCCGATGTGGATGTTTGCCCCAGCAATCGCCTGCGGCAACGCCTTTATCCTCAAGCCATCTGAGCGTGACCCATCCGTGCCGCTGATGCTGGCGGAACTTCTCGAAGAAGCCGGTCTGCCAAAAGGCATCATTCAGGTCGTGAACGGCGACAAAGAAGCAGTAGACGCGATCCTCTACGATCCGATCATCCAATCCGTGGGCTTTGTGGGCTCCACCCCAATCGCAGAATACATCTACGGCACCGGCTGTGCACAGGGTAAACGCGTACAGTGCTTCGGCGGTGCGAAGAACCACATGATCATCATGCCAGACGCCGATCTGGACCAAGCCGCCGACGCCCTGGTGGGCGCAGGTTACGGTGCTGCTGGCGAACGCTGCATGGCGATCTCCGTGGCAGTCCCTGTAGGTGAAGAAACCGCAGACAAGCTGCGCGACAAGCTGATCCCACGCATCGAAAAACTCAAAATCGCGCCATACACGGCGGGTGACGATGTTGACTACGGCCCGGTTGTGACCGCCGCGGCCAAAGAAAACATCCTGCGTCTGGTACAGACTGGCGTGGATCAGGGCGCAGACCTTGTGGTCGACGGCCGTGACTTTAGCCTGCAGGGCTACGAGGATGGCTTCTTTGTAGGTCCACACCTCTTTGACAAAGTCACCAAGGACATGGACATTTACACAACCGAAATCTTCGGTCCGGTTCTGTCCATGGTACGTGCGAAGTCCTACGAAGAGGCGCTCGGTTTGGCGATGGATCATGAGTACGGCAACGGCACCGCGATCTTTACCCGCGACGGTGACACCGCGCGTGACTTTGCCAACCGTATCAACATCGGCATGGTTGGCGTGAACGTGCCAATCCCTGTGCCGCTGGCTTACCACACCTTTGGCGGCTGGAAGAAATCTGCCTTTGGTGACCTCAACCAGCACGGCCCGGACGCATTCAAGTTCTACACCCGCACCAAAACCGTCACCTCCCGTTGGCCTTCCGGCATCAAAGAAGGCGGCGAGTTCCACTTCAAACAGATGGATTGATTTGGGTCTCATTCCCGACCATACGAACACAAACGGGCGGCGCTTTGCCGCCCGTTTCTTTTGCAGCGGCATCTCTCACTCGTCAGTACTCGATGTTTCTGCAGAGGTGCCTTGACACTGAGCGCCAGACGGTCATCGCGTCCTTCGTTCTTTCAATGAATTTTCGTTTCAATAACCCCGGACGGCTCTCCAGCACATTCGTGCCAAACAGCCACAGGTTTGCCTCAATTCCTTAACCAAATTAGAACCTTAGGCGGCAACGTTACGTCACCCTTTTTGACCTAACGGCGAAACTCTGCCGCCCCGCTAAAGTTTGATCCAATTCCCGCCTACTTTAGCATAGAGATCCGAGGCTCCTGTACCTCGTATTAAACCGAGTTTAAACGCTCTGCGCCACAATTCAGGCAAGGACACAAACACGAGACACAGACAAATGCACCGCAAGATTGCTCAGGTAATTTTTCATGCCGTAACGGTTGTGATCACTTGGGCTGTGCTCTTGACCACTCTGCCTAATGTCTCCGGCGCGCACTCCGATCACATCACAGAAATTGACCTCTCCAATCATCCGTTTGAGGCCCACACCAAAGCGCCTCTCCACGGCGAAAGGTGGTTCCACTTTGGACAAAGGCTCCAGCCACAGGAGGCGGCTCAAGCGGCGGCTGCCAATGAACTGGGCACTATTCACGTGCCTTCGGACTGGCAAAAGGCGGTGCCTCAGGATGACGCCAATCCCCACGCCCATGGGTACGGCACATATGTGCTGCAACTGACACTTCCCTACTCTCGATCAACGCCGCTGGCGATTTCTTTTCCTCGCATTGCCGACGCATATGAAGTGTTTTGGGTACCTGCGGTCGATCTTTCTGCCGCGGTCCGACTTGGCGGCAGCGGCACGATGGAGGGACCTATCTCGGCGGCCCCCAACGCCCTAGCGTATCCTCTCGACCAAGTTGGTGAAGGCTACTTGGTGGTGCAAATTCGCAAAGAGTTGCAGAGCTACGGCGGTATTCTCCGCATACCTTTCATTGCCGACATGGCCAGCATTCAAAGCGCAGCGCAGCTTAAGCACATTGTCGAAGGCACGCTGATCGGCATCACGCTTTTCGTGACTGTGTTGAACCTGTTTCTGTTCTTTGTCTATCGCAAAGATCCTGCAACCTTGCTGCTCGCGCTGGTGTCATTTGCGTTTCTGATCCGCTCTGTCCTCCTTGCCGGAGTACTGGAAATGATCTTCGGCCCGGACGTCCGCCCGTTTCGCATACGGATAGAATACGCGGACATTTTGCTGATCGCTTGGGCGGGATACGCCCTGCAACAAGCATTGATCTGGAGACAAATTTCAGAGCTGGGTGGTCCCTTGGTCACCGGGGTCATCGCAATGCTCGGCGGCGCAATCGTACTGACAGCACCGCTCCCATTTGTCACTGACCACCTGATAACGGTACAGGTGTATTGCTTCGTGATTTTTGCACTCGTCCTGTGGACCAGCGCCAAGGCCATTTACGACCGTGTGCCTGACGCATGGTTTTACACATTGGGCTGGTTTGTTCCCCTTTTGGCAGGGGTAAACGACATCATCGTCAGCAATACCTACCACGGCGTCTACCTGATCAACTACGCCTTCGTGGTGTTCATCTGTGCCTACAGCCTGAAAGTTGGTCGGCGTGTCACGCACGCAATCAGCCGTGCCGAAATCCTGGATCAGGAACGAAAAAACTTGCTCCAATTGCACCAAGATGCACAAGACGCGGCCAGCTGTGACCCTTTAACAGGCCTGCTCAACCGCAAAGCCTTCGACAGCGAACTGTCGCTGGCATGGCGTGAGAAAGACTTTTCCGATCAAGGCATTTCACTCGTCCTGTTTGACATCGACCATTTGAAAATCGTGAATGACACCTACGGGCACCCTGCAGGCGACGATGTGCTGCGGTCAGTCGCGGGCTTAGTACAAGCGTCCAACCTGCGACGTGCCGATCGCGTGTGCCGCTACGGCGGCGAAGAGTTTGTCATGATCCTGCCTGACACGTCCTGTGACAAAGCGCGTGTGGTCGCAGAACGTATGCGCAACCGCATCGCCGCCCTCACGACCGATTGCACCGGCAACGTCAGCCTGCGGGTTACCGCAAGCTTTGGCATCGCCTGCGCAGATCCAAACTCGGATTTGGACCCCACCGAGCTCTTGATGCGCGCGGATGAGGCGCTGGATCATGCCAAATCGACAGGACGCAACCGATCCGTCACATATGCGCAGGCAATGGAAGAGAACGCCGAACCGCCATCAGATGACCTAAAAGCAGCAAGCTAACCCTGAGTGCACCGACAAACTTGCAAAACCACTCTGCATAATCGCTGCGTGATAGCGCTATTTTTGCGCCATTCGCACTTTGCAATCCGTGTTCAAGAATGATAATTTAACACACGTTCAATTCGCGGAGGGAGGCTGCGAATGGACCCTCGTGTCCTGCCCTCATCCGCATCCGCCTTGGTTTCGGCCTCGCCGTCACCGCGATCTTGAAGGATGAGACATGGATTTTGCACTTAGTGAAGAACAGACCCTGATCTTTGATATGGCCAAAGGGTTTGGCGAAGAACACATCGCGCCACATGCCCAAAAGTGGGAATCCGAAGGCAGCATCCCTAAAGAGCTTTGGCCACAAATCGCGGAGCTCGGTCTAGGCGGCATCTACGTGTCTGAAGAATACGGTGGCTCCGGTCTGTCCCGTCTGGACGCCACGCTGGTGTTTGAAGCCCTCGCCATGTCTTGCCC
>Ga0189275_100392_pt1 | contig 19895 bp, 20 predicted proteins | sample N19A6minimetaG_FD_130329 | JGI IMG/M metagenome (GOLD analysis project Ga0189275, IMG submission 130329) | Marine microbial communities from the Costa Rica Dome - N19 A6 mini metaG | ecosystem: Environmental > Aquatic > Marine > Oceanic > Photic zone | place: Costa Rica: the Eastern Pacific...
CGGCATTTACGGCGGGTTATTTACGGCGACTGAAGCGGGTGCATTCGGCGCTTTGTCGGTAATGATTATGGCGATCCTTCAACGCCGGCTGACTTTCGCAAGTCTGAAAGAGGCGCTTTTCGAAGCCGTGATCAGCACCACGAAAATTTTCTTTGTCGCCATCGGAGCGGTGCTTTTGACGAAGTTCCTTGCGATAACCGGCAGCGGTGTGCAATTGGCTCAACTCGCCGTCGCGATGCAAGATAACACGCTGATGCTGCTTGTCATGATGGTTGTGATTTATCTGATTTTGGGCATGTTCTTGGATCCGATCGGCATTCTATTGATCACGTTGCCTGTCTTCCTGCCGGTTCTGAAAGCGATTGATTTCGATCTGATCTTGTACGGGGTGTTGGTTGTTAAGTTTATCGAAATCGGCTTGTTGACGCCACCCGTGGGGTTGAATGTTTTTGTTATTAAGTCGGTCGTCAGCAACGACATTCCGGTTGGCGCGATCTTCAAAGGCGTGGCGTGGTTCCTACTGTGCGAAACGATCGTCGTCTTGCTTCTATTTTCTTTCCCGCAGATATCGCTTTTCCTGCCGACGACGTTTTCCGGTTAGTATCGGTTATGTGTCGAGCATCGAAGAGTTACTTTAACTAGCATAGAGAAGACATTATGCAGAACAGTTCTGCTAGGCTACGTTAGTATCGTTGCCGACCACGAACTCAATGCGCAACGTCGAAGCTGATTCATTGTCGATCTGGGAGCCAGATTCGGGTAGATATTGACATGGTTATGGAATGCGCCAGAGTTGGAGAGGAAGCGATGCACTGACTTCGCGGACACGAAACGTTGCTGCTTACGCGCTCGTTGTTGCGCTGGTTGACGTAAGTTTTTAATCTGGTTGTTTGGTCTCTCTCCGACAACGGCACGGAGCTCACCTCGAATGCCATCCTCAAATGGCAGGAAGACAGGAATGTCGAGTGGCACCATATCGTGCCCGGCAAACGGATGCAGAGCGGCTTCGTCGAAAGCGTTAACGGCAGGTTCCGGGACGAGTGCTTGAAAGAGCACCTGTACCACAGCATCCGCCAAGCCCGCCAATTGATCGCGGCCCGGCGCGACGACTACAACCACGACCGCCCTCACTCGAGCCTCGGACGACTCTCACCGAGTGAATGTCTCAACCGGTCACGAGAGAACTAGAACCTCAACAGGACTAACTAACTCATAAACGATGTCTCAGAGGGCAGCATGTGTGGACGGCCCCCTCGACGCAAGAGGATTTCGTGGCGGTAAGCACCGGTCGGGTGCATCCATGTGTACGGCCTGTTTGCGCAGCTCCACATGGCTGCTGGCCCTGATGAAGTCCGCAGATCGGGTCCCTAATCAGGTCAACGCGCTCGAAGCGCTCTGCTCCCCTGGGTTTATCCGATCCCCGGTCTGACCGGTTTGTCATCACCACTCAGCCCTCTCTCGCCATCCCGCGGCCGTGGGATGGGCGATCCGGATAAGCGTCAGGCTGCGTAGACCTCCTCGCGTGTCATGACAGCCCAAGCAATTCGGGCGGTCTTGTTGGCAAGGCCGACTGTCGCGACCCGAGCGGTTTTCCGTTCGAGTAACTCCGCCAACCATGGTTGGCGGCTTGGATCCTTACGAACCATTCGAACGACAGCGATCGCTCCGACCACAAGTAGTCGTCGGAGATACCCGTCTCCCTGTTTGCTGATGCCACCCAAGCGCTTTTTACCACCTGAGCTGTTCGCGCGTGGTGTCAAGGCAAGCCAGGCGGCAAACTGCCGGCCTGACTTGAACTGGCCAGGGTCAGGCACCGCGGCTGCAATAGCGGAGGCCGTGATCGGTCCAATCCCAGGTATCGTCGCAAGACGGCGGCTGTTCGCATCGGAACGGTGCCAATCAAGGATCTTTTTCTCCAACCGTTCAATCTCACGTGCAAGCGCCGTGAGTTGGTTCACAATGGTGAACAAGGCGGAACGCGCATGCGATGGCAGACTGTCCTGTTCTTCGTGCAAGAGCTTTGTAAGAGCTTTCATTCCGCCTGGACCGGTAGCAGAGACGATGCCGAACTCTGCTAGATGCGAACGCATGGCATTGATCAGGGCCGTTCGCTAACGAACGAGTAGGTCGCGAGACTTGTGCAGCATGAGAACGCCTTGTTGTTCTCGGCTCTTTACGGCGACAAAGCGCATCGTCGGCCGAGTCACGGCTTCGCAAATCGCCTCGGCATCGGCGGCATCCGTCTTGCCGCGCTTCACATACGATTTGACGTAGGCCGGCGGCATGAGACGGACTTCATGCCCAAGCTCTATGAGTTCTCGTCCCCAATGATGGGCGGAGGCACAGGCTTCCATGCCGACAAGACATGGCGACAGTGAAGAGAAAAAGGGAACGACCTCGCTCCGGCGCAACTTGCGTTTCGCGATAACATCACCATCGGCGCCAATCGCATGGACCTGAAAAACTCGCTTGGCAAGATCGAGACCGACAACTGCAATGCTCTGATACATGGGAAACCTCCTTAGACCTGGCTTAACGGCCAAATCATCGCACACTATGGAGGTGCAGGGGCCGTCTACAGCATCAGGTCAGGTCACGGGTAATACTCGCGGTCGGTGGGCAACTGGGGTAGCAAGGCAAAAAGGTCACAAAATTGGCTGCGGGTCCCTGCGACCAACCTTCCAATTTCTGGTTAGAATAGGCGCGATAATTTATCTTATGGAAAATAATCGCACGGTTTTTGGCCCATTTACCCAACGCAGATGATAAGAACGCCCAAGTCTCTCGTACATTCATGCGTACCTGGACGTTCTCGTATCGGCTTCATTTGTTTCATTCAACCGGACTACCAAACTGTATGAAAATCAATTGATTGCCGGAATGTCTAACCGCAACAGAATTGATTGCTTCATATCCATCAACCTGGACAGAAACGCTACCAATTTCAGTGAACATTTTGAGAAAAACCCTTTCCGGCGTAGGATCATCCAAAAGCATAACGATGTTCCACGGGAGGGACTATGCGAAGGTGGCGTCATGCCGGCAGGGACGGTCGGCGGTGGACGCGTCGCCGGTTGTTGTCATCGACGCTCTGCGCAACAGTGATTTCAGCAATGGGGTTTTTGTCGGCCGGCCCGGGTCTGGCCGACGAAGACAGGATTCTGCGTTTCGGGCTGACGCCGGTCTTTCTCAACAACGACCTTGAACTCCTGGCCGCACTTCAGGCGTATCTCGCGCAGTCGACGGGCAGGACAATTCAACTCGTTACGCGTAGAACGTATCAGGAAGTAACCGCCCTGCTGGTCTCAGGCGAGTTGGATGCGGCCTGGATCTGCGGGTATCCCTTCGTCAAGTTCCGGGACGAACTCGACCTCGTCGCCGTCCCGGACTGGAACGGCAAACCGCTCTACCAGTCCTACCTGATCGTCGGATCAGACCGGGAGGTCGGTGGAGTAGAAGGCTTGCGCGGCGACATCCACGCCTTTTCCGATCCTGATTCCAATTCCGGTTATCTCGTCACCCAGGCGTTGCTGCATGACCTTGGCTACACACCGAGCCGCTTCTTCCGGGACGCCATGTTCACCTACAGCCACCGGAACGTGATCAGGGCCGTCGCATCCCGCTTGGCACAATCCGGCAGCGTCGACGGCTATGTCTGGGAGGTGATGCGGGAGATCGAACCTGATCTGGTCGGGCAGACCCGCATCCTGCGGAAGTCCGAATGGCTGGGTTTCCCGCCCATAGCAGCCAGCAAGCGGGTTTCGGGTACTGAAAAGATCGCGGCACTATCCCAGGCACTGCTCTCAATGCATGCCTCCCCGTCCGGTCGGGAGGTCCTGCACATGCTGCGCCTGACGGGCTTCAGCCAGCCGGGCGCCGAAATCTTCGACACCATCGCGGCAAAGGTGGACTCGTTGCGAGGGGTGTTATGAAAGCGGCGCTCATCTGGTTCCGGCGCCTTCCCCTCACGTGGCGGGTGCCGATCACTGTCGCCGCGCTGATGATCGCGGTCTCCGCCGTGATCTCCGAACGCGTCCTCGACCGCCTTGCGCAGACGCAGGAAGAGCATCTGCTGGGCTTGGCCTCCTCCTATCTGGACGGTGTGGTGGCGTCGATCTCACCTTCGGTCCTGCGCCAGGACAGTTGGGAGGTCTATGACGCCATCGTTCGTGTAAAGCCGACGGCGGGCAGCATCGTTCCCTTGGAGACGGTCGTCGCGACGGAAAAAGAGGTGACGCTCGCCTCCGACAGTCCCACTGAACGGCCGACGCTGGAGCGCCTGCCGGAGACGTTCCTGACCCTGTTCCCGAACCGTGGGGTCGCGATAGAGACCGAGGAACAGCACGGCTATGCGAAACGCGTCATCGACTATCAGGGACAGCCCATCGGAACGGTCTTCGTCATCTTCGACGTGTCCTCCCTGCTGGCCGAACGCCGCAAAGTCCTGCTGACGCTGTTGATCACCAACGGTCTGCTCACCGCGCTGATCGGGCTGATTGGCTTCGTTACGGTCCGGCATATGGTGAAACCGATGCAGATCCTGGAAAGCCATATGACAGAGGCGGCATCCGGCACCGCCAGGCTGATTTCGGCGAACGAACTCACCTCGTCCAATCATGACGCCCGCAAAATGTTCCATGCGTATAACGCCTTGGTCGCGGCGGAGAATGAACGCAAATATCTGGCGCGGCAGTTGGCCGAAGAGGACAAGCTGGCAAGCCTCGGGAGGCTCGCTTCGGGCATGGCGCATGAAATCAACAACCCGCTCGGCGGACTAATGAACGCCGTCGACACGCTTCGAAAGCACGGTACCGAAGCCGGCGTCCGCGACCGGTCGCTGGACCTGATACAGCGTGGTCTGCAAGGCATCCGCGATGTGGTGGAGGCGACGCTCGCCACCTATCGCCGGGAAAGATCCACAAGGCCGTTGTCTGTTCAGGATTTCGAAGACCTGAAACTTCTGCTCAGGCCGGAACTCGAGAGAAAGCACCTCACCCTTCGGCTCAACATCGTCGATATCGACGACGGCAAAATCGATCTGCCGGCCGGTCCGGTTCGGCAGGCCGTTCTGAACTTGCTGCTCAACGCCTGTTCAGCCTCCCCGCCTGATGCGGAAATCGGGTTGGAATTCCACAAACGGCCGGGCGCCTTTGTAATTTCAGTCAGCGATCAGGCAAAGGGACTTCCGGTCGGTGCCCGACAATTACTGGTCTCCGGCTCGACGAGCCAGCCACCGGCAGGTGGGAACGGCCTGGGCTTATGGGTCGTCCGGCGTGTCGCCGAGGAACTCGGCGCCAAGATCGAGGTTTCCGACAATGTCCCGCATGGGACGATCATCAGACTCACTATCGTCACAAAGAGCCTGGAGTTGGTCCATGCAGCCTGACAGCCTCAGAATCGGCCTTATCGAAGACGACCCCGTCATGGGCGGTTCCATCGTCCAGCGCCTGGAGATCGAAGGGTGTTCCGTTTCTTGGTGGCAGAAGGGTGGAGACCTGATCGGGGCTGCGCCCAAGGTCCTGGACGGTTTAGATCTGGTCGTTTGCGACATTCGGCTGCCCGACCTCTCTGGCGAAGCTATCTACAAGGAAATCGTCGCCATCCCGAACGCACCGCCCTTCGTTTTCATGACGGGGTACGGCGAAATAGATCAAGCCGTCCGACTGATGCGAATGGGCGCGGCCGACTACTTCACCAAGCCATTTGATTTCGAAGATTTCCTTGCCCGCATCCGCCGGAATGCACGCAGCCCGCTCCGTCGGCATGAGGACGACGAACCGGTGCTTGGTGTTTCGCCTGAAATGCGCGACGCGGAAGCGCTGCTCGACAGGTACGCACGGCTCGATCTGCCGGTCCTGATCACCGGCGAGTCCGGCGTGGGCAAGGAGGTCGCCGCGAAGCATCTTCACAGCTTAGGCGCCACGTCCGCCGGCCCCTTCATCGCCGTCAATTGTGCCGCCATTCCGCCCGACCTCCTGGAAAGCGAGATCTTCGGGCATGAACGGGGCGCATTCAGCGGTGCGATCAAACAGCATCGAGGCTATGCGGAACGCGCGGCCGGCGGGACGCTCTTCTTGGACGAGATTGGCGACATGCCACTGCCGCTCCAGGCGAAGATATTGAGGCTGATTGAGGATCGTACCTTCCACAGGATCGGCGGCGAGAAGCCGATTGCCCTCAAGGCCCGCATTGTTGCCGCGACACATCGGAACCTTGAAAAGGCGTGTCAGGAAGACCTATTTCGGGAGGATCTCTTCTTCCGTATCTCCGTACTGCCGCTGCCGCTCGCGCCGTTGCGGGAAAGGCCCGACGATCTGCTCTGGCTCCTGAACGGGATGATCGCGGAAGCGAGCCTTCGGCAGGACCGCGTCATCCTTGGCGTTTCGACCGCCGCGGAGGAAATGGTGCTGGAGCACGCCTGGCCCGGCAACGCCCGCGAATTGAGAAACCGCATCGAGCGCGCCATTGCCGTCGGAAGCACAGAATGGCTTATGCCTCAGGACCTCTTTCCCGATACCAGGAAGCGTCCGGCACCGGTTACGGAGGGGTTTGTCGCCCTGTCGGATGCGCGGGACTCCGCCGAGCGGCGCCAGATCGAACGCGCCCTCGACCGAACCGGGGGCCATGTCAGCGAAGCTGCCAAATTGCTCAGGATCTCACGGACCACACTGTGGGAGAAGATGACGAAATACGGCTTAGGCGGGCGTTCGGAAACCTGAACCTTCGGCGGCGCAGCATGTTCGGAAATCCGAACGGCACAGCGCATGCGCAACGTACGAACTCCCTCTAAACTACTGAAAATATGATCATATCTGTCGAGGCACGCTCCTTGCTGTAGTCGGAGGATAAAACGACTACCGGGAGGATGTCATGTCACGTTGTACGAAGATGGTCGATGTCGGCCGTCGCCAATTCTTGCGGGGCGGGGCCGTCGCGGTTGCCGGTGCGGCATCCGCCACGGTGCTTCCCGCGCGCAGCGCAAAGGCCGCGACCGTCGCGGCACTCGTTGAATACCCCTCGAACAGGTTGGCCAACCTCGCTGACCTGAAGCCCGATCAACCTTTCGACGTCGCCTATCCGGACGGGGATGCACCGGGCGTCCTGCTCAAGCTGGGCCGCGCGGTCGAAGGCGGCGTGGGGCCCGACGGCGACGTCGTCGGGTTCTCGACAATCTGCCCGCACAAGGGCTTCCCGCTCAGCTACAACGCCGAGCGGAAGACGATGAACTGTCCCGGCCACTATTCGGTCTTCGACTGCGAGGCAGGTGGTCAACAGACCTGGGGCCAGGCGACGCAGAACCTGCCCCAGTACACTTTGCGCGTCGACGACAAGGGAGACATCTACGCCGAGGGCGTGGACGAGCTCTTGTACGGCCGACTGTCCAACGTGCTCTGAGGGAGGATCCAATGGCCTACAAAAGAAATATCGGACGCCTGCCGATCATTCCGGCGGACGCGAAGAAGCACAACGTCACCTGCCATTACTGCATCGTTGGATGCGGTTACAACGCCTATACATGGCCGGTGAACAAGCAGGGCGGGACCGCACCGGGCAGCAACGCTTTTGGCGTCGATCTGGCGACGCAGCAGGACGCGGACACGGAAGCCTGGTACGCGCCTTCCATGTACAATGTCGTCAAACAGAACGGCAAAGACGTCCATCTGGTCATCAAGCCGGACAAGAACTGTGTGGTGAACGCGGGCCTCGGCTCGATCCGTGGCGCGCGCATGGCGGAAAATCGTCGGTCCGACATCACGGGCACGCAGCAGCAGCGTCTGGAACAGCCGCTGGTCTGGCGCTACGGCACCTGGCAACCGACGAGCTGGGACGACGCGCTCGACCTCGTTGCCCGTGTCACGGCGCGGGTGATCGACAAGGACGATGAGGACGACCTCTTCGTCTCGATGTTCGACCACGGCGGGTCAGCCGGGGGCTACGAAAATACCTGGGGCACCGGCAAGCTCTACTTCCATTCCATGAAGGTTCGGAACTGCCGCATCCACAACCGCCCAGCCTACAATTCGGAGGTCCACTCCACCCGCGACATGGGCGTCGGCGAGTTGAACTACGCCTATGAAGATTACGGCATCACGGACACGATCTTCCTGGTCGGGGCGAACCCACTGGAGACCCAGACCAACCTTTTCCTGAACCACATGGTTCCGGGCATGCGGAGCGGGGCGAAGGTCATCATCGTGGACCCGCGCCGTACAGTGACGGTAAACGCCTGCGAGATGGAAGCCGGCAAGGACAATGTCCTGCAGCTTGCCATAAACTCCGGCACCGACCTCGCGCTCTTCAACGCGCTATTCACCTACATCGCGGACAAGGGCTGGGTCGACAGCGACTTCATCGCGAAGTCCACCTTCCAGGACGCGATCGCCCAAGGGCAGAACGAACAGTTCCCTGCGGCGCTCGGGTCCTTCGCGATGGCGCGCGAGGAATGCAAGATGTCGATCAAGGAAGCCGCGGAGATCTGCGGCGTACCGGAATCCGATATCGTCAAGGCCGCAGAATGGATCGCCAAGCCCAAGGAAGACGGATCGCGCCGCAAATGCACGACCGCCTATGAGAAGGGCATCATCTGGGGGAACGACAACTACCGTACCATCGGCGCGCTCGTGAACATCGCGCTCGCCACCGGGAATGTCGGGCGCGAGGGCGGCGGTGTGTGCCGACTGGGCGGTCATCAGGAAGGCTACTTCCGGCCGTCGGACGCCCATGTCGGGCGGCCTGCCCCCTATCTCGACCAGTTGATCATCGCGGGCCACGGCAAGGTCCACCACATCTGGGCGAACGACCACTACAAGACCACGCTGAACGCATCCGAGTTCAAGCGCGTCTACAACAAGCGCAGCAACATGGTGAAGGAAGCCATGGACGCGCGTGCCGGCGCTACGCGAGAAGAACTGGTCGACGCCATTGTCGCGGCAATCGAGGCGGGCGGCATCTTCTCCGTCAACGTGGACATCATCCACACGCAGATCGGCCAGGCGGCGCATGTCATCCTGCCGGCCGTCGAGTCGGGCGAGATGAACCTCACCTCCATGAACGGCGAGCGCCGCATGCGCCTCGTCGAGAAGTACATGGACGGTCCCGGTTCAGCGAAACCAGACTGCCTTATTGCAGCCGGACTCGCCCAGCACCTGGAAAAGGTTCTTCGGGAGGAAGGCCGCGACGCTTATGCCGACCAGTTCAAGGGGTATGACTGGAAGACCGAGGAAGACGCCTTCATGGACGGCTATCATTCGGGCAATCCGGAGGTGACCTACGACCGGCTGCGGGCAATGGGGAACAACGGCGTTCAGGAACCGGTTGTAGGCTACGAGAACGGCAAGCTCGTGGGCACGAAGCGGCTCTTCGCCGACGGTACCTTCGGGACCGGTGACGGAAAGGCGCGGTTCTGTGGCGGGACGTGGCGTGGCCTTCAAGCTCCCGGCAAGGTGTCGCAGAAGCAGCACCATGCCTTCCTGATCAACAATGGCCGGTCCAACATCAATTGGCAGAATTGGTTCCTGGATAAAGAGAACGACTTTGTCTCGGACCGCTATCCTTACCCCTTCCTGGAAATCAACCCGGAAGATATGGCGGAGCTTGGCCTGAAGGCGGGCGACCTTGTCGAGGTTTATAACGATGTCGGTGCGACGCAGGCCATGGCCTACCCGACCGAAACGGCACGTCGGAAGGAAACCTTCATGCTGTTCGGCGCGCCGTCCGGCACGCAGGGGAACGTCATCAACGCAGGCACCAACGAGTTGATCCTGCCGAACTACAAGCAAACCTGGGGCAATATCCGGAAGATCTCGGACGCGCCTGAATCGGTCAGACACATTTCCTTCAAGTCGAAGGAATACTCGATCTGATCTCTGTAACGGAGGCCCGCGGCGTGATGCGCGGCGGGCCTCTCTTGCCGGGGGCGAATAAGAATGAACGACCTCGCGATCCCCAAGCTTGCTTTCACGGGTTGCGCGGCGGGAAGCCGCGGGCCCTCGGTTTCCGTTGAGACGGCCATAGCTCTTGCCCGGGATCTCGCAACGCCGGTTGGTGAACGGGAGACGGTGGCCCTCTCCGCCGCGCTCGGGCGCGCGTTGTCGTCCGGTATGGAAAGCCCTTCCGCACTTCCCCTTTTTCCCAACGCGGCCATGGACGGCTATGCGATTACGGCTGGCGACCTGAAGGGTCCAGGGCCTTGGGAACTTCCTGTTGCAGGAAGGCTTGCCGCCGGAAGCACCGATATTCCGCACCAGCGTCCGAACACCGCCATACGGATCATGACCGGCGCGCCGGTTCCGCGCGGCGCGGACACCGTCGTCATGCAGGAGAAATGCGCCAGGATAGGCAACACCGTGCGCATCCAAGAACGACCTACACCGGGAAAGCACGTACGGCTGCCGGGCGAAGATGTAGCAATCGGGACCGCGATAGCCGATGCCGGCCAGGAACTCACCGCGCGGCATGCAGCTCTTTTCGCAGCGCTCGGCATCGCAAAGGTCGATGTCCTGCGCCGTATCAGGGTCGGCCTCGTCTCAACCGGCTCCGAACTGCGTGAGCCGGGCTGCGATCTCGCTCCCGGCCAGATCTTCAATTCGAACCGCTTCTACCTTCAGGCGCGGCTTCAACGCCCTTGGATCGAAATCGAAGATTTCGGTATGGTTCCAGATGAACTCGACAGCACAAGGACCGTGCTTGGCAAGGCCGCCGCAACATGCGACGTCGTGATATCGACGGGCGGCGTCTCCGCCGGCGAGGAAGACCATGTGAGGGAAGCCTTGCGCGGCCTCGGGGCAGAGATGGACGTGCTGAAGGTGGACATGCGTCCCGGCAAACCCGTCACCGTCGGGCGGATCGGGCAAGTGCTCTATGTCGGACTGCCCGGCAATCCCTTCGCCTGCGCCATGACCTTCATGCACATCGCCTGGCCCGCGATCCGCCGGACCGGCGGGATGGCGGATGGAGCGTGCGAGACCTTCCTCGGCGTCGCCGACTTCTCCTATTCCGGCAAACCGGGGAAGACAGAATTCGTCCCCGTGACCTGGTCTGATCGCGACGTCTACGGACGCCCGGTCGTCGAGCGGCTAGGGCGCGGCTCGTCCGCCAGCCTGCATCCCTATGCGGCGGCACGCGCCATCGCGCAGATCGGCCCCACCGGGGTGCATGTTCGAGACGGTGACGAACTCGTTCTATTCCCTGTCGACTTCTAATTTCCGTCCTGAACACAACAAGCCTATCCGGCAGCTAAGCCAAAGCCGTTGCCGCTTTCCAGCAGATCTTGCCCTTGTCACAAATCTTTATTTTAATGATTCTTGAAATATTATATTGATCTCGATACAGGTGCCGCCATGCACTTCTCCACCGTCGCCCGCATTTTCGCCGCACTGTCCCACGAGGCCCGTCTGAAGGTCTTTTGGGCGCTGGTTCAGATGGGTGAGCTTTCGGCGACGGAGTTGGCTGAGTGCGTCGGGCTGTCGCCGTCCGCACTGTCGTTCCACCTCAAGGAACTCCACATGGCGGGTCTCGTGGAAACGCGGCGCGACGGAAAGTGGATCATCTATTCCGCGAACTACGCAGCCCTGATCGCCATAAGAGAAATGTTCAAGGAGGAGAGCGGTTGGGAGACCTGGCTCAAGACCTTGAAAGGGAGCACCGACATGACGAACGACAACCGCGTCTATAACGTACTGTTCCTTTGCACCGGCAATTCCGCGCGCAGCATCATGGCCGAATGCATCCTGAACCGGGAAGGCATGGGCCAGTTCCGCGCCTTTAGCGCCGGCAGCAATCCGCGCGGCATCATCGACCCCATCGCGGAAACCCTGCTGAGGCGCAACAACCTCTTCCACAAGGAGCTGCGCTCCAAGAGCTGGGACGAGTTCGCGGAGCCCGGCGCGCCGGTGATGGATTTCGTTTTCACCGTCTGCGACGACGCGGCGGGCGAGGTTTGTCCGGTCTGGCCTGGGCAGCCGATGACGGCCCATTGGGGCGTGCCGGACCCGCTCACCTTCAAGGGGACCGAGACGGAGCGGGCGCTCTTCACCGCCGATATCTTCCGCATGCTGACGAACCGCATTTCGATCTTCTGCGCGCTTCCCCTGCGCTCCCTCGACAAGCTTGCACTGCAGCGGAAGCTCGACCAGATCGGCAAGTCGCAGGAGAAGGCCGATATCGAGGTCGCTTAAACCGAAGGGAGTGCCCCGGGGATGCCAGTGCGGATCGCGATCAATGGATTCGGGCGGATGGGGAAGCTGGCGTTGCGCGCCGGATGGAAAAACCCCGATGTCGAATTCGTTGCGATAAACGAGGTCAAGGGTGGCGCGGATCTCGCCGCGCTCATTTGCGCGATGGTCTATCCATTGATGGTGGACACTTAGACTACCTCAACCACCAACGTTAGAACTGGGAAAGCGGCGGCGGTTCCGGTGTCCGGGTAACTCGGGCAATCTTTGTTTCAATCCAGTGCATGAAAGCGCCGACTAAGCGCGTCACAAATTCGTTCACGATTTCGGCAAACATCAGCTCGCTAACCCTGTGGCCTGCTTAACCAAGCCAATTACGTCGCCTACAGGTCCAGATTGGCGACCGTCGATGAATGTCTTGAAAAGGTATCCGGGGATCAACACGACGGCGTTGTAAAGCAGTATGGACATTATGCCGACAAACACGGTCGTTAAAAATCCACCCGAATAGACATTGGTGAGTGAATCGATATTCGAGGCTTGTGCCTGCTCGAAGATTTCGGCCGCAAGTGAAAGTGTGATGGCCAATCCAGCCGACCCAAGGAGCAATTGTAGGGTATTGGTCAACATGATCCGGATCGCGTCCCAGAAGATCGACCGTGTTTCCTCAAACGCCGCGAACCCAAGGATAAAGGCTCCCAGCAAACCAATGCCGTATATCCAGAAGTAGGCTGTCAGCACCCCTTTGATTAGCAGGTAGATGTAGTAGACGTAGACGACTGTGAGAACGAGAACACCAAGCACAAGGGTGAACTTCGAGAACAGGCTTATATCGCCCAGTACCGCGCTGAGTGGGTCCAGAAGCGCGTCGTTGAACGTGTCGATGATGATGGCAATGTAGCCGGACAATCCGTTTCCTTCTGGCACAACGGAACCACCCAGTGCATTGAAAATTGCTGATGCCAATGCAGGCCCTACGGACAGAAAAAAGCTAACAATGCCGAACCAGACGGACGGAAATGAGAGCATCGCCACGACGAACCCAGTCCATCCTATTTGCGCTGTTATAGCGGCATAGTTGAACCCTTCATTTCCCATCATGATCCGAATGGCCTTGTAGATTAGAAACAGGACAAGGACACCGGCTATTATCTGGCCCGCTATTTCGGAACTGACATCCCAGAACGTCGTAGCGCTGGTCTGTAAAACCCTTTCAACGTTTGCTACTTCGCTGACAATGGTCATTTGCCCACCTCATAAAATCGGATGGACAGGTCACGAACACGCTCGGAGTCCTGGCCATCAAAGGACGGGCGCAACCCTTTCTCGAAGTCTTCCCATTTGAATGTGGAAACGAGTTGGGGTTTCCGAAGCGTGTTGTGAGGGCGATAGTAAAAGTCATAGAGGAGTTCGTCTTCGTTTTCAGGGTTGGGCTTACGAACGAACTTGAAGATTTGCGCCCCGCTCGCCTCGAACTCGCAGCTCTCGACCACCTTCATATCGCATTCGAAATGCTCATCGAACTTCCCGAAGGATCGAAAACCTTCTAGCCGCTCTCCTGTTGATAATTTTATTTTCGGCAAGACATTCTCGCCTGTCACATGCACGCCAAAATGAACGCGGTTCACCTCATCGGCGTCGCCAAAGAAATCTGTCCAGAAGTCCGCATGGGCGGCGGCTGGGGCTGTTAGGGCAAGCGCCGCGGCCAAGGCTGCTGTTCTCAATTTCATCTGCTTCTTCCTCTCGTTGAACTGGGGTCTTTTCCGTCGTCCCTACCCTTCTTCGTCTGGGCTTTGATACGACGCATTGTTTCTTCGACCGTGACCGGCCGCGTCGGCTCCGCGTTCTTTCTCGGTTGCTCGTCTGGCCGATCAGCTCGGGGCTGTGTCGCCGGCGCTCGCTCGATGTCGCTTGCGGCCGGGTTGGGCTGATACGGAATTTCCGGTTTCGGCTTTCTTGTGAACAAGACGCCCAACCCGTCCCGCATTCGGGCCAGCCTGGACTTACCATTCACCTCCGTTACCCTCGGTGAATCCGGCGTGGCCGTTTCTTCCGGGTGAAAGCGCCGAAGGAACGCCAGGTCAGCCTCCCGGTTCCTAGCCCGGCGCTGCTCGACCATAATCTTCCTATTCCGGTCAGAAGCGGCCTTCCGGCCTTCCTTGATTTGATCCGGCGTCGTTGCTTCGGCCTGGCTGATCGCGTCTGTTGCCTTGGCCTTCCACTCTTTGCTGATCCGCACCGATTTCCCGGACACCTGCGCCTGGTTGTCGTCCTCTTTGATCTGCCCGAACGTCTCAGGGCGGTTTCGAGCGTGCCAGAACGCCAAACGGGAATTCTCGGCCGCCAGCTCCTTGAAAAGCGTCACGGCTTCACCGGGATCTGTGTAACGGCCCCCTGCCCACTCCTTCAGGCCGCGCTCCGATGCCACATGAAGCTCGGGCAAAGCAGCGGGCCGGTATGCCTGCACACGGGCCGTCCCCCCTGCCCTGCGCGCCTCCAAGGCCGCTCCGTGACGCGAATAGAATGTCGGCGCCTGGCTCTCCAAAGAGGATGCGCTAGGCCTCGGCGGCTTTGTCGGTGACTTTGCCCTCCCCTGCCCGGCCTTCACCTGTTCAAGCACTGCCTTGTCCGTCGCGCGAATTCGGTTAGATGCCTCAATGCCGTGTTCGCGAAGAACAGCGGCGGAATGATCCCGAAAAGCGTTCAGGGATTGCGGGTTGAAGCGGAGCTTGTCTTCCATGCCCTCATATTCCATCAGCACGTGGATATGAGGGTTCGCCTGGTGCCGATGGATTGCATAGGCGTATCGGTGCCCAGCTTCCCGAAACGGTTCCAACGTGTCGGCAGCGATGTCGTGTATCTGGTCGTCGGAAAGCCTGTCATGCGAGGTCGGAAAGCTGACGATGAAATGCACCGTTTGGCGCTCGTAGAACTTCTTGGCGTCCTGCATCGTCTTGAATTCTTCCGGGGTCGCCTCCCTCCCCGCCTTCGATAGATTCTGATCGTCCGGAACGATGTTCCAACTGGCCAGGTACACGGCCCCTTCCGCCCCGGTCAGTTCTCGGCCCGCATCGTCATACAGGCGGTTATCGTCCCGCGTGCCGCCGTGAGAGGAAATGTAGGACAGGGTGTTGCGAGCGCCCCGCGCCGTTTTTTGGAAGGTAGCGATCTTAACAACTACCTGTGTCGATCGCTGCCCTTGGCCGGACGAACGAGCGGGCGGCGGCGGTGGTGTCGATTTCGGACCCGTGCCGCGAACACGAAGGGCTTCCTCCCACAAAGCCATTACCGGCTCCAATAGTCGGCCGCGTTCACGATCCTCGGCACCAGGTCCGTCTGGATCATGTCGGCCGCTGCGCTCAGAACGTCGAACGGATCGGTTCCCTCATGGAACCCTGATCGGTTCACCTTGCGGGCAAGCTGGTTGATGTTTGTCGCGACCCCTTGGAGGTCTCGCCGGATCGCTTTTAGTTGTGGCGGCGGCTCATTCTCACGCTCGATGACGACAGTGATGTAGTAGTGCAGCGCGTCGTTGATGAGGGCCGATTTCTTCCGCCCTTCCAGGCTCTCTAGATACTCCCAAACGTGCCGGTGCTTATGCCGAAATCCGCAGAACGGTTTCGGGGCTTCGGTCCAGGTCTTGGTTGGTCGTTCGTCGGTCATTGGTTCCCTTCACCGCGTAGCGCCCCCGCCCCTCGGCGGGTCCATCGGAGATCAGGTGCGATTTGTTTAACAAAGCGCGTATCCTGCATATCTGTTGTAAGGTAGGTTGTTGTTATTTGTAAACGTTTTTAGATGTTCTTTCTTCATTTTTCGTTCAGTCTACACCTTTTTGAGCGCTTTTCTTATTACAGCTCGGTACGGTGGTATGGCGCCGCCGTTGCAGGAGCCTCAGAAACCCCTGGAAAGCCGTTACAGTCAGCACGGGCGGGCGGGTGAATTCGTTACAGTCGGATTGAAATACCGTCCGAACGGTCATCTTCGCCCGTTTTGAAATGGATCGATCAAGATCGATGAGTTTTGTCGATGTTTAGCTAAGGGGAGTTCCCCCCTCGCGCGCGCAAGGACCGGCTGTGCCTCGATGCCAGGGAACCCTACCCACCTTCCGCGCGCTTCGCGCTTGTGCAGGCGGGTCCCCGTCCTTGCACTTGCTACCCCCCGGTTCGCCACCCGGCAGGGTTGCAGGACGGGGCCTGCAACCGCGTACCAAATTTCGGATCTGGACGGCGGAACGGTTGCAGGAACGTCTTTTCAAGACAGGGGGGGCCAGTGGTGAGGCTCCCCCTTTCCTTTTGGGTGCCTTTCAAGCGCATTCCCGGTGTTGGAAATCGTCTTTACTTGGCGAAATGTTGGGATTCGCGTATCCGTAGCTCGGTAGGAAAAAACGGGGAAAAAGCGGATGGCGAAGGCCGGTGAGCTTGCTCAGTTAAGACGGAAAGCGGGGCGGTCCGTTCCGATGATCGCGCGGACTGTTGATCTTTCGGAGCAAAGGTATCGGGCGATTGAACGCGGAGAGAGGCCATTGGAATCTTTCCGCGTGGAACCCCTGGCCGGAATCCTCGGCGTCAACGCTGACGTGATACGGAACGCCGTGGAAGTGCGTACGGCGGACACCTTTGGTGAGCGGGTAGCGTTGCTAAGACAACGGCGGAATATGAGCCAGAACGATCTGGCGGCGGCTATGGATGTTTCGAAGCAACAAGTATCCAGGTGGGAAACCGGCAAAGCCTCCCCTCCCCTCGCCCGCATTATCGACCTGGCGCGTGTCCTGCAATGCACGACAAGCGATTTGATGGACGGAAACAGTGAGAGCGTGCCTAGCCAAATGGGACAGGCACTTGCTGAAAAGTTCGAAGAAATCGTACCGGAAGAACAAACCAAAGCCTTCGCTTTGGTTATGGGGATACTGACTGGCTTTGCGACAATACCCGGCAAGCCAAGCAAAGACGATAAAAGATAAAAAATCGGAAATGAACAATCCAGAAGCAACAGAGACGCCACCCCGTATTAAGCCACGGGTCAAATCCGCGCCAAAGGTCCGCCAAGTGTACTGGTGTGAATTTCCGCAAGACGCCCAATTACCGGAGATGTGGAAGGTCCGCCCTGTGCTGATCATAGGGAAGAAGGCAACTCTGTATGGACGTATAACAGCGCTTCCGTTGTCCTCAAAATCTCAGCCAGATAACCCATATGCTTACAGGATTGTCTCGCCTATTGACGGGAAGGACACCTGGGTTATTTGTGACTACCTAATTTCGCTGGCCGTTAGCAGGTTAAGTCCGCCTGATCGCGTTATACCGCGTGTGGATGAAGACGACTTCAACAAAATCATAGAGTTAGCATACTCGTTGTTGCCTACTCCACGGTAGGGAAAATAAAATTGTTTATTGACAATTTTCCGATATTCGCCCATGTATATTGCCAGATACGGCACTGGAAACAGTGACCGCTTCCGGTGAGAGCTGGAATTAGAAGCGACGGGGTAGCGAAAGCTGCCCCGTTCGTTTTTGTGCTTACTCTCTTTTCATCCATTTATCGGGCCACCCTTCCGTAGTTTGGCGGGAAACGGCCCGAAACAGCGCTCTACAACGTCAGTGTTTGTCGTACGGGTGCAATAGACCGGGAAGCCTTGAACCTGGTTCGTAGGGATGTCCATAAGCTCTTTCGCAAAGGGTCGATTGACTGTCCACCATTCGACCGTCTGAACGCCGGCAGCTTCTATCGTCGTAGACGTGGACGCGTCAATCTGGGCGGTAAACGTGGATCGTGTCGCGGCCTGTTGAGCAAGGTGAAACGCGGTAACATCGGGAAGAACATACCATGATGGCGGATCCGCCGCATTGGCGGCAGATCCGGCAGTAAGCGCCAGGACGGCCAAAAAGGCGGTAACCAGCGGTCCCTGCGCGTGCCATTGACGAAACGCCATTCTATTGGCCAAGACAGTCTTTAACGACACTGGTTGTCAGCCTCACCGTTCGAATTCGAACCCGCAAAGGAGTTGGACGACGTTTCCGGCACCAGACACAATAGGAAATGCAGATTGAGAATACACAGTCCCGGTTCTTGGATCGACGCACGTGTCGACCGATGGCCACAGATCCGCCACCACATCTGCATGCAGTCCATTGAGCATGCCATACTCAAGCTGCAGTCGCCCAGTTGGCACTAAGGCGTGGGGACAATAGCCCGGCAGCATTGCCTCGACTGTTTGTCCCACAACGAGTGGCATGAATTCCACGTGCCCGCCATTATTCTGAATATCGATCAGAGCAATATAGTCGAAATAGTCTACATAGACTCGGTCTTGGGAGACCGACCGCGGCGGGATTGCGTCTGGGCGCAGATACCCTAACCAATGAATGAACAACGCCTTATGAACTCCGGCCGGAATATCACTGGTAAGTGCTTCTATGGAGTATGAAAGAATGGCTTCTGATTTTGGTCTTTTAAACAAATCAGCCCAGCCCCTCGAGCTGGACTGTGCCTCTGCAGCATACATCGGAAACAGTACCCCCAAAACAGCTGCCCGACCGATGGATCCGTCAGCTGGTAACAATTAAAAACACACGCCTCCCGCTTCCGAATACAGAGCCTGATTCCTTAATGAGACGTTAACTGGATACACTTTCTAGGCGCACTGACCGCATCGTGATTGAACCTGCAGATACACTTTGAAAATCAAGGAAAGCGCGGGGCTTTCCGCATCGACAAAAACGGACGCCACGAAGGCTGACCGACCAGGGGCTTGCAACGGTAAGCCGATCTCAAAGGCCCCGCTTGCTTGTCTGCCTTGAACGATACAGGGATTTCCGTCTCGTCAGCACGGCTAGGCGAACGACCGTGCAGCGTGTAACGTCATGCCCCATGCGTCGGCGCTGCCGCCATATCTTGCCCAGGCCGAAGATGCCGAAGTTCTCTTCGACGACCCGACGGAGTTGGGCACCAGAGCGCCCCCTAGGGGGCGGCCTTGGTTGCGTCAGAAGACCGCAGCCCCGCCAGATAATCAGTCGCCTTGGCGGCCTGACTAGCAGCAGTGAAGATCGCCTTCTTGTCGGCCTTGAGCACCTTAAGCCAATGGTCGAGATAGGCTGCATGGTCGGGACGCGGTTCCAGCGTGATGCCAAGGTCGGCGCAGAGGAACGCCGCACCCAGCTCTGCCACGAGCTCTTCGACGGCATAGGCGTCATCGCCAAAGCGCTTGCCGAATTGTCGGTTGCAACGCTTGGCACTGCCGGTCCAGTGGGTCAGCTCATGGAGCAGCGTTGAATAGTAGCTCTCGGTCGCCGTACTGGTTTCCGTGCCCATGAAGCGCTGGCGTTCGGGCATCTGGATGAAGTCGCCATGACCATCTAGGGAGATGCTGTAGAAGGCCTGATTGCCGCCGTGGCGGATATCGGCCCCGGTTGCTCCGACGAAGGTTTCCGCCTTGTCGAGAATTTGCGCCGGGTCTTTCGGTTCCGGCAGAGGCGGTGATTCGAACCCGTCCACCTGATCGGCGTTGAAGACATAGCTGGCGCGGGCAATGAGGCGTCTGCCCTGCTCGATCTCGCCATCATCCTTCTGCTCTTCCACGTCGAATTCCTTGTAGAAGACCACCAAGCTGGATTTTTCGCCCTTGCGGACCTGACAACCTTTGCTCTGCCATTGGCGATAGGTGCCCCAGACCCCGGTCGAGAAACCGCGTGCTTGGGCTGAAGCCCAGAGGCTGACGACGTTGATTCC
>Ga0189275_100393_pt1 | contig 19841 bp, 18 predicted proteins | sample N19A6minimetaG_FD_130329 | JGI IMG/M metagenome (GOLD analysis project Ga0189275, IMG submission 130329) | Marine microbial communities from the Costa Rica Dome - N19 A6 mini metaG | ecosystem: Environmental > Aquatic > Marine > Oceanic > Photic zone | place: Costa Rica: the Eastern Pacific...
ACGACGGCTGCTGCGACGGCGAGGTCCTGGAGGCCGACGCCGGTTCCGTCGAAGAGGGTGGTCTGGGTGTCGGAGGTGCGGCCGGGGTGGGTGGCGTTGATGACGGCGCCGAGCTGGGTGATGTCGGTCTCGGCGATCAGGCCCTGGGCCACGGCGTGCTGGGCCTCGCCGATGGTGGTGGATTGCGCGACCTCGTCGGTGAAGACGGTGGCCTGGGCCAGGAGCTGCGGGTCGACCTCCTGCTTGCCCTTGGTGTCGGTGCCCATGCAGGCGATGTGGGTGCCGGGGCTGACGTGCTCGGGGCGCAGGATGGCGTCGAAGGACGAGGTGATCGAGATGATCACGTCGGCTTCGGTCAGGCCACCCAGTTCCACCGCCTCGAAGGGCAGGCCGGCCTCGCGGGCGACCTCTTCGAGGTTGGGCAGCATCTCGGGGTGGAGGTTCCAGCCGATGACCTTCTCGAAGCTGCGCTGCTCAAGCGCGGCGCGGAGCTGGAACTTGGCCTGGTGACCGGCGCCGACCATGCCGATCACCTTCGCATCGGCGCGTGCGAGGTGCTTGATCGACACCGACGACGCGGCGGCGGTGCGCAGGGCGGTCAGCAGGTTGCCGCCGACCATGGCCTTGACCTGGCCGGTGTCGGGATCGAACAGGAAGACGGTGGACTGGTGGTTGATGATCTGCCGCTTTTCGAGGTTGTGCGGCCAGTAGCCGCCGGCCTTCAGCCCGAGCGTCAGCCCGGCGCGGTCGAAGCCGCCCTTGAAGCCATAGAGCGCATCCTCGTGGCCGATGGCCTCGCGCACGACGGGGAAGTTGTAAGCGTCGCCGGCGGCCATGGCGGCAAAGACCTGTTCGACGGCGTCGAAGGCGGCCTCGCGGGTCATCAGGTCGGCGATGTCGCGTTCGGGTACGATGATCATGTGCTGTCTCCCATGAGAAAGTGCTGCGCCCGTGTGCCCCTGCCGGAAGGAAAGCATACACACGGGCGACTTGACGGCCCTTGCCGGGCCTCCCCCTCCCCGGGGTTCTTCTGGATCAGTAGGCCTTGCCGCGGGCCGAGACCGGCCAGACGACCTCGACCTTGCCGCCGCGCACGCCGACATACCAGTCGTGGATATTGGCGGTCGGGTCGCAGTGGCCGGGCACCAGCTTCAGCTTGTCGTTGACCTTCAGCACGCCGTTCGGGTCGGAGACGACGCCGTGCTCGTCCGAGCATTTGACGTATTCCACGTCATCACGGCCGTAGATCAGCGGCAGACCACTGTCGAGCGACTGCGCCTTGAGACCGGCGTCGACGATGGCCTTGTCCGCCTTGGCGTGGCTCATCACGCTGGTCAGGATGAAGAAGGCGTTTTCCCATTCCCCGGCGTCGATGCGCTTGCCGTTTTGATCGAGGATGCGGCCGTAATCGGCGTCCATGAAGGCATAGGAGCCGCATTGCAGCTCGTTGTAGACGCCGGAATTGGACTCGAAGTAATAGGACCCGGTGCCGCCGCCCGAGACGAGGTCACAGGTGATGCCCTCGGCCTCGAGGCCCTCGATGGCGTCCTTGACCTGGGCAATGGCGGCGTCGAGCTTCGCCTGGCGGTCGTCGAAGCTGTCCATGTGCTGCATCGCGCCCTGGTAGGCCTGGATGCCGCGGAAGGTGAGGTTACGGGCGTCGCGCACCGCCTTGCCGATTGCCACCACGGCCTCGGTGGTGGTCACGCCGCAGCGGCCGGCGCCACAGTCGATCTCGACGAAGACGCCCAGCTCGGTGCCGTGCTTCCCGGCCGCTGCCGAGAGGTCGGCGACGTTGTTCAGGTCATCGACACAGACGATCACCTCGCCGCCGCTGACATTGGGCAGCTTCGCCAGGCGGTCGATCTTGGCCGCCTCGCGCACCTGGTTGGAGACGAGGATTTCCTTGATCCCGGCGCGGGCAAAGACCTCGGCCTCGGAGACCTTCTGGCAGCAGACGCCGATGGCGCCGCCCATCTCCATCTGCAGCTTCAGCACGTCGACGGATTTGTGCATCTTGCCGTGGGCGCGGTGGCGCATGCCGTGCGCCTTGGCGTAGTCGCCCATCTTCTTCACGTTGCGCTCCAGCGCGTCGAGGTCGAGCACGAGGCAAGGGGTCTGGATATCGGCCTCGTCCATGCCGGGCTTGGCGGGGATGTCGTAGCCGACTTCGAAGTTGTCGAGGTTGGTCATGTCTTTCATCTTTCTTGCTCCCTTTGGGCGGTGCGTGCAAGCACGCACCCTACATTCGGTCTCGCCGTAGGGTGCGTGATCTCACGCACCGGCCATCCACGGCAGTTTGTCGAGGTCCACGTTGCCGCCGGTGAGGATCACGCCGACGCGCTTGCCGCGGAAGGTCTCGGGGTTCTTCAGGATGGTGGCCATGGGCACCGCAGAAGACGGCTCCATCACCACGCGCAGGTGCTTCCAGACCAGCTTCATCGCGTCGATGATCTCCGGATCGGAGGCGGTGAAGATATCCGACACATGGTTCGACACGAAGTGCCAGGTCAGGTCCTTGAGCGGCACCAGCAGCCCGTCGGCAATGGTCTTGGGCGCGTCATCGGCGATGATATGCCCGGCCTTGAAGCTGCGATAGGCGTCGTCGGCCTGTTCCGGCTCGGCGGCGATGATCTTGGTCTCCGGCGCCAGCGTGGACAGCGTGAGACACGTGCCCGAGATCATGCCGCCGCCGCCGATCGGCGCCACCACGAAGTCCAGCCCGTCGGTCTGTTCGACGAATTCCTTCGCACAGGTGCCTTGGCCCGCGATCACCCGGGGATCGTTGTAGGGATGGACAAAATCGCCGCCGGTTTCGGCCTGCACCTTGGCAAAGGTCGCCTCGCGCGACGACGTGGACGGCTCGCATTCGGTGATCTTGCCGCCATAGCGGCGCACGGTGTCCTTCTTGGCCTGCGGGGCGGTCTTCGGCATGACCACGTTGCAGGGGATGCCGCGCAGCATGGCCGCATAGGACAGGCACGAGGCATGGTTGCCGCTGGAATGCGTCGCCACGCCCTTTTTCGCCTGCGCCTCGTCGAGGCCAAAGACCGCGTTCGAAGCGCCGCGGACCTTGAAGGCCCCCGGCTCCTGGAAGTTCTCGCACTTGAAGTAGAGATCCGCCCCGGTCAACTCGTTGAGGTAGTCCGAGGTGCGGATCGGCGTGCGGCGGATATGCGGCTTGATGCGCTCATGCGCGGCCAGCATGTCCTCGTAGGTGGGGATCTCCATGGTCGTATCCTTCATCTGGCAGGCTTCACGCGGCGGATTTCAGGGCGGCCAGCGGGTTGCCGCGATAGTATTCCTGCGCCGCGGCGACGCCCGAACCCAGCGTGATGTCGAGCCCGAGGTCCTTCATGCACATCTCGGCGGTGGCGATGCCCGACAGGGTCATCACGTCGGTGAGCGATCCGAGGTGGCCGATGCGGAACACCTTGCCCGCGACCTCGCCCAGGCCGACGCCGAAGGCCACGCCATAGGTGCTGGCCGCATGGCTGACGATATCGGTGGCGTTGAAGCCCTCGGGGGTGCGGATCGCGCTGACCGTGTCGGAATAGAGGTCCGGCGCGGCGGCGCAGAGCTCCAGCCCCCAGGCGCCAACCGCGGCGCGCACGCCCTCGGCGATGCGGTGATGGCGGGCAAAGACATTCTCCAGCCCCTCGTTCAGCAGCATGCCGCAGGCGGTGTTCAGCCCGTTGAGCATGCCGACGGCGGGGGTGTAGGGATAGGCGCTGTTGGCATAGCCTTTCTTCATGTCATGCACGTCGAAGAAGGTGCGCGGCAGGCCCGCCGTCTGCGTGGCGGCCATGGCCTTTTCGCTGAAGCCGACGATGGCGAGACCGGCGGTCAGCATGAAGCCCTTCTGGGAGCCGGCAACGGCGACGTCGACGCCCCAGTCGTCGAAGCGGAAGTCCATCGAGCCGATCGAGGAGACGCCATCGACGAACATCAGCGCCGGGTGACCGGCGGCATCGAGCGCGCGGCGCACCGCGGCAATGTCGGATTTGACGCCGGTGGCGGTCTCGTTGTGGGTGGCCAGCACGGCCTTGATCTCATGGCCTGTGTCGGCGGTCAGGATCTCTTCGAAGCGGTCGGCGGGCAGGCCCTCGCCCCAGGGGGTCTCGACGATCTGCACGTCCAGACCGTGACGCTGGCACATGTCGATCCAGCGGTGCGAGAACATGCCGTTGCGCGCCGAGAGCACCTTGTCACCCGACGAGAGGCAATTGGTCAGCGCGGTTTCCCAGCCACCGGTGCCGGTCGAGGGGAAGATGAAGACCTCGGCGCTGTCGCTCTTCAGGACCTTGCGCACGCCCTCGCGGGCCGGGTGCAGGATCTGGCCGAACAGCGGCGACCGGTGGTCGATGGTCGGCATGTCGCAGGCCTTGCGCAGGTTCTCGGGGATGTTGGTCGGGCCGGGGATGAAGACGGGGTTCTGAAAGCTCATGGCGGGACTCCTTGCGTTCTTGCAGCCACCATAGGGCGCGCTCCGGCCTGGGTACATTTTTTTGAAATCGGTTTTCATTTAGGGTATGGTTGCAATAATCCGTTGCATTGCAGTGGTTTACGTTTTTCACATGGTGAATTGCGTTTTCATTCGAAAAGCGAAAGGTTTCTATGGATTCTCGGAAAGATGCCCCGCGCACGCCGCGCAAGGCCCGTGGCCGCCCGCGCGGATGGGAGGACAAGACCGCGCAGAACACCATCAAGTCGCTCGACCGGGCGATGGAGGTCTTCGAGTATCTCAGCGAGGCCCAGGGCAAGACGCTGACCGGTCTGGCCGAGGAAATGGGCCAGTCGCCGGCAACGGTCTACCGCATTCTTGTCACGCTGGAAGGTCGCGGGCTGGTGGAGTTCGACGCCGAGGACCAGACCTGGCACATCGGACCGCGGGCCTTCGTGATCGGCGCGCGGTTCCTGCATCGCACCAGCCTGGTGGACCGGGCGCGGCCGATCATGCGGCGGCTGATGGAGGCAACCGGCGAGACCGCCAACCTCGGCATGGAGCAGGAGGGCGCGGTGCTGTTTCTCAGCCAGGTCGAGACCCATGCCACCATCCGCGCCTTCTTTCCGCCCGGCACCCTGTCGCCGATGCATGCCTCGGGGATCGGCAAGGCGCTGCTGGCGCAGATGGATGCGGAGCGGCTGGAGCGGCTGCTGGCGCAGGGAAGGCTCGAGGCCTTCACCGGCCAGACGATCACCGACCTCGGGCAGCTCAGGGCCGACCTGGCGCAGATCCGGGCGCGGGGCTTCGCGATCGACAACGAGGAAAAGAACGCCGGCATGCGCTGCATCGCGGCGCCGGTGTTCGACATGAACGGCGAGGCAGTGGCGGGGATCTCGGTCTCCGGGCCGACCAGCCGGGTCGACATGAGCGGCATCGCGGCCCTGAGCCGCGCCGTCATGGACGCCGCCGAAGCGCTGACCCGCGCCATCGGCGGGCTGCCGAGAGGGCAATGAGGGGGCGGGCCTGCCACCCGTTCCGACCCGTCCCGGGCTCGCCCCGGGACCTCCCCGCCAGCCTGCCAGGAGGCCCCGGATCAGGTCCGGGGCGCGTGGCTCCGGGTGGACCCCGGTGTCCGCCCTGATCCGCCGGGCTGCCAAAAGGGGCGGTGACGTTCGAGCACAGTACCCGGCGCGTTAACAGCGGCGAAGCCGCCGCGCATCGCCGGGCCGTCCCCCGGCACGGCGATTTGTTTTCCGTTTGCGCTCAGCTTCGAGCTTGATCGGATTTGGTCGGCATAAAGCGCCCTGCACATCCGTCGGATCGCCGCACCGCGGCCCGACGCTGCACGGCTCGCGCCTTGTTCAGGCCGAGAACCACTTGAGGTCAGCCGTAGCGAACCAAAGCCTCCCGGCCTCCGACGCTACTCCGCCGCCGAACGCATCCCCTGCGACCGGGCAAACCCGCCCGCTGCCGGGCGCAGCGCCATGTGGCGGTTGACGTCCTTGTAAAGCAGGTAGCGGAACTTGCCCGGCCCTCCGGCATAACAGGCCTGCGGGCAGAAGGCGCGCAGCCACATGTAATCGCCGGCCTCGACCTCGACCCAGTCGTTGTTCAGCCGATAGACCGCCTTGCCTTCGAGCACGTAGAGCCCGTGCTCCATCACGTGGGTTTCGAGGAAGGGGATCACCGCCCCCGGCTCGAAAGTCACCACGGTGACATGCATGTCGTGGCGCAGGTCGCCCGGATCGACAAAGCGCGTCGTTGCCCATTTGCCATCGGTGTCGGGCATGACCGTCGGCGCGATGTCGTTCTCGTTGAGGATCAGCACGTCCGGCAGATCCAGCCCGTCCACTGCCTCATAGGCCTTGCGCACCCAGTGAAAGCGCAAGACGTCCTTGCCGCGGTTGTACAGCGTCCAGTCCGTGCCCGGCGGCAGGTAGGCATAGCCCCCCGGCGTCATCTCGTGGGTCTCGCCCGCCACCGTCAGGCTGGCCGTCCCCTCGACCACGAAGAGCACCCCCTCGGCGCCCGGATCACTCTCCGGCCGATCCGACCCGCCGCCGGGCTGCACCTCCATGATGTACTGCGAAAAGGTCTCCGCAAAGCCGCTCAGCGGCCGCGACAGCACCCAGAGCCGGGTCCCGGTCCAGAACGGCAGAAAGCTGGTGACGATATCGCGCATCGTCCCCTTCGGGATCACCGCATAGGCTTCGGTGAACACCGCGCGATCGGTCAGCAACTGCTCCTGCCCCGGATGCCCGCCCCGCGGCGCATAATATCTGGCGGTCATGAACGCCTCCTGCTCTCAGTATTCAATCGATACGAACTATGAAGCCCAGAGCAAGGCACGGCCAGCCATGTCGAGACAACAGCTCTCTTCCGGGAAAATTGATAATGCCGGGATAACGTTCTGGCATTGCCTGGTATTTATCAGCGCGCCAATCCACGTGCCTGGCGGGTCAGGCGAAAAAGAACACCAGTGTCATCACGGCGCCCACGGCCGTCACGAACAGGCGCAGCCGGTCGGTATTGGCGATCTTGCGGCTCTGTCGCGCGCCGACATAGCCGCCCACCAGAGAGGCCAGCGCCATGACCGAGGCCTGTTCCCAGGCGATGAGATCGGCAGCGATGAAGGTTATGACAGAGACGATTGAGAGGATCGCCGACAGGAGGTTCTTCAACCCGTTCATGCCGTGCAGGTCGGCGTAGCCCAGCAGGCTGAAGGTCGCCAGCAGCATGATCCCCAGCCCGCCGTTGAAATAGCCGCCGTAGATCGACACCGCGAGTAGCGCCGCAAGCGTCGCCAGCGGCCCGGCATTGCCAAGTCCGGCGGCGCGCGCTCCGCGCAGAATTCTCGGTGCGCCGGCAAACAGGATCGTGGCCGCCAGCAGGAGCCAGGGCACAACCCCCAGGAACAGTTCGGCCGGTGTGACGATCAGCAGGAGCGCTCCGATCAGGCTGCCGGCGATTCCGGCGGCGATGATACCCTTGAGCCCGACACTGCCCTGGGCCCGCATGTCATCGCGAAAGGCCCAGGCGCTGCTGAGATAGCCGGGCAGGGCGGTCAGCGTCGCCGTGGCATTGGCGCTAACCGGCGGCACACCGACCCAGATCAGCGCAGGCAGGCTCAGAAACGTGCCGCCGCCAGCCACTGCGTTAAGCAGGCCAGCCGCCAGTCCGGCAATGGTCAGAACGATGATATCCAGCATGGCGGCTCCGTATTCGTGCCGGGCGGGTTGAAGCGCTTTTCCCGCAAAGTGTCATGGTCTGCAATTCGGTTGGTAGCGGGACCGGACACAGCTTCGTGTCACGCGAGGGGTTTGATCCTTCGGTATCTTTGGCCCGTCCCAGTCAGAATAGTGAAAGGACGCCACAGGGCACTCACTGCGAGTAACCAAGGGTGTCACAGATCCTCGCGCAGGCGGGCGATTTCGCTGGCGATCTTGCCGGTCGGGTCTTCCGATGCTTCCGACCATGCCGAGAACCGTTCGAGCAAGGGGATGAAGGTCGTCAGTTCCTCTTTGCTCCAGCCCTTCAGGAAATTGCCGAGGATCAGGAACTTGTAGCGGCGGACCGCCTGGACGATGCGCGTGCCTTCTTCGGTCAGTTCCAGCATGGCGCGCCGGGCGTCCTCCTGGCTGACCGCGCGGCGGATGAGACCGAGGCGGATGGTTTCCGAGGTCAGGCGGCTGGCGCGTGACGGGTCGATCCCCAGCCGGGTGGCGACGGTTGAGACCATGACCTCGCCCTCCGGGTCTTCGCCGAATTCATTGGCGGGGGCCCAGACCACCATCAGCACGTCCAGAAGCGGCAGATCCAGATCCAGCCCGAGATCGGCCAACGCCCTTTGGCCCAACTCACGCTTTACCACTCGGCGGCGCCAGTGCTGCATGATCCCGTCAAGCTCCAGCGCTGACTGGATCAGATCCTCGCCGATCCCGGCATGGGCCAGCCGGTGTTTCAGATCCTTGTCGCGGTCGGGCACGGCCTGTCCTCCAAATTACATGCTATTGACATATATATGCGCATAGCACATATATGCAATCAGCAGTGAATCACGCAGCCCGGGTAGCATAGCCCAGGGCCGCCGGAGATGTGACATGACCACCCAGACAACGCAAAACCCGGTCGCGACCGGGGCGTATTCTTCTCAGACCCGTATCGCCCTTGCCGCAGTTGCGGTGACGTTGCTCTTTGCCTCGCTGGGGCAGACCATCGTCACCACCGCCATTCCGGTCATGGTGGCCGATCTGGGCGGCATGGAGCACATGACCTGGGTCATCACCGCCTATCTCCTTGCCTCGACTATCGGCGCGCCGGTCGCGGGCAAGCTGGGCGATCTCTATGGCCGCAAGATGGTGGTGCAGCTTGGCATCTTCGTCTTCCTCGCCGGGGCGACGCTGGCCGGATTGGCGCAGTCCATGGGCGTGCTGATCGCAGGCCGCGCGGTGCAGGGGCTGGGCGGCGGCGGGTTGATCGTGGTGTCGATGGCCATCGTGGCCGACGTGCTTCCCGCGCGCCAGCGAGGGCAGGCGCAGGGGCTGATGGGCGCGGTCTTTGGTGTCTCGACGGTGATCGGGCCGCTGATCGGCGGGTTTCTTGTGCAAGCGCTGAGCTGGCACTGGATCTTCTTTGCCAACTTCCCGCTCGGCCTTCTGGCGCTGATGGTCCTGCACCGGGCGCTGCCCAACGTGAAACGCGACACGGCGGTCAAGCTGGACGTGGCGGGTGCCTTCCTTCTGGCGACCCTGCTGTCGGTTGCGGTCCTTGTGTCGAACCTCGGCGGCTCGGTCCTGCCCTGGGGCAGCCTTGAGCTGCTCGGACTGGCAGCACTCGGGCTTGCGGCACTGGCCGGGTTCATCCTGGTCGAGAGCCGCGCGCAAGAGCCGGTCCTGCCGCTCAGCCTGTTCCGCAACAACACGTTCCTCGTGGTCAATACCGTGGGCTTCATGGTCGGCGTCGCGATGTTCGGCACGATCACCTTCCTGCCGCTTTACCTGCAGGTCGTGCAAGGCGTGTCGCCGGCGGTCTCGGGGCTGTTCCTGACACCGATGATGGCCGGGTTGATTGCCTCGTCCGCGGGCGCGGGTCGGGTGATGAGCCGCACCGGGCGCTACAAGTGGATGCCGGTCCTGTCGACCGCGCTGCTGGCGCTGGCGATGCTGTCGCTCTCGACGCTGTCGCCGGGATCTTCGCTGTGGCACGTGGCATTGTCGATGGTGCTGGTCGGGCTTGGGCTGGGGCCGGTGTTTTCCATCGGCGTCGCCGCGATCCAGAACGATGTGCCGCGCGAGATGCTGGGCGTCGGCACCGCCAGCGCCAACATGTTCCGCCTGATCGGCGGGTCGGTGGGCACCGCGGCCTTCGGTGCGCTGTTCAGCTCGAACCTTGCGCAGAACCTGGCCGGGCATCTTCCCGCGTCGACGGGCACCGGCATCGGGTCGATCAGCGCCGAACTGGTGGCAAACCTTCCGGTGCAGGCCCAGCGCGACGTCTTTTCCGGCTTTTCGGATGCGCTGCACCCGGTGTTCTGGATTGCCGCCGCGCTGGCCGCCGTGGCCTGCCTTGTCTCGCTGCGCCTGCGCGAAATGCCGATGCCGGACAGCAGCGTGTCGTAGTACAGGATGCCGCCAGGGTGAAACGGTGGGGATGGCCGGGAGCGCACATCACCGCTGAGCCCTAGCGCGAAACAGCGGCGAAGCCGCCGCGCATCGTCGTGCCGCCCCCCGGCACGGCGATTTGGCTGATGTCAGCGCGGCGGACTGAGCTATTGCGGATTTGGCAGACATAAAGCGCGCGTGCCATAGGTTGGATCGCCGTACCGCGGCCCGACGATGCGCGGCTTGCACCGGGACCAAACCGAATGGCGGCAAAAAGCCGTCCGCCGCCAAGCGCTTCAGTCCAACGGGATCCTGCGCTGACGGCGGCTCAGGCGAACTCCGATTGAACGTGAACCCCCCGATTATTCGGCAGCCACCGCCGCAAGATGCGGCAGCAGAAAGGGGGTGCCGGGCGGCGGGGTCCGACCGACCGTGAGGGCGCAGCCGTAGGCCCGGCTGAGGGTCTGGCTAGTCATCACCTCGGACGGCGTGCCAGCGGCGAGGCAGGTGCCCTCTGCCAGCAAGACAACCTTGTCAGCATACATCGCGGTCAGGTTGAGATCATGCATCACCGCCAACACGCCGCCGCCAGCCGCCGCGAAATCCCGCGCGATGCGCATGACCTGAAGCTGGTGGGCGATGTCGAGCGCGCTGACCGGCTCATCAAGAAACAGCCAGCGTGGGGTGCCCTCCGACACCGGCTCCCAGACCTGGGCCAGCACGCGGGCCAGTTGCACACGCTGCTGTTCACCGCCCGACAACTCCTGATAGGCACGGTCGGCAAAGCGGAGAAGATCGACACGGGCAAGGGCGGCGCGGGTGATCTCGTCATGATCGCCCGAGGTGCCGTTGTGCAGGCCGATCTGGACCACTTCGGACACGGTGAAGGGAAAGGCGAGGGCGCTGGCCTGGGGCAGAACCCCGCGCAGCGCCGCCAGTTCCCAGGGCTTCAGCGCGGCGATGTCGCGCCCGCCCAGCGTGATGCGCCCGGTATAGGCCAGATCGCCGGTCATGGCGCGCAGACAGGTTGTCTTGCCCGAACCGTTGGGCCCGACGATGCAGGTGATGGCGCCGGGCCGGGCGGTCAGCGACAGGCCGGTGAGGGCCCGCTTGTACCCCAGCGTGACAGAGAGATTTTCGACGATCAGCATGTCAAAGGTCCACCACACCACGCTGCCGCAGCAGGATCCACAAGAACACCGGCGCGCCCAGCACGGCGGTCACGATGCCGATGGGCAACTCCGCCGGAACGATGACGACGCGGGCGATCATGTCCGCCGCCACCAGCAGCGCCGCGCCAAGCAGCGCCGAATTGAGCAAAAGCGCACGGTGGTCCGGTCCGGTGATCAGCCGCAGCAGGTGCGGCACCACGATGCCGACAAAGCCGATCCCGCCCGACACCGCCACGGCGGCCCCGCTGGCGGCGGCCACGGCGAGGATCGCGCCGTTCTTCATCCGCTGGACCGGAATGCCGATGTGATGGGCGGTGGCCTCGCCCAGGGCGAGACCGTTCAGTCCACGCCCCAGGAAAAGCGCGCCGGCGATGGCGGTCAGGATGATTGGCGCGGCGGTGGCAAGCTTGGCCCAACTGGCCCCTGCCAGTGAGCCCATGTTCCAGAAGGTCAGATCGCGCAATTGCTGGTCATCGGCCTTGTAGATCAGCACTCCGGCGAGGGCCCCCGCCAAAGCGGTAAAGGCGATGCCCGCCAGCAGCATGGTCGCGACCGAGGTGCGCCCGGCGCGGGTCGAGACGCGGTACAGAAGGATCGTCGTCGCCCAGCTTCCCAGGAAGGCGGCACAGGGCACGAGGTAGCCGCCGGTCAGCGCCAGCAGCGACGAGGGCAGGGCGCCGCCCAGCACGATGGCAAGGATCGCGCCCAGCATGCCGCCCGAGGTGACCCCGACGATGCCGGGATCGGCCAGCGGGTTGCGAAACAGCCCCTGCATGACGGCGCCGGAGGTGGCCAGCGCCGCGCCGACCACGAGACCCATCGCCAGCCGGGGCAGGCGGATGTCCCAGAGCACCACCGCCTCGGTCCGGCTCAGCGCCTCGCCGCGCAGCACCTTGGCCAGCACGTCCAGTAGCGAGAAGCCCGTGGCGCCGACGTTGAGACTGGCCAGTGCCACGAGGGCGAGGAACGCCGCCAGCAGAAGATGCAACTGCCGCGCCCGGTCAAGCCGGGAGCGGGGCCGGGTCCTGCCCGGCATGTCGGTCATCGCAACCACGGGATCAGCCTCCGTACAGGGCGGCGTTGAGCTCGGAGACGGCCGCCGCGGTGCGCGGCCCGAAGCCCAGCAGCTTCAGCCCGTCGATCCTGATCAGCGACCGGGTTTCCGCCGCCGGGGTGATCGCCAGCGCGGGCAGGGCAAAGAGCGCCTCGGCGGACAGGTCATGCGCGCCGCCACGGTCCATCATCAGGATCACGTCCGGCGCGGCGACCGAGGCCGCCTCGTCGGTCAAGGCCTTGTAGCCGTCGAACCCTTCGGCCGCGTTCACCCCGCCCGCCATGCGGATCACCGCGTCGGCGCCTGTGTTCCGGCCGCCGACCGTCAGCTTGCCGCCCGCGGCGCTGAGGATGAAGAGCACGCGCTTTCGCTCGCCGTCCCGGGCTTCGGCCCTGGCCACGACCTGCTCCAGCGCCGGGGTGACCTCCTGCGCCAGCGCCTCGGCCTTGTCCGGCACGTCAAGCGCGGCACCGATGGTGCGGATCTTGACGGCAATCGCCTCGGCATCAAAGCCGCCGCTCACTTCGACAATGTCGATATCCGCCGCCCGTAGCACCTCGATGGTCTCGGGCGGGCCTGCGCCCTCGGACGACAGGATGAGCGACGGCCCGACCGACAAGACGCCCTCGGGCGACAGGGCCCGCATGTAGCCCACGTCCGGCAGGGCGCGCGCCGCCTCCGGCCAGGTCGAGGTACTGTCACGCGCCAGCAGGCGGTGGCCCTGTCCCAACGCATAGACGATCTCGGTCACCTCGCTGCCGATCGACAAGACCTCGGCATGGGGGGTGTCGACCGACACCAGCTGTTCGGCGCTGGCCGACCACGCCATCCAGGTGCCGAATGCTGCGATCCAGACGGCGTTGAACACCGCACAAGCCTTGCCTGTCATTCCGCGGCCTCCGCCGTCACGCTGTCCAGCCCATCGACGATCTCGCGCCATTGCGGGCGGGTGTCGTTGGTGTCCCTGGCCATCGGAAATGCCTGAAAGATCACCGTGCCTTCGGCGTCAAACGCCTCGACCGACAGCGCCGTGCGGCGCTGGGTCGGCTTCTCGACCGCATAGACCTCGGCGATGTGATCCCGGCGCAGGTGCATGTCGAACCCCGGATCAAGGATGTTCTGCCAGGGGCCCATCTCCTTGAGCGTATTGATCGGACCCGAGTGGATCTGGATGCAGCCGCGGTTGCCGACAAAGAACATGAAGTCGATGCCCCGGTCGCGCACGCCCTGGAACATCGCGTCCACTACGCCGGTACCCAGTTGTCGCACAAATGGATTGCGCGGCATCCGGTAGGCGCCGAGGCGGTTCATCTTGAGTTTGGCGCAAAGGCGCAGGAACTGGTGCGTGTCGGTCAGCCTGGCCCATTCGTCGAACAGGATCTCGCGCTTGTCCTCGCGCTTCTTCGGCGGTTCGGGCGGCTTGCGGTCGGCCACCTGCAGGGTGTCGTCGGTTTCTCCGGTGGCCAGATCGGTCCTGACCCTTTCCCACGCGGCAAGATCCGAGGTGTCGCGCAGGTGGATCTTGTGGACGGCGTCGCCCGCCGCATCAAATACCTGCAACGACCGACGCAGCCCGCTTTCCGTCTCCTTCTCGACCGCAAAGGCCGTCACCCACCAGGACGGAAAGATCCGCAGATCAATCTCGGTGGTCAGCACCATCGCGGCGTGTTCGCCGGAATGGTAATTGGCATAGCGCCCCACCTTTTCATGCACGCAAGATTCGTTGCGCGTCAGGGCCATCACCTCGCCCAATGCCTCGACCGCCGGTATCAGCCGGTCGGGGTCGGCGGCGATGCGGGTGACGCCCTGGCCAGTGCGGGCCGCTATCAGTTGCGCCTCGGATATCCCCAGCCTGGCGGCCAGGTCGCGTTCACGGGTTTTCGGATTGTCGATGATGGCCGCACGGATATCCGGCGCCGAAAGCTCAAGCAAAGCCATGGTGTCCCTCGATTGTAACGATTGGGTTGCAACGCTTGGCTGGGTTCTTGCGGCAAGACCGTGGCGGGCATCTTTATCTTGACTGTTTTAGTAGGTTAACATAACTGCCGCAAGCATGTTTTGCGGCGCAGCACCTCGCGCCGCTTCGCCAGCACAGCGCCAGCGCCTCTCCTGCAAAATCAGAAACGCTTCAAAAAGAAGGGACAGTCATGCCCATCACACGCCTGCGCAATACAACCGCGCTTGTCCTGGCATCTTCCATCGCCACCACCGCCGCCGCCGAAACCCCCGGACCGGGATTTCTCGGCACGCTTTTCCTGACCTTCGGCAAACGTGACATTGCCGTGGGCTCGGCCGTGGCCCAGACCGTGATCGACCAGGAAGAGATCGAGGATCGGCAGGCCGGAACCATCGCCCAGCTCATCGATTCGGTGCCCGGTGTCACGCTGGTCAACGGCAACACGCCGCAAGGCTCCGGCATCAACATTCGCGGCTTTGGCGCCAACAACACCTATGGCACCGACCAGAAGGTGGCGATCCAGATCGACGGAGCTTCGGTCGGCTCGGAGGAGCTTTATCGTATCGGCACCCAGCTTTTCACCGATCCGCTGCTCTATCGCGAAGCCTCGGTTCTGCGCGGCACCATTGGCAGCTTTGCCTATGGCGCGGGCATCGTCGGCGGCGTCGTGAAGCTGGAGACCAAGAACGCCTCGGACTTCACCGCCGGTACGCCCGGTTTCGCCGCCGGTCAAACGCTGGAATACAGTTCCAACGGCGAAGGCTTCAGCAGTTCCACCACGCTGGCCTGGCAGCCAAGCGAGACCGCCGAATTCCTGCTGAACTACAGCTATCGCAGCTATGACGATTACCGCGATGGCGATGGCGACGCGGTGGGCAACTCCGCCTTTGCCACGCCGTCGGGGCTGGCCAAAGCGCGGTTCACCTTTGGCGAGATGAACGATCACGCGCTGACCTTTTCCTATTCCCGCACTCTCGCCGATGACAAGGACGTGCCCTATGACCAGTTCGCCACCTCCGGCGGCATGTTCGGCAATGTCGACCGGGTGACGGATACGACGCAGGCCAGTGTGCAATACGATTACGATCCGGTGGACAATGACCTGATCGATTTCGCCGCCAACCTGTCCTATGCGGACCAGAAAATCGAATACAGCTATGTACCGGGGTCGTCGCCGCTGGAAGGCACGCCGACCTTCCCGTTTCTCGTCGGCACGGTGAACGCGGATCAGCGTTACGAGACCACCAAGTTGAAGCTGTCGAATACCGCGCGTTTCGAGACCGGCCTGATCGGCCATAACCTGGAGACCGGCGTCGAGGTCCAGGAGCGCCTGCGCAAGGACAACGAAGCGGCCAGCGCGCCGGGCGGGCGGGACAACCGGGTCGCGGCCTATCTCATCGACGAGATGACGATCGGCAATTTCACCGTCACCCCGGCGCTGCGCTTCGAGAAATCAAAGGTGACGCCGGCAAATTCGACATTTGACACCTTCCGCAACGAGGCCGTCATGGGCGGGCTGGCGCTGGCTTATGACTTCGGCAATGGGGTCTCGGTCTTCGGCAGCGCGGCCTATACCGAGGGCCTGCCGATCATCGACGATCTGGGCAGCACACCCGCGGCCATCGACGCCATGCAGACCAGCGAGAAGTCCAATACGTACGAAATCGGGGCTTCCTTTGGCGGCAACGATGTCTTTGCCCCCGGCGATACCCTGGCGGTGCGGGGCAATTACTATTTCACCCGGATGTGGGACATCACCAGCTACAAGGTTGCCGGGTCCACCGGCGTCTGGCTTGACGGGGTCGAGGCGCAGGGTTTCGAGCTGGAGGCATCTTACGGGCTGGCGAACGGGCTCTATGTCGACCTGAACGCGCATGTCGGCGACGGGGACGAGATCAACCCGGACGGCAGCCGCGACCGCTGGCGCATCCTGGCCGCCGATACGGTCAACCTGACCCTCGGCAAGAAGTGGGAGGATAGGCTCGATCTGAGCTGGGAAGTAGTGCATGGCACGGACCGCCGCGATTCAGCCGTGGACAAGCTGCCCGACGCCACCGTTCACAACCTGCGCGCCACGTTCCGTCCGCAGCAAGGGGTGTTCGAGGGCACCGAGTTCCGCGTCGGGCTGGAAAATGCCTTCGATCTGGATCATGTCGGCCACCTGTCTTCGCCCGACCGCAAGGCGCCGGGACGGACCATCAAGTTCGGCCTGTCCAAGGTGTTCTGAACCAGATCCAAAGCAGAGACGGTCGGCGGGGAGGCAAGGTCCCCGCCGATTTTCGTTTGGCCCGTTGATATCAGGAATGACGTGGGTGGCGTGGTCTGGTGGGGTTGAGGATGCTCCGCGCCACCGGGGGGCTGGAGCGACTGGGCGAGACTTGCCGCCGAAGCGTCGCTTCACCGCCCCTGTATCTGGATCGTGAAACTGCGGCGCGCGCCGGTGGGCGGCTTGGGGAAGGGGGCGGCACTCTGCACCATGCGCAAGGCCGCCCGGTCCAGCACCGAGGACCCGGAACTGCGGGCGATCGAGACCGAGACCAGCCCGCCGCCCGATGCAATCGAGAAGGCCACCACTGCCGCGCCACGGGCGTTGACCCGGGGCCGCCCGGCGCGCGAGATCCGGCGCATCACCAGCCCGGGATAATTGCTGGCCGAGGCATTGCCCGCGCTTGTCTGTGTTCTTCCGCTGCCGCTGGACCGGGCTGTCGCCTGCTGTCTTCCCGAATTCGTACCGGCCCGCGTGGCTTGTTTCACCCCGGCCTGAGCGGTCTGTTTCGCCTGTCGTTTTGCGGCGGGGTCGGCGCTACGGTTCCGGGCGGTCGCAGTTTGCGTCTTCCCTGGCGCTTCGGCGCGTTGGGGCGGGGGCTTATGCCGCTCTTCAAACGCTGCGCTACGCCGTTGCGGGCGGAGCGATCGAGAGACCGTTGCGTTTTCCGGAACCGCGCTGGTCAAACGCTCGGCAGGCTGTGCAATGGCGGTCGTCTGGTCCTGCACCGTCTCTCGCGCGACGGGGACCAACGGACGAGCGGCCTCCGGCTTGAGCGGCACTGCTGCCTGCAACGGCATGACCTTGGCGGTTTCCATCGGGTCCGCCCGGCTGGCGGTTTCGGCTCGCGCCCTCTCGGCTTGCCCTGTAGGAGTTTCGGCCGGGACGGCACTCTCCGGCTGCACCGGTTCAGCCGCCTCGGACTCGGACCTTGCGACCACTTCGGACGTAACCGCTTCGACCGTCTCTCTCGCCTCTGTCGGTTCCGCGGCCGGCGTCCCCTGCGCCACGTCGGCAAAGGAATTGCCCAACCGCACCTCGGCCGCCCCGCCCGCGCCCTCGATCCGCGGGTCCTCGGTCTTGACCAACGCCAGCGCAAGGGCGGCATGGGCAATGGCGGCGGTCGACAGCGCGGCGATCTTGGCGATGCGGGACGAGCCGGTCATGATCCGAGACCCCGTTCAGTCACGATCACCACCCGCTCCGCCCCGGCGTTGCGCAGAACCCGGCCGATCCGCACCAGTTCGGCGGCTGGCAAATCGCGGTCGGGCACGACACGCACCCGGGCGCGCACCTCGTCGGGTTGGTGTGACAGAAAAGCCTCCGGCGTTGCCATCTCTGCCCCGCGCCAACTGAGCCTGCCGTCGGCGTGGACCACCAGCGCATCGGCGGGCGCGGTACCCTCCAGATCAGCAGTGCGCACAAGGGTCAGCCCGGTGTCGAGCGGAGGGGCCAGCGTACCCGCAACAAGGAAGAAGATCAGCATCAGGAAGACGATGTTGATCAGCGCTATGGTCGGCTCACGGTCGCTGCGGGCGCGCGGTTTGCGGATCATGACGCCTCCAGCACCGTGACGCTCAGCCCCGACACGCCGCGCAGGGTACCCAGCAGATCGGTCAACCGCTGCGCCGTCACCGCCCCGTTCAGCGCCACGATCACCGGCACGTCGCCGTCGCTCCCGCGCTGTGCCTGCAAGGCCCCCGGCAGGGTGTCGAGCGTGTTTTCCGAGCCATTCAAGCTGAGCCGTTCCGGCGAGAGGCGCAAAAACAGGGGCTTTGGGCCGCCGGAAGCGGAGCCACCTGCGTCGCCAGCGGCCAGATCGACTTCGGCAAAGCGAGTGAAGGTCGATGACAGCATGAAGAACAGAAGCAGCAGAAAGATCACGTCGATGAGCGAGGTCATCGACAACCTGCGCCGCCGGTTGTGCCTACGCATGGGCAAGCGCCGCAGTCGGCTCACCGGCCACCGCGCGGCCTTCGGGGGCCAGGATCGTGCGCAGGGCCTTTTGGACAAAGACCCGTTCCCGGTCCATCCGCGCTTCCAGCCAGCTCAGCACGACGGCGGTCGGCATCGCCACCGCCAGCCCCACCGCCGTGGTCAGCAGCGCCACCCAGATGCCGCCCGCGAGGATCGAGGGGTCGACCTGCGCCCCGGCCTCCTGCAGCGCCTGAAAGGCCGAGATCATCCCCAGAACGGTGCCGAACAGCCCCAGCAACGGCGCCAGTTGCGCCACGGAATCGAGCAGGCGGAAGCCGCTTTCCAGCCGGGCAAACCGCGCCTCGGCCTCGGCCTCAAGACGTTCCGGATCGACCCGGTCGGCCAGTGCCATGTCGATCACCGGGCGCAGGTAGCTGCGCGACCGCTCAAGATGCGCGCGCGCGGCGGCGCGGTCCCCGGCGTCCCAGGCCTCGACCGCCTGTCTGATAGACCGGTGCGACCCGACACGGGCGATGGTGAACTGCCAGAGCTTGTACAGCACGACCGCCAGCACCAGCACCGACAGCGCCCCCAGCAAGAGCACCACCGGCCCGCCGAGCTCGGCGATCCGGGTCACGGCGTCCTTAATTGCGGCGATCATCCCAGCACCTCGACACCGGTGCGACTGCGCAATTCCAGCCCCTCGGCGCAGGCCCCGGCGGCAAGTCCCTCGCCGGTGCAGGTCTCGGCCCCGTTGATGAGCACTTTCCCCAGCCCCTCGCACGTCAACCCCGGGACCACGAATTGCCGCACTCTCGGGCGCGCGCTCGGCAGTTCGCCGAAATCGAACAACATAAGCCGGTCGACCCGGCCTTCGGCGTCGAACAGCACCGCCTCGAACACCGCTTGGCGGATGTCGGTGGCATGGCCGTTCTGAATGAGAAAGCTGATGCGGCAGGCGGTGTCCACCGGACCGATGGCGTTGAGCTCGATGGTCAGATGCGCACCCTGATCGGTTTCTGCGGAGGCCTGTCCGGTCAGGACCGCCAGAGCAAAGATCGCCAGAATGCGCGGCGCACGGCAGGTCATGGCCTTGTCTCCCGCGGAAATGTTTGGAGGTGCTGGCTGAGGCGCCGTCGCGCGTCTGGCTGGATTGCGTGGTCATTTAGCACTGCCTGAGGTTGGCGGCAATACCAGAGTAATTCACTCAGAATTTCAAGGGGGCTGCGGGAAAGCTTCGAATTCTGTGCTGGCAGTGGATAATGGTATTACATAACCCCGATTACGCCACATATCCCTGTAGCCGGGGTGGATTCACAAACGAAGTGCAAATTCTGTATCAAAACAGATGTTTGCATGGAGATTGATGAATGGGTAGCCGCTACTCTCACCTGACGTTGGAAGAACGCCGCAAGATCGACAATTGGC
>Ga0189275_100394_pt1 | contig 19756 bp, 14 predicted proteins | sample N19A6minimetaG_FD_130329 | JGI IMG/M metagenome (GOLD analysis project Ga0189275, IMG submission 130329) | Marine microbial communities from the Costa Rica Dome - N19 A6 mini metaG | ecosystem: Environmental > Aquatic > Marine > Oceanic > Photic zone | place: Costa Rica: the Eastern Pacific...
GCCATCACGGCGGGAGGCCACAAAAAGCGTCGCGGGATGGAGCAGCCCGGTAGCTCGTCAGGCTCATAACCTGAAGGTCGTAGGTTCAAATCCTACTCCCGCAACCAAAAAAACCGCCAATGATAGCAGTGAAGTAGGTCTCTCAGGCCGTTTCGAGGATAGCGTCCTACCTAAGCGCAGATCTCGGGAGGCAAGTCACGTGGCTAGGTACTCACAGAAACAGCCGACCACAGCGTCTCCGTACCAGCTGCCACCTCATAAACAGCCCCTTGTGGACGATCTAGCGCCTCGATTTAGGACCGGCTCAGGTCGCGAAGCAAGCCGCGGATCATGCAAAGCGTCACAGAGTGCGACACAACAATGGTTGGCTGTTCTAGGTCGGACAGAAAGGCCACACACCGCGCGCGCAAAGCGTCAAAGCCCTCACCTTTCGCCGCGGTCAAAAATAGGCGCATCAGGTCTTTGTCGGGAAAATCGCGGGCTGCCCCACAGATATCACCAAAGGTCTTGCCTTCCCAGTCACCGGCGTTGATTTCGGCGACACGTGGCTCCAAGCGGGGAAGCTTGCCAACGGCAGAAAGCGCGATCCGGGCGGTTTCCTGCGCCCGCCCCAACGGACTGCAAACGGCATCGAAACCCTCGATGCCGTTGATCTGCTTCAGGATCTCCCGTTGTTGGCGGGCTTGCGCCCGCCCCAGGTCCGTGAGCGGAGAGTTTTTGCGGCCCTGAAGCCGGCCCTGCCGGTTCCATTCCGTTTCGCCATGGCGCAACAGGAGCAGGCGCGGGCCGGAGTAGCGATAGCTCATGAGGCCACAATCACCGCTTCGTTGGTGTTGACTTTCAGGTGCACATTGCTGCCAGTGTCGCGCCAGTCATGCCCGACATGGTGAAACTGATCGACAATCATCTCCGTGCCCGATGTCCGTACGATGTAGCGCACTTGGCTGCCCATGAACTCGCGATGCAGGATGGTACCGGACAGAGTGTCCGCCCCCGCTTGATCGACGATCTGCATGTTTTGCGGCCGTAGTACAATAGAGCCTGCCCCATCGTGACCGTCGCTCAGAGGCAGTACATCGCCCGCGCTGGTGCGGAAGCGCTTGGCGCTACCGTCAGTTTCTACCTGTCCGCCAAGAATATTGGCCGTGCCAAGAAACTCCGCCACAAACAGGTTTTGCGGGGTGTCATAGAGCTCTTGTGGCGTACCGATCTGCTGGATTACGCCTTTGTCGAGCACCGCCATCCGGTCTGCGGTGGTGTTGGCCTCTTCCTGATCGTGGGTCACAAAGATGGTGGTCAGGCCAAGTTTGCGCTGCAACGCCAGAAGTTCCCGACGCATTTGCACCCGCAGACTGGCATCTAGGTTCGACAGGGGCTCGTCCAGCAGCAAGACCTTTGGTTCTACCACAACGGTCCGGGCCAAAGCGATCCGCTGTTGTTGCCCACCAGAGAGTTGGTTAGGCATACGATCTGCCAGATGGCTCAGCCCGACAAGCTCTAACGCGGCATCCACGCGGGGTGCAATTTCTGTGCTGGGCATTTTGCGTTCTTTGAGGCCAAAGCCAACGTTGTCGCGCACCGACATATGCGGCCACAGCGCATAGGACTGGAATACCATGCCGACATTGCGTTTCCAGGGCGGTAGGCTGACCACATCGCGCCCGCCAATGCGGATTCTACCGCGCGGGGTTGGGCCGAAACCCGCAATCGAGCGCAGCAGGGTGGATTTGCCAGAGCCGGAGGGGCCGAGGAAGGCGAAGAACTCGCCCGGTTGGATGTCGAGGTTCACCCCGGTCAGCACTTCGGTTTCGCCAAAGGAGAGGTGCAGATCGTTGATTTCAATTCCGACCATTTGATTTGTCATAGTTCTTTACTCCCGCACGTTTAGTGCGACTGATCCGTGGATTTGAATTTCTTGTCGCGCTCAATCATCAGCTGAGACAGGAAGGTGCCGAGGCCGACGATGATGACCGCAACCACACCAAGGGCTGCGCCTGCGCCACGTCCGGACGGCGTTTGCATGAAGAGGTAGATGCCATAGGCCAGCGGGGCGTCACTTTCCGAGCTCACCAGCATGATGGTGGCGGAGAGTTCCACCGCCGCGGTGGCAAAGGAGGTCACAAAGCCTGCCAGAACACCGCCCGACATCAGCGGGATCACAATCCGGCGAATGGTGGAGCTTTTGGTGGCCCCAAGGCTTTCCGCAGCTTCTTCCAGCGCCAGCGACACCTGTTGCAACGCGGCGGTGCAGGCCCGCAGGGCATAAGGCAGACGACGGATCATCAGTGCCAGTGCAATGATCACCCACCAGCTGGCCATCGGCTTGTCCGTGAACGGGATGTCGATGGAATGGAACACGCGCAGGTAGCCAATGCCAAGCACCACGCCCGGCACAGCCAAAGCGGCGGTGGCAAGATAGTCCAGCGACTTGCGGCCCCAGATGCCGGTGCGGATCACGATATAGGCAATTGCGGTGCCGCTGATGACGTCCAGCACGGCTGCGATACCCGCATAGATTACCGTGTTGGCAATGAATTGCTTCGAGTTCTCCCACATCACGATGTAGTTCTGGATGGTGAACCCGTCCGGCAGCGGTGCAAAGCTCCAGATGGTGGCAAAGCTGAGCAGGGTCAGGCCTATATGTGGGCTGAGCACCAGCAACAGGATCAGGCCAACCACCGCATAGGCTGCGACTTTTTCACCGGTGCACAGGTCTCGCTTGGACAGGCCCCCGCCGCCTTTTTGCACGGTGGAATAATCTTTGCCGCGCATCACCAGGAAGGAGGCCCAGAGCGAGAAGATCGAGAAGGCCACCAGAATGAAGCTGATCACATACCCCATCGGGTCGCTGATCCCGATCGAGCTAATCCGCAGGAAGGCCTGTGGCGCGAGCATGTTGTTCACGTTGAGCAGGAGCGGCGTGCCAAGATCGTCAAATACCTTGATGAACACCAGCGCGGCGCCTGCGATGTAGCCGGGCATGGCCAGCGGGAACACAATCCGGCGGAACAGGCGCATGCCCTGAGAGCCGAGGTTCTGCGCGGCCTCTTCTATCGAGCGGTCGATGTTGCGCAGACTTGTGGAGAGGTTGATAAGGATAAACGGGAAGTAGTGGATCGACTGCACCAGAATGACGCCGTTTAATCCCTCCATGAAGGGGATGTTGAAGCCGAATTTCTCTTCCATCAGCAGGTTGAGCGTGCCGTTGCGGCCAAAGATCAGCTGCATCGCCACCGCGCCGACAAAGGGCGGCATGATCAACGGGATGAAACCGAGGCTTTGGATCACCACCGAGCCGGCGAAGTTAAAGCGGGTGGTGATATAGGCTAATGGCAGGGCGATGACGGTGGCGACCACCACGGACATGGCGGAGACGTAAAATGAGTTCCAGAAGCTTTCGCGGAACAGTGAGGTGCGGGAGAAGTCCACAAAGTTTTGCAGCGTCAGGGCACCGGTGTTGGGGCCCAGAAAGGCAACGTAGATCACCTGAAGGGCGGGAATGATCAGCAGGCCGATCAGCAGGATGGCAATGATCAGCGCGGCGGCATGAAGCCCAGACACGCGCGGAAAGATCGACGCCGGAAGACGGTCAAGCAGAGACGGACCGCCGTTTGAGTGCGGCGAGGCATTCGACATGGGAAACTACCCGAGAATTTAGAGGAGAGTGGCTTTGGTGCCGGGGAGTGACCTGCACCAAAGCGCGGGAAACGAGGCGGCAGAGTGCCGCCTCGGGGAGGGGGCCTTTACAGGGCGGCGGCTTTGTCCGCCAGTTCCTTGGCTTTGCGGTAGTTTTCCACCACCATGGCGTCCCACTGCTGTTCAACTTCAGCCTGGCGCTCGCCCACAGTGTCAGTGGCTTTCTTGCGCTTCTTGGTGAAGATGCCCGCAAAGTCCGCGTCGAGAGACTTGGCTTCGTCAATCGGGTTGGCGTCAATCAAGGCACGCGCTTCTGCGATCAGCGCTTTGGCCTCGGCATTGTCGCCACCGGCGTGTTTGGCTTCAGCCTGTTGCACCGCGCCAACGGCAGCCCGCAGGTCGTCCAGACGATAGGTGATCATAACGTCAAACATGGAGTTCACGAGGTTGTAGCGTGCCCCGGACTTGGCCACGTCAAACTTAACCGCTGCTCCAATCGAGCCGTCCTCAAACGGGTTCGGGAAGCCTTCCGGCGCATTTGCGTAAGTCGCCGGGTTGATCGGCAAACGCATGATCGCCGGGTCCAGCAATACTTCCTGTCCTTCAGGGGTCAGCAGGTACTCAACAAAGGTCTTAGCCGCGGCCTCATTTGGCGCGTTGCTTACTACGCCGATGTTGGCAGGCACCAACGCGGTCACATCTGGGTAAGCAAAATCAACCGGGAAACCGGAGGCTTTGGAGCTGAAGCCAAAGAAGTCGATCACGATGCCGAGGCCAAAGTTGCCGGTGTTCACCCCATCTGGCACGCCAAAGGAGCGCTCGGTCACGGTGGAGAAGTTGCCAGCGATCCACTTCCATTCGGACCAGCCCTTGTCCCAGCCTTCGCCCTGCAGAACGGTCTCAACGGTCAGGTGGGTGGTGCCGGAACGGGACGGCGCGGACATGCCCACGTGGCCGTGGTAGGCCGCGTCTTTCAGGTCGGCCCAGTTCTTGGCAGGCTCCAGTTTCTTAGCCTTCAGGTAGCGCTTGTTCCACATGATGCCGTAACCGGCAGCGGCAAAGCCGTAGTATTTGCCATCTGGGTCGTTCATTGGATAGGCGCCGATTTTTTCCGGGATGCCATCAGAGTTGATTTCTACAGAGGCCAGCAGACCGTCGCCTTTGAGCACTTCAAATGCGTCTGGCGCGGAGGCCCAGAAGATGTCGGCCGTGTTGGCGTCCCAAATCTCTTGAATGTATTTCACACCTGCGGAGGTCTTCTTGTTCAGGATCTCCAGATCAATGCCCGGGTTGGCTGCTTCAAAAGCTGCCTCAATTGGACCGGTCATCGAATTGGGGAACGAGGTGACCACAACCACCTTGTCCGCCGCAAAAGCTGCGGATGCCGAGCTCAGGGCCAGAGCGGCCACAGATGCGCAAAAAGTTCGTTTCATATTTTCCTCCCATGGATGGGCCTAGTAAGTATAGCCCAACAATGGCCAAACCCTAGCGAGCCAATCTCAAAAGGCTCAACGGATGATTTCGAAACCGTTTTGATTGTGGGTTTGGGTCAATTTTGACACGTGAAATTGTGTCGAATTTGACCGATTTTTAGTCGATGCCGCAGTGCTTCAGGCGCAGGTAAAGTCGCTTGCGCGGGATGCCGAGCAACTCTGCCGCCGCTGCCTTGCGTCCACCGCTTTGAATCAGCGCATTGCTGAGCAGCTCGCGTTCGTGCCGCAGCATGGCCTCGTCATAGGTTTCCGTGACGGCCACCGAGGCCCTTTCATCCAGATGTACGGTCAGGCCCACCACCAGCTTTTCGGCCACATTGCGCAACTCACGCACGTTGCCGGGCCAGGAGTATTTGCCAAGCGCATCCAGATCCGGCACCGGCAACGCCTTTTGGGATTTGCCATGGCGCGCGGCGGCACGCTGAATGAAGTGGTCGAGCAGGACAAACACATCCCGTCCACGCTCCTTGAGCGGTGGCATCTCGATCTGGGCCACATTGATCCGGTACAGCAAATCGCTGCGCAGCTTGCCCTCGGCGAGCAGTTCTTCTGGCTTCTGACTGACAGAGGCCACCACGCGCGGGGCATCGGCGCTGTCAAAAATCCGCAGCAGCTGCGCCTGCAGTTGATCGGAGAGGGCTTCCACATCTTGCAAATGAAGCGTCCCACCCGATGCCCGCGCCACCGCGCCGCCGTCTTCAAACAACGTGCGCTCAATGGTGTCTTGCGACACGGCGGAGCAGTTCACCACAACAAAGGCACCACTGGCATTCGGAGATAAATCATGGATGGCCCGCGCGGCGGCGGTCTTGCCGGTGCCATCTTGCCCCCACAACAACACGTCCACCTGCAAGGGCGCCACCGCTTGCAGGTCACGCCGAACAAAACGCATGACTTTGGAGCGCCCAACTAGCCGCTCTTCCAACGGCAATGTATCGCGCGTCTTATGTTGCAGGTTGGTCAGCTCCACCTGCAGGCTGCGCATTTTCAAAGCCCGCAAAACCACTTGATGCAGGTGATCCGGGTGCACAGGTTTTTCCAAGAACTCGAACGCCCCGTTGCGCATCGCCTGCACCGCCACCGGCACATCTCCGTGGCCGGTGAACAGGATCACCGGCACATCCGGCGCAAGCCGTTTGATCTCTTCCTGAAACGCCAACACGTCCATGCCGGGCATGCGAATATCGCTGAGCACCACGCCGGGCCATTCGGGGTCAAGTGCCTCCAGCGCATCCGTCGCGCGGGCAAAGCCTTTCGCGGCAAGTTTATGTTTTTCAAAGGTGTCCAGAACCGCGTCGCGCAGATCGTCGTCGTCATCCACCAAGATTATCTGCGGCTGCATCTGCTCTCCCTGTCCGTAGAACAAGCGTTGCCGTTGCACCCGGCCCATCCGTGTTAGGGCTCAGTTGCAAGTCGCCGTTCAGGTCTTTCATGATGTTGTAGGAAATCGACAGGCCCAGTCCCAGCCCCTTTCCAACCTCCTTCGTGGTCACAAAAGGGTCCAGTGCCTCGGCGGCGGGGATCAGGTCAAACCCCGCACCATTGTCGCGCACCGCGAGATGCACGGCTTTGTCGATCAATTGGGCGCTGATAGTGATCTGGCCGGGCCACCCTGCTTGCTGGGTGGCATCGAGCGCGTTGGACAGGATGTTCACCAGCACCTGTTCGATCAGGATTTTGTCCCCGATCACAGTCAATTGGAGCAGGTCGTCCGCCACCGAGATCTCGGTGGCCTCCTGCGCGATGCGTGCTTTTAAGAGCGCTAGCGAGTCGCTCACCAGTTCATCCAATGGGAGCTTGTCTTCGCTGAACTCCGAGCGCCGCGCAAAATTGCGCAGATAGGCAATTGTGCGCGTCATACGCTCAATCAGGCCGTCCAGACGGGACAGCTGCCTTGCAGTCATATCGGCATCGCTTTCTGCCACATAGCTGTCCAAAAGCTGTAATCGGTGCTGCATCGCGGCCAGCGGCTGGTTCAACTCATGTGCAATCCCGGCCGACATCTGTCCCAGCGCGGCCATCTTCCCCGCCTGTATCAACTCCATCTGCGTTTGTTTCAGGGTCTCCACCGCGCGGCGGCGTTCCTGCACTTCGGTTTCCAGTGACATCAGCGCCGCATCGCGCGTTTGAATGGAGCGTTCAAACTCGGAAATCGCCACGGACAGTTGCACAATTTCGTCGTCTTCCTTGTTGGGCGGCAGCATCAGGTTCTGGCCCTGAGCAATGTCACTCAACCGTTTGGTCATCCGCCGCAGCGGACGCACAATGCCGGTGCGAATATAGCCAAACAACACGCCAAACCCGATCATCGCCGCCAGCGCGGTCAGGCCAATCAACCACCGGATGGCCAAGGTGGTGTCTTGCCGCGACCGCTCGGTCTGCGCCAAAATCCGCGCCCGTTGCTCTTGGCCTGCAGCCGACAGGACAAGTTGCAAATTGCCGAGATCAGTTTGCAGCGTTGCAAGGCTTGCAAGCATATCGGCTTGCGCGTCCAGCCACGCCAACCGCAGGCGAAACACGCCGGTCTCGCTGGTCGCAACCGGTACCAAAGCCTCAACCGATTGACGCAGTGTGGTCAGTTCTGGTTTGTCTTGAAGCTGGGTTCGCAGACCAGCAATGCGCACCAAGGCATCGTCCGTCAGCCCTTGCAACTGCGCCAACTGCTGTCTGTTTTCCGCTACCGCCGCCTGAAAGATCAACGTCACCGTGTTGGCTGTGCTGTCCCCCAACCGCCGCACGGTGTCGCGCTGTTGGCCTTCGTCTTCGATCAACCGCGACTGCCGCGCGCGAAAATCCGGGTCCGCACTGGTCACCAGACTACTCATCGCAATCGAGATGTTGAAGGCAAAGTCACTTAGCAGCGGGTCCACTTCATACTGCACATCCGCATTCAACCACCGCAGCGCGTTAAGCTGTGTGCCCATATCGCGCTCCGCCTGCCCAATCGCCCCCTGAAGCCTCTGGATCTGCGCCAACCCCTCGCTGACCCGCGCAACAATCTCCGGTGCCTCACCGGTCCCTTCGGTTCGTGAAATCGGGGCAAGACTGGCTGTCAGGCCGGAAACAATCTCTCCCAACTCCAACTGCGCCGCTGTGTCCGGCGTCCGGCTTTGCCCGACAATCTGCGTTGCCACAGTGGACAGCTGCGCCGAATACTCCGCCAGGGCACTCACCGCAGCCAGCGCCGGGATCTGTTCAGACGCAATCGCCGCATAATCGCGTTGCGCCTTCAGGAAGAACAATATCGACACCGCCAACACCAGCCACACCGTCAGGATGATGCCAGAGATCGTGAGCAGCAGCCGGTTCCACACCGACGCACGGGTCAAAACACGTGGCAGTCTCATTCGTCGCGTACCAAAGCGTTGGCCCGTTCGGCTTCCAAAACTCGCAGCAAGCCATCCGCCTCGCTCAGCAAAACCTGCGACGCCGCGCGCCAGTCTTGCAAACTGTCCTCTTGCCGCTCCGACAGGGTGGCAAAGGCATTGGCATTGGTCGCGCGCCCTTCGTTGCCCACCGCCTCCTCGGCAATCGGCATGGTAGTCAGCAGACGGCGAATGTCATGCATTGCCATGCTTGGCGCGGCCTCCTCAGTTTCCAGGGCCCGCAGCCTGCGCCACGCCTCCCGGCGCGTGTCAAACACCTCAAACACAAAGGCATCAAACAGCGCGTTTACTGCCCAATACCGCTCACTCGCCAGCGCCGCATCATACTCCAGCCAGTTCAGCGTCAGCGCATCTTCCAGAACCTGATGATAGGGCGCGGTGGCCTCTGCCCGGATATGCGCCGCATATGGCGTGCGCGCAATCTCGGGCGTCATCAACAGCCGCTGTCCCACGTCTGAGATCACAAAGTCCACAAAAGCGCGTGCTTGTTCCGGTACCTTGCCGTCCGCCAGAACCGCAATCCGCGCAGTGGTGACCATGACCGGCGTGCCATAGACAAAACTCAGGTCTTCCTCGGCGCGGGAATGGGCGAGAAAGTCGATGGTCAATCCTATGTCAAACCGCCCGTTTGTCACGCCATCCAGCACCGTGAAACTGCGTGCGGTAATGGTGCTCAAGTTGCCTGCCAGTTCCAGCAAATAGGCCCAGCCCTCTTGCCAGCCGCGCACCTGCAACGAACGTTCCAGCACCATATGCGTCGACCCCGACCGCGAGGGTCGGGCCATAGCAATGGCGCCGGCCTTCTCCGGTGCCAAGAGCGCATCCCAACCCGCAGAGGCTGCTGCCGTGCCGCTTTGTTTTTGGGTCCACCCCAGAGCCGAATATGCAAATGAATGCACATCCGGTTCACCGGTGGCTGCCACAGTCGCCAGATGCCCGTTCTGTTTTAACAGTTCAAAGGCTTCCGGTGAGGAGGACCAGAACACATCAAATTGCCGCTCATTGCCGCGCAGGATTTCATCCACAGAGGCGTTGGTGTTTTTGTTGAGCGTGATGACTTCGACGTTGGGATGCTGCTTTGAAAACGCGGCCATGAATGGCTGGTAAAAACCAGGGGGCATGGAGGTTAAAGTCCGGAGCTGCTCGGCGCAGAGTTGCGTGCCTAAAAGGCTCACCAATAGCGCGGCCAAAGCGGTCTTGCCGCTTCGAATAGCTCGCCGTCGTGCCCCCCCAAAGTGTCACCAATTCTCCCCCATACACGCCAGCTTTGGCTCCCTGTGCGGGCCTCGGACGCGTGCCGTGGCAGCATAACGTGCGATCTTGGGCTGGCAACCGGCTGTCTTCACCGTGCCTTATGCAGGGAAAACCCCAAAGAATCTGGGTGTTTGCATGCCGGGCATAAGGCCGTATACGTTAATAACACGCTGGCAATTTACCGACATGATGGGGTCACACCATGGAAAAACGACGCATTGTCTCTTCCCGCCACCTCGCCGAAGGCGACGGCTGGGAAGCCTCCGAAGTCGAATACGGCATGATCATTGCCTACAATGCCTTTTCGCGATGGATGACCCGCTGCATGGCGGCAGCGGGCAATGCGGATATGACACCGCTGGAAATTCTTGTGCTGCACAACCTCAATCACCGGGATCGGGATAAGCGGCTGACAGACATCGGATTTTTGCTTAATATCGAGGACAGCCACACGGTCAACTACGCGCTCAAAAAGCTGTTGAAGATGGGGCTGATTGAATCAGAGAAACGCGGCAAAGAGGTGTTTTACCGCCCATCCGAAGCCGGGATCGCGCTTTGCGAAGACTATCGCACCGTGCGCGATCGCTGTTTTGTTGAGGGGCTGTCGCGTCTGGATATGAGTGGAGACGACATGCGTGACATCGCCTCCAGTCTGCGTTTGTTGTCTGGCCAATATGATCAGGCCAGCCGGGCCGCTGCCTCGCTTTAGCGGCTCATCAGTTCGGGCAGGTAGGTTACGATCTGCGGGAATACCGCGATCAGGCCTACGCCGACGAGCAACAACAAGAAGAAGGGGAAGGCCGCTTTGGCCACCTCTAAGATGTTGATGCCGGTCATGCCTTGAATAACAAACAAGTTGAATCCGACCGGTGGAGTGATCTGGCTCATCTCCACCACGATCACGATGTAGATGCCAAACCACAGCGGGTCGATGCCAACGGCGGCGATCATCGGCATGATGATGGAGGTGGTCAACACCACCACAGAAATGCCGTCCAGGAAGCAGCCGAGGATGATAAAGAAGATGGTCAGCGCCAAAAGCAACATAGGCGCAGAGAGGTTCATCTCGGCAATCCATGTTGCGAGGTTGCGTGGCAAACCGGTGAAGCCCATCGCCACAGAAAGATAAGCTGCGCCTAGCAGGATAAAGGCAATCATGCAGGAGGTACGAGTGGCGGACAGCAACGCATCCATAAACAGCTTCCAGCTAAACCCGCCAGACAGCCATGCGAGCAGGGTTGCCAGCACCACGCCCAAGGCTGCTGCGTCAGTGGGGGAGGCCAGTCCGGTGTAGATCGAGCCAATCACACCAATGATCAGCAAAGCTACCGGGATCAGGTTGCGGGAGGCTTTGATGCGCTCGACAAAGCTGAACTGTTTGGCTTCTTGGGGGATCAATTCGGGGTTCATCCAGGCGCGCACAGCCACATAGCCTGCAAAAAGGGTGATCAGCATGAAACCCGGCAACACGCCTGCGATGAACAGACGGGCAATGGATTGTTCAGTGGCTACACCGTAAACGATCAGGATGATCGACGGGGGGATCAGTAGGCCCAAGGTCGCGGAACCTGCAAGCGTGCCCAGGATCAGGCTTTGCGGATAGCCGCGTTCGGTAAGCTCCGGCACGGACATCCGCCCAATCGTGGCGGCTGTGGCGGCGGAGGAGCCGGAGACGGCGGCAAAGATCGCGCAGCCAAAAACGTTTACATGCAAAAGCCGCCCCGGCGCGCGGCCAAGCCACGGGGCGAGGCCGGAGAACATGTCGTTGCTGAGGCGGGAGCGTAACAGGATCTCGCCCATCAGAATAAAGAGGGGCAGGGCTGTGAGCGCCCAGCTGTGCGAGTGCCCCCAGAAGGTTGTCGCCAGCACCAGTCCGGCAGGGGCATTGGAGAAGGCCAAGAGCGCCACAAGCGCGACCACGCCCAGTGAAATCGCCACCCAAAGGCCGGCGGCGAGACAAATCAACAAAAGACCCAGCAGGATCAGAGCAATCAACGGATCGGCCATGGCTTAGACCTCATCTGGGGTGTTGAGCACCGAGGTGCCGGTGGTGATCAGTTCGACCAATGTGTGCAGCAGGGCAACGAGCAAGAGGCCCATGCCAAAGGTCATCGCGGATTGAGGGAGCCAAAGCGGCACAGGAATGATGCCGTTAGACACATCGCCGTAGTGCAGGCTGTCCAATACAAGCGCACCACTGAAATAAAGCGCATAGCCGACAAATACGCTGGCAACGGCCAGCGCGAGCAGCTCTGCGATCAGCGTTGCGCGGGGAGATAGACGTTGCACGACGAGATTCACGCGGATGTGTCCGCCGGAACGCAATGTATAGGCCATCGCGAGAAAGGTCGCGCCCGCCAGCATAAAGCCTGCAAAATCTGCGTAAGATGGAATGGTTGAGGGCAAGACGCCCGGCATCAAACGGCCCACGCCATTGAGTACAATCTGCGCGCTGATCAACAGGCAGATTGCCAGGATCAGAAAGGCGCTGAGCATCCCTGCGGTCTTATAAATTGCATTTAGAAAACGGTGCATGACAAACCTCTCCCCGTCGGTTTGGTGACACAGATAGACCGGCGGCACGGGGTGTCGCCGGTCTCTCGTGAGTGGTGCTTATTGCTGGTATGTGGTCAGGATCGACAGCGCGGCGTCAGACGCGTTGGCTTTCCAGTTGTCCAGCATTTTGCTGCCGATGCCCTGCAGGCCTTCGACCAGCTTTGCGCTTGGCTCGTAAACGGTGATGCCGTTTGCTGCGAGCTCAGCGGTTTTTGCCTCAGCTTCCGCCGCGGACATCTCCCAGCCGCGGGTTTCCGCGGTGGCGGCTGCCGCCAGAACGGCCGCTTTGGTGTCATCGCTCAGCTTGTCAAACACACGCTGGTTCACAACAACGATGTTCTTTGGAACCCAAGCGTTGATCGGGCTGTAGTGGGTGACAAAGTCCCACGCGGTGGAGTTCACGCCGGTGGATGGCGAAGTGATCATCGCCTGAACCTGACCGGTGGAGAACGCCTGCGGAATGTTGGAGGCTTCAACCTGCACCGGCGCGGCGCCTGCCAGCGTGGCAAACTCTTCCAGTGCGGCGTTATAGGCGCGGAAGCGCAGACCGTTCAGATCTTCTACAGTGGCAATCTCGCCGTTGGTATACAGACCCTGCGCCGGCCACGGCACGGAGAACAGCGGCACGAGACCCTGTTCTGCCAGCAGCTCGGTCACAACCGGCTTCTGCGCATCCCAAAGTTTCTTGGCTTCGTCATAAGAGGTCGCGACCAGCGGCTGGCTGTCGATGCCATAAGCCAGGTCCTCGTTGGACAGGCGGGACAGGAAGAACTCGCCGGCTGGAACCTGGCGCGAGCGCACGGCGTTTTTGATTTCCGCATGCGGGATCAGCGAACCCGCGCTGTGCAGAGTGATGTCCAGATCACCATTGGTGGCTTCGCGCACGTCGTCCGCAAATTTGGCAATGTTCTGTGTGTGGAAAGTGCTGTCGCCATAAGGCGTCGGCATGTCCCAAGCATCTGCATAAGCAGGGGCGGCGCAGACCAACGCCGCCGTAAAGGCGATTACATGTTTCATAGGTTGCTCCCTGTTCGTTTTCTTGATTCTTACAATCACATAACGTTGACAAATTGTCAGCGTTATAAACATAAAGCAACAATAAAGTTGATTCGAGGAGAACGGCATGTCCACGCAACCAGCAGAGAAGTGGCAGTTTTGGGTCGACCGTGGCGGCACGTTCACGGACATTGTGGCCAAGGCCCCGGACGGCGCGCTGCACAGCCATAAGCTCTTGTCTGAAAACCCAGAAATCTATCGGGATGCGGCGGTGCATGGCATCCGTACGCTGCTGAAACTGGACGCCGACGCAGCGATTCCCCAAGGCAAAATCGCTGCTGTAAAAATGGGCACAACGGTTGCGACCAACGCGCTTTTGGAACGCAAAGGCGAGCCAGTGGTGCTGCTGATCACCAAAGGCCTGCGCGATTTGCTGCGGATCGGGTATCAGAATCGCCCGAAACTTTTTGACCTCAACATCCAACTGCCGGAACTTCTCTATGATGAGGTCATCGAAATTGACGAACGTCTGGATGCGGACGGCAACATCATCACCGAACTGGACGAAAACGTCGCGCGCGCCGCGCTGGCCGAGGCGCACGCCAAAGGCTTCCGCTCAGTCGCCATCGCGCTGATGCACGCCTACCGCTTCCCGGATCATGAGCAGCGCCTTGGCAAACTGGCCGAGGAGATCGGCTTCTCGCAAATCTCTCTCAGCCACGAGGCCAGCCCGCTAATCAAGCTGGTGGGTCGGGGCGACACCGCCGTTGTAGACGCTTACCTCTCGCCAATCCTACGCCGCTATGTGGATCAAGTCGCAGATGCGCTGGGCACGGATCAGGGCGGTTGTGATCGACTGATGTTCATGCAGTCCAACGGTGGCCTAACTGACGCCAGCCTGTTTCAGGGCCGTGACGCCATTTTGTCCGGTCCCGCTGGGGGCGTCGTTGGTATGGTGCGCTCTGCGGCTGAACTCGGCTTTGACAAGCTCATCGGCTTTGACATGGGCGGCACCTCCACCGACGTCTGCCACTACGCGGGCGAATACGAACGTTCGTTTGAAACCGAGGTTGCTGGAGTGCGCATGCGCGCCCCAATGATGTCGATCCACACTGTGGCGGCGGGCGGCGGCTCGATCCTGTCCTATCGCGACGGCCGCATGCAGGTGGGGCCGGAAAGCGCCGGTGCCAACCCCGGCCCCTGTGCGTATCGTCGCGGTGGCCCGCTCACGGTTACGGATTGCAACGTGCTGCTGGGCAAGCTGCACCCCGATCACTTCCCGCATGTCTTTGGCCCCAATGGCGACCTGCCGTTGGACGCGGACGCCGTGCGTGCCAAGTTCGAAGCCCTGAAAGCTGAGATTGGCACGGATAAATCGGTAGAAGACCTGGCCGAAGGCTTCCTGCGCATCGCTGTGGAAAACATGGCCAACGCGATCAAGAAAATCTCGGTGCAACGTGGCTATGACGTGACCCGCTACACCATGAACTGCTTTGGCGGCGCCGGCGGGCAACACGCCTGTCTGGTGGCCGATGCGCTGGGCATGGAAAGTATTTTTATCCACCCCTTTGCCGGTGTGCTCTCTGCCTTTGGCATGGGGCTGGCCGACATCCGCGCGATGCGCGAGGCGCAGCTGGGCTGCGCGCTGGAAGACAGCAACGCCGCAGCACAGCTGGCCGAAATCGCCGCCGCCGCCCGTGCAGAAGTGGCCAGTCAGGGTGTGGCCGAGGCCGACATCGTCGTGGAGCAACGCGCCCACATCCGCCCGCAGGGCGCTCAGCAGAGCTTGCCGGTGGAGTTTGGCAATGCCGACAAAATGCGTGCTGACTTTGTCATCGCCCACAAACAGCGCTTTGGCTTTGCGCCGGACACTGATGATCTGATCATCGACGTGTTGGAGGCAGAGGCCGTGGGCCAAACCGGTGAGCCGGTGACCATGCCAAACCCTACAGGTGGCACGCGCACAGACGCAACTGTGCCGTTCCATCTCAATGGTGCGTGGCAGGACATCCCGTTGGTTGACCGCACCACATTGGCCGTTGGTGACAGCGTCACCGGCCCGGCGATCCTGACCGAACCCACTGGCACCAATATGATCGAAGACGGCTGGCAGGCGACCTGTGCAGCGGGCGGCAACCTCGTGCTCAAACGCATTGTGCCGCTGGCCCGCAAAGAAGCGATTGGCACGTCCGTTGATCCGGTCATGTTGGAGGTGTTCAACAACCTCTTCATGTCGATTGCCGAACAGATGGGGGCCACACTGGCCAACACCGCCTATTCGGTGAACATCAAAGAGCGTTACGATTTCTCCTGCGCGATCTTTGACCAAAACGGCGATCTGGTGGCCAACGCGCCGCACGTGCCGGTGCACCTTGGCTCCATGTCCGAAAGCGTGCGCACTGTTTTGCACGCGAACGCAGACAAAATCCGTCCCGGCGACGTGTTCATGATGAACAACCCGTTCAACGGCGGTACCCACCTGCCGGATGTAACCGTCATCACCCCGGTGTTTGACGCGGCAGAGGAAAACATCCTCTACACCGTGGCGTCCCGTGGGCACCACGCCGACATTGGTGGCAAAACCCCTGGCTCCGCGCCGCCCGACAGCCGCACGATTGACGAAGAAGGCATCGTGATCGACAACTTCCTGTTGGTGGATCGTGGCACCCTGCGGGAAGAGGCCGCCCGTGAGTTGTTGGCCTCTGGCCCATACCCCTGCCGCAACGTCGATCAGAACATGGCCGACCTTGCCGCACAGATTGCTGCCAACGAAACCGGCGCAACCGAGCTGCGCAAGATCACAACGCAGTTTGGCCACGGCACGGTGCAGGCCTACATGGGGCACGTTCAGGACAACGCCGAAGAAAGCGTGCGCCGTGTGCTCGACGTGCTGCATGATTGCAGCTTCTCTTACCCGCTGGATGATGGTGCCAAAATCGAAGTGGCCATTTCCGTTTACAAGGCGGCGCGCAGCGCCACCATCGACTTCACTGGAACCTCCGATCAAAGCCCGCTGAACTACAATGCGCCCATGGCGATCTGTCGGGCGGTGGTGCTCTACGTCTTCCGCACCATGGTGTGCAGCGATATTCCGATGAACGAGGGCTGTCTGAAGCCGCTGAGCCTGATTGTGCCCAAAGGCAGCATGATCAATCCGCGCTATCCAGCGGCAGTGATCTCCGGCAACACCGAAGTCAGTCAGGCGATCTGTGACACGCTCTACGGCGCGCTGGGCGTGATTGCGGGCAGCCAAGGCACCATGAACAACTTTGTCTATGGCAACGACGCCCATCAAAACTACGAAACCATTTGCGGCGGCACCGGGGCCGGGGACGGCTTTGACGGCACCAGTGCGGTGCATAGCCATATGACCAACACACGCATGACGGATCCGGAAGTTTTGGAAACCCGCTTTCCGGTTCGGGTAGACGAGTTCTCGATCCGCCACGGGTCCGGTGGGCAAGGACAGACGTCTGGTGGCAACGGCATTGTGCGTCGCCTGCGGTTTAACGAGCCGATGACCGTAACTGTCCTGTCCTCGCATCGCATGGTGCCGCCTCATGGTGCGCAAGGTGGTGGGGCCGGTGCTGTTGGTGAAAACAGCGTTGTGCGTGCTGATGGCGAAGTGGTTGAGTTGCAGGGCAATGACCAGGCGTCTCTTGACGTGGGTGACGTGTTTGTAATGAAAACGCCCGGTGGCGGTGGATTTGGCGCGCTTTAAGCGCCAAAATTCGCACCGACGCGATACAGTCGCGATACCGACGTAATACCGACGTCCCAAATTCGTACATTTGGGGCGTCTTTTGAGGGGCAAAATGACAAACAAACCAACCATCCTGGTAACCGGATACGGCGCTTGGGTCGTTGCTGAACACAATCCAGCTGCACAGGTCGCATCGCGCCTCGCGCAAGAAGATTTTGACTGCTGTAATCTGGTCACGGCTGAGTTGGATGTGGACACTAACGCTCTGCAATATAACGTGAATTGTCTTCTGGATGAACATCAGCCGGATGGATGGATTGGCCTGGGTGTGTCCCGCTCAGCGGTCATAAAGCCAGAAATGGTCGGTATCAACTGGCGTCACTTTGGCGTTCCGGATGCCACCGGCGCACGCCTTCAGGCCACCCCAATTGTCCAAAACGGCCCAGCCGCCTACAACGCCACGCTCCCCTGCGCCGAAATGGTGGAAAAACTACGCGCCAACCACATCCCGGCAATGCTGTCTTTCTCTGCTGGAACGCATCTGTGTAATCAACTGATCTATCTTCTAGGGAATACCGCAAAAATACGTGGAATTCCCCTTCGGAGCGGGTTTGTGCACATTCCTCAATCGCCTGAAAATATTTCGGAAAAATGCAGCGCGGACGAAAACAGCGCGTCCATGGATCTTGCTATTTCTACCCGCGGGGTCAGGATTTGTGTGCAAGTCTTGGCAGCCGAATTGGCCTCATAACGCCGCGCTTTTAGTCCGCGAAAAGATACTCCGTGCGGGCAATCTCTCGGGCTTGATCTTCGGTGATGTGCAGGAAACTCACCAACGAGGCCACATGCTCGTCTTCGGTGCCTGACTGGACAATACGGCTCACATTTTCAAATTCGGCATCCCGAATACGGTCGCTTTCGCTCAAGATGTCGCGGCGAATGGTTGGCAGCAGCCGTTCAAGCGTTTCAGGCGAGGTTTGTTCACCAGCCAAGCCTATGCGGATTGCGTGCCCAGTGAGGTAACCATCAGAGAAATCACACTGTATTTCCAACATCCTAGTGATTGAACGATCGCCAAAGAAGTCCTGCATCAGGTCCATAGCGCTGGGATCGAGACAGATCACGAGGCGGTTGGTGTCGTAGTAGTCAAACAACATGCGCATCAGCGCACGGCGGTGTCGCGTGCGTTTGTTCAATGTCGATTGGATGCCACCCAAGTCGGGCAGTGGTGTGCTTTCTTCGTTGAACAGGTAGGCAATCGTTGGGATTTCCATGACTTGGTCGACTTTTTCCAGCAACCGCTTTGCAACATGCCATTTTTTGCAAACGATCAACATCAGCTCGCGATCACGCCCAAGAGTACTTTCAGTTTCCCAGAATCTGCTGGCGAAGCGTTTGCCCTGTCGGCCGCGCCCAGTCAAAAATTTGAACAGGCTTGGGCCTTCTGCTGAGATTTGGAAGTTCACACCTTCTTCGGCATGTAGCTGTCCCAAGCGCTCTTTAAGATCCAGTGCATCTGGGCTGATTTTTCGCGCAAAAAGATAGTCTTGGCTGATCAATAGGTCGTAGTGATCGTTATAAAATGTCAGCGGCATCCCATAATCTGTGAACATCAGGAATGTGAGAGTTCGCGTGCGAATTTCGTTGGAGGGAACCAAGTGGCGCACAACGGTTTGAAAGAAGGTTTCGTCTGGAATCCAGGTTGTGCGGAAGAAGCGCATCACATCTCGGCGTGTCTCTGAAAAGTGCAGAACAGCTTCGATAGTTTGGCGGCGCAGGCACCACCATTGACTTCCGATCATGACTTGGATGTCCGCTGGAATTTCCCGCTTTAAACCTAGTTTTTTCTGGATATTGAAAGTCGCATAAAACCGGCGTTTTTGCGTGCGCTCGTTGAACCAATGGCGATAAATCAACCGCTCTGACTTCATCCCTGTTTTAATCCAGTCGCTTTCAAAAAAGTCAAAGCTTTCAATAAAGTCTACATCATTGTCATCGAGGAATTCGTGGATGTACTCCGATGACTTTATCACCATGCAGTCGCCGGACAACATGTAGAAGTGAGAGGCTCTGGGGAATTTTTTGACAGCAGTCTGCACCGCATAAAGCGTTGCCTCGACAAGGCTCCACTCTCCCCAACCACATTTGATACGCTTCTCCGAAAAGGCTACGTTGGGATTAGGTCCAAGTACTTCCTGCAGCATCGCAAAGTGTTCGGACTTGGCGCGGGCATCAAAATGGATAGAGATGTAGTCCCCGGTTGCGGTAAGCCGTTCTGCCTGCTTGATGATCGCCTCGGGATCTTTGTGGCACAGAAGAATGTAAGCAATTCTCGCCATCTAGCTTCTATGATCCCCACTTTGACGTCTTGTATTTATCCATTTAAAGATGAAAGCGCGTTGAATAAACAGGCTTTGTTTGGAATTTTTTGAAACACGCTAAGAACGTGACCAAAGCAATAACCACGGCGGCTATGGAGGCAGAAACATGGGATTTCCCGGCACTTGGATGACGGAAAGCGAAAGTGTGGTGTATCGCGTTGTACCCAAATGCGCATGCTCCACCATCGGTCAGATTATGTTCTACTCGGACCATGGCGAGTTCTTTGACGGCGATATCCATGATGCCAAAGGCGGCATGCACAAGTGGGCCATTGAGGAAAGCCATCAGCCGATCACCGATAACGTGCGTGAGCATCGGTCCTATGCCTTCACATGCGTTCGCAATCCTTA
>Ga0189275_100396_pt1 | contig 19651 bp, 22 predicted proteins | sample N19A6minimetaG_FD_130329 | JGI IMG/M metagenome (GOLD analysis project Ga0189275, IMG submission 130329) | Marine microbial communities from the Costa Rica Dome - N19 A6 mini metaG | ecosystem: Environmental > Aquatic > Marine > Oceanic > Photic zone | place: Costa Rica: the Eastern Pacific...
TGCCCACCTTCAGAATTTCGCAATCAAATCACCCTTGGCGTGTATTATTGAGTCATTTTTTTGAGATATCCCATGCATTTTTTTTACACGGCCTGCACTGGCCTTCGCCCCATCTCCGCCCTGCTGTCCGCCTGTATGGGTGGAGGCGGTGGCGATGTAACCCAAAACGGCAGCCCCTCTCGCCCCCCAAGCGTCGCATTTGAGGGCCACTGTCACCGCCAATACCACGACTACGTTCTGGTAGATGGCCAGGCGGTCACCGCAACATTTGAAATTGATCCGAACAGCGGCGCGGTGACCCTCACCGAGATCAACGACCGCCACGGCAGCCAGATGTACCTCACCGGCGAAGGTGGCACGAGTTACGGTACCGAGATTGTCGCACAAAACTCCGGCTTTGATTTTGACGTGCGCGAAACCGGCCACACGGTGCGTGCCTCAGGCCACTACGCAATCTGGCATATCGAAGAAGACAACGTGCTCGCGGTCTTTGTTGTGCCGGATATGGCGGATGTGAACTATTTGTCTTACGGCACATGGATGGCGGGCTACGGCACCAACTCTGGCTCTGTGGGCACCGGCGTCTATGGCATCAAAACCGACCCGGCACAGCTCGCCGACGCAGCATCGGCCAACTACACTGGCTTTTCCACGGGTGTGGCGCGCCGGGCGGACGGCTCGCCCAACATTGCGCAATCCCAAATCACCCTATCGACCTCAGATTTCGACAACATCTCAATAACGTCAACAAACACCGTGGTGGAAAAACTGAGCCTTGAGAACCCGGTGTTGGAACGCGCTGCAAAGCTGGATTTTTCCGGCACCGGCACGATTTCCGGCGCTGATTTCTCCACCAACATCACCGCCGCCACAAGCTCCGGCACACTTGACGGCAGCTTCTACGGCCCACTTGTGCGCGAGGCCGGCGGCACCTTTCAGCTCAGCGGCCCCGACGTTGAGTACATTGGTTCGTTTGGCGCAACTGGAACAGTCACCCGCGTGCCCTAAGACTCAGGGTTAAGCCGCACCGGCTGACCATGCGGCGTGGAGAGATAAGCCTCTGTCCACGCCGTTTTTAAGTGTTGAAGTGCACCCACCTCGGCCATTCCCGTCTCCGCCAGGAAGCCCTCCAAGGTCGTGAGCCACGCGTTGAAGTAATCCTCCCCGCCGTCCAGCTCCTTGGCCAGCCCATGCGCCTTCAACGTCGCGCCAAACCGCTCCGCCCAGGCCGACCACTCAAAATGTCCAGCTTCATTAAGCGCCACGGTGATCGCAAAGACCTGCGCATGCCACGGCTCCGAAAACGCCGGCTCCGGCTTGCCCCCACACCAAGTCACGCCACAGGCTCCAGATAGCTCTCCCACAGGTCTAAAACGACCTCATCGCGCGGGTCCGCCTCTGTGCCCCACAACTCCTGCGCTGTGAACCGCACCGCATAGAGCGGCTCGGCGGCCTCGCCTTTAAAATGCGCATTGCTGTCGGGAAACACATGCGCGCCATGCTGCAGCACAATCTCCCCCACTGCCCCGGCCGCATAGGCTGGCAACCGTGTATGTCCGCCCGGCACCACCACATTGCGCGCAGGCTTTTGGGTTCTCACCTGCGCCCCAACCTCAAACTTGGGCGCAGCCCCGTCCCGCGTGTAGGGGCTTCCATTCATCAAAACAGCCTCAACCGTCTCCGGCTTGGCCGCCCGCGCGGCCACCGGCGACACGCCCGCCGCGTGCCCGCTGGCCAGCTCCTCGGCGGTCACCACGCCGCGATCCACCATCAGATCCGCAAGCCCGCCCATCCATTTTTCATAATAGCTGAACGCCATGTAATCCTGTGGGTCCAACAGCTCCCGCGCATGGCGCGACGCATCAATGTTCCACTGCCCCAGAAAACCACAGGCCACATTGAGCGCCAGGGCCCGCTTGTGCCAATCTTTGGCCTCGCCAAAATCATAGCCATCCTGAGGGTCCAATGCGCCGGTGCCCAAACGCCCGCCCATGTCGTGAATACGGCTCATGCGCCCGGCTCCTCTGGTAAAGGCTCCTGGGCCAAAGCGGTGCCAATCATACTGTCACGTGTGATCAGCGCCGCCAGTTCATCTTCGTTGAGCCCTTCCGTGCCCGCTGGCCGCTGCGACACCACGAGATAACGCACCTCCGCCGTGCTGTCCCAGACCCGCACTTTTTTTCCTTTAGGTAAACTCACACCAAACTCCGCCAACACGGCGCGCGGCTCGCGCACCGCCCGCGCCCGATAGGCGTCCGATTTGTACCAGCCCGGCGGAATGCCCAGAAGAGGCCATGGGTAACAACTGCACAGCGTGCACACGACCATGTTGTGCACCTCATCGGTGTTCTCCACAAACACCATATGTTCACCCTGCCGCCCATAAAGCCCCATCTCCTGAAGCGTCGGCATCGGATCTTCTATCATTTGCTTGTGAAACGCCGGATCGCGCCACATCTTCGCCACCACCTGCGCGCCGTTCTGCGGCCCGATTTTGTTTTGGTAGAGGTCGATGATGGCATCCAAGGCAGCTGGATCAACCAAGCCTTTGTCCGTCAACAGAGTTTCCAACGCCTTGACCCGAAGCGCCGGGTCCGATGGCAGGTGTGAATGCGGGTGGTCATGATCATGAGGCATGGGCGCACCCTGCCAAACGCCCGCAACGCTGTCTAGGCCGGCGTCAAGGGTCAGTCGTTTTCTTCCGGAGTCTGAGGCACTTGTTCAACCGGCAGGTCCACCTTCATGGCCGTCCGGATCAAATGGGTTTGTGACTTAAAGGCTGTCTTCTCCAAGACCCTAGAAATCTGATTGCGCGTGCTGCCCACACTCACGTCACGCTGCGCGGCGATATCCTTCACCGACGCGCCATTGACCAACAACCGGCTCACCTCCGCCTCAGCCTCCGTCAGCGCAAATATCGACGCCAGCCCGTCAACCTCGATCCGATCCCCAAGGCTTACATCCTTGATCACAAGAACTGCCATCTCTGCCGTGGACGTATCATCATCCATCAGCTCCGCCAACGGGCACAGCGAAGCCACATAGGCCATCCGCCCGCTGGGTCGCGCGAATACATAATGCGCTCGATCCGCGCCACTCCTGTCGCCGCCGGCAAAGGACTGCAACTGCGTTATCAACCGGCTGCCCTGCTGTCTTGCAGCCCCAAAAAACCGCAACTGTCCCGACGCGTCCAGCGCGACCCCGTCCCGCTGATCCACCCGATCCCCAAACCGCCGATTGTGATGCACCACTGTGCCATCACTTGCCACCACCGCCACGCCCAAAGTCATCCGGTCGAGCGCCGCACTCACCGCCTTGAACCGCGCCTGCAACAGCCGAAACGGCCGCATCATATCCAAGGCAGCCGCAAAATGCTGCATATACACCGGCGCGTCTTCTTTCACCCAGGCACTGATTCCAGGATGTTTCACCGCGTAATTCAGCGTGATGGAATCAAACCACAGCGGCGTTACTGACAGCCGCGCCGCATAGCGTTTATCCAACCCCATATGCTCGCGCGACCAGGCTGTGCCCGCGCTGATGTCATCGCCTAGCTCAAGGGCCTCTGCCTCCGACATGAACAGAAAACGCGCGTTCATCGCACCCACCTTGCGCACAACCTTCTGCTCGTCCTGACCAAACAAGCGCATAAATTCGGCAACCTGTTCCGCAATTTCGACCGGGCTGAAGTAGACCTGTGACACAATCGGCTCGACCACATCATTGATCAGGATAGAAGAGCCTGCTGCCTCATGCCGGCTGGCAAACCGTGCCAACGCCGGCACAAAAGTCGGCACCAAAGAAGCCGAACGATAGATCTCCAAAATCAGGGTATGATCGATGTCCATGACGTGAAGCGTCTCTTGCTGATTGGGAATCCCACTCCATCGGCGGGCGGCGGTATTAACACCACGGCAGAAAAACACACGACACCGAAAAACCACTTAACAAATGAAGCGTGCTTTTCCGGTCTCATGTGCCATCTTGCACATGCCCCGACTCATTTGCCGTGAAAAGAGTCAAACCGCCCCGTGAGTGGTGGCATTTAGCCAAAGCCGTTTTCAGCACTAACCCATTGTACATCCCTGGCCGGCGGTGTCCTTTAGATACCGTCGGGCTTTTCACATCTTCCGCCCACGCGCGTCTGCCCTTTTCTCCCCTTCCGGCACGGCCAGAACCCGCTTGCGGACAAACTCCCGCAAATCCACCTTGCCCCTCGCGGCAAACTTGCCTACATACGCCGCTAGGAAATCCGAACGCTCGCTTTACAGGTCCCAATGGAAAACGTTGTCCTCATCATTCACCTTCTTCTGGCTCTGGCGCTGATTGGCGTCGTTTTGATGCAACGTTCCGAAGGCGGCGGCCTCGGCATGGGCGGCGGCGGCGGAGCCGTATCCGGCCGCGCAGCAGCCACCGCGCTGACCCGCGTGACCTGGATCCTCGCTGGCGCGTTCATCTGTACCTCGATCGCCCTGACCGTGATCGCAGCCAACAATTCTTCGTCCAGCTCGGTGTTTGACCGTCTGGGTACCTCCGCGCCTGCCGCGGAAGAATCCGCACCAACCCTGCCCGGCGCAGGTGACTCGCTGCTGCCGCCATCTGAAGGCGACAACGCGCCATTGGTGCCACGCGCCGACTAAACGTCGCGCACTCTGAACAAAGTTTGGCGGTTCCTCGGAGCCGCCTGATTTTTTGCCCCCATCGGGCATCCACCACAGCTTGAGGCCTATCAGCCAACCGCAACAGCATCTTGCGGTCCGGTTGCCTTTTTGCTGCGAATCCTATATAACTTAAGTCCCGTGATGCTGGGCCAATTTTGCAGGCGAATCTGCACTGGCTTGGGCGCTGCTACATCGACAATCGTCCGACCTGCGGGTCGACAATCACGGGGGATGCCACGCACATGGCGCGCTACATTTTCATTACGGGTGGGGTTGTTTCTTCGCTGGGCAAAGGTCTGGCGTCTGCGGCGCTTGGGGCGCTGCTGCAAGCACGGGGATATACCGTGCGCCTGCGCAAACTGGACCCATATCTGAACGTGGATCCCGGCACCATGTCGCCGTTTGAGCACGGCGAAGTGTTTGTCACCGACGATGGCGCGGAAACCGATCTGGATCTCGGCCACTACGAGCGCTTCACCGGCGTGCCAGCGCGCATGACCGATTCCGTCTCCTCCGGCCGCGTCTATTCCAACGTGCTGGAAAAAGAGCGCCGCGGCGACTACCTCGGCAAAACCATTCAGGTGGTCCCCCACGTCACCAACGAGATCAAAGACTTCCTGCATGTGGGCGACGACGAGGTCGACTTCATGCTTTGCGAAATCGGCGGCACCGTCGGCGACATCGAAGGCCTGCCCTTCTTTGAAGCCATTCGTCAGTTCAGCCACGACAAACCACGCGGCGAATGTATCTTCATGCACCTCACCCTGCTGCCCTATCTGGCGGCCTCCGGTGAGCTCAAGACCAAGCCAACCCAGCACTCCGTGAAAGAGCTGCAATCCATCGGTATCGCACCCGACGTTCTGGTCTGCCGCTCCGAGCAGCCAATCCCAGATAAAGAGCGCCAGAAGATCGCGCTGTTCTGTAACGTGCGCAAAGAGCACGTGGTCGCGGCCTACGATCTGAAATCGATCTACGAAGCCCCGCTGGCCTATCACCGCGAAGGTCTCGACCAAGCTGTGCTGGACGCCTTCGGCATCGCACCGGCCCCACGTCCTGACCTCACCGTCTGGGAGGATGTGAACGACCGCATCCACAACACCGACGGCAAAATCAACGTCGCCATCGTAGGCAAATACACCCAACTGGAAGACGCCTATAAATCCATCAAAGAGGCGCTGACCCACGGCGGCATGGCCAACCGTGTGAAAGTCAACGTCAACTGGGTCGACGCCGAACTCTTCGACAAGGAAGACGCCGCGCCATTTTTGGAAGGCTATGACGCCATTCTGGTGCCTGGCGGCTTTGGCGAACGCGGAACAGAAGGCAAGATCAAAGCGGCGCAATACGCCCGCGAGCACAAAATCCCCTACCTCGGCATCTGTCTGGGCATGCAAATGGCGGTCATCGAAGCCGCCCGCAACAAGGCAGGCATCACCGACGCAGGCTCCGAGGAATTTGACCACGAAGCCGGCAAGACCCGCTTTGAGCCTGTGGTCTACCACCTCAAGGAATGGGTACAGGGCAATGCCAAGGTCACTCGCAAGGCCACCGATGCTAAGGGCGGCACCATGCGTCTGGGCGCTTATGACGCCGCGCTGACCGAAGGCTCCAAAGTGGCCGAAGTCTATGGCACCGCCTCTATCGAAGAACGTCACCGTCACCGTTATGAGGTCGACATCAAATACCGCGAGCAACTCGAAGCCTGCGGCCTGCGCTTCTCCGGCATGAGCCCAGACGGTCGCCTGCCAGAGATCGTGGAATGGGAAGACCACCCATGGTTCATCGGCGTGCAGTTCCACCCGGAACTCAAATCCAAGCCGTTTGATCCACACCCGCTGTTCCGCGACTTCGTGCGCGCCGCCAAGGACAACAGCCGCTTGGTCTGATACAACATCACACATTGCAAAAGGCGCGGCTCTCCGGAACCGCGCCTTCTTTGTGCCCGGCCCTCCCCCGATCTCTCCTGACACTTCACAGGGCCTCAAATATCCTGGGGTGTAGGGACGCCTGCGTCCCTGAGGGGCAACGCCCCTTACCATGCCCAGTTTCACATATGATGCGCCTGCTTGGTTTCTCCCCCCTATCCGACCTTGACCAAACGCCCCCTTCGCACCGAAACTCCACCTCAATTGCTCTACCTATTGAGGACACTTCACATGACCTTTCCCGCCAAAGTTATTATTGCCGCCAGCCTGTCATTTATCGCACTTCCCGCAGTGGCCGCCGGTGACGCCTCCGACAAGCTTCTCAAATTGATCCGCAACAACGGCTGTCACATGACCGCTGTGGAAGCCGGAGAGATGCTACCCAAACATGGATTCACCCCAGATCAGACCCGCGACATTATCCGCGACTGGGACAAAAAAGGCTGGCTCGACGGCCACGGCTTTGCCGGCATCAAACTCTCTGACGCGGGGTGCAAAGGCTGAATTCACGCGGCAGGTGTTGCCCTGTGCAACGCCCGAACAGTTAAGCGTGACGTGAACGTCAAATTTTGCACCGGCGTAATACCGACGCGATACCGACGTAATACCGACACGGATTTTGAGGGTTAACATCCCCCGCCCCGATAGCATTTGACCCTTTTGCCGCCGCCCGTTACCAAACTGCGCAACACCGGCAAAAGGGCATGAGCCATGATCTATAAATCTGCGCAAGACTGGCGCGACGCAGAGCAGAAGAAAGTCCTGCTCTTTGGCATGTCTGGCTTGGGAAAAACGCATATTTCCAATACCTTGCGCGACAATGGAGATTGGTTCCACTACTCCATCGACTACCGTATCGGCACCCGCTACATGGGCGAACACATCACCGATAACGCCAAACGCGAGGCCATGAAGGTCTCGTTCCTGCGCGACCTCCTGATGACCGACAGCATCTACATCGGCTCCAACATCACCTTCAACAACCTCGCCCCCCTCTCCACCTACCTCGGCAAGCCCGGCAACCCCGAAAAAGGTGGACTGCCCTTTGCCGAATATATGCTGCGCCAACGCCAGCACCGCTCCGCCGAAATGGCGGCCTTGATGGACACGGAAACCTTCATCTCCCGTGCCCATGATCTCTATGGCTATGACCATTTTGTCTGCGACACCGGCGGGTCAATTTGCGAGGTTGTTGACGCCGACGACCCCAAAGATCCGATCCTGACTGCCCTGTCGCAAAACACGCTCATGGTCTGGATCAAAGGCTCTGATGCCCACACCGAAGAGCTGGTGCGCCGTTTTGATAAGGCCCCTAAGCCGATGTATTATCAGCCGGAATTCCTGCTGGACTGCTGGCACGCCTATCTCGATGAGACCGGTCAGGACGAGAGTGCTGTGGACCCGGATACCTTTGTACGCTGGACCTATGCCCGCGCTTTGGCCCATCGTCAACCGCGCTATGAAGCCATGTCCCGCTGGGGCGTCACCGTGACCGCCGAGGCTGTGTCACAGGTCGCCACAGCCGCTGATTTCGTCGACGTGATCGCCACAGCCCTTGAGCATCCCGCGATCCCCGCCTAACTATGGCCCTCACGCCTATTTACCCCACTGACAGACAGAGAGACTGACATGCCCATCAAGATCCCCGCCGACCTCCCCGCCTTTGAAGTGCTCAAGCACGAAGGCGTTATGGTCATGGCCGAGGATCAGGCCTCCCGTCAGGACATCCGCCCGATGCGTATCGGGCTTCTTAACCTGATGCCGAAGAAAATTCAGACGGAAAATCAGTTCGCCCGTCTGATCGGCGCCACCCCATTGCAGCTGGAATTGTCGCTCATCCGTATGTCAGAGCACAAAACCCGCAACACGGCGGCGGAGCATATGGCGGAGTTCTACCGGCCTTTTCAGGAGGTTAAGGCGTCAGGTGAAAAGTTTGACGGCCTCATCATCACCGGCGCGCCGATTGAGCATCTGCCGTTTGAAGAGGTCACCTATTGGGACGAACTCTGCGAGGTCTTTGATTGGACCCGCACCCACGTGCACTCCACCTTTGGGGTCTGCTGGGGCGGCATGGCGATGATCAACTACTTCCACGGTGTGCAAAAACACATTCTGGATCACAAGGCTTTTGGCTGCTTCCGCCACCAGAATTTGGCGCATTCCTCGCCCTACCTGCGTGGGTTTTCGGATGATTGCGTGATTCCGGTAAGCCGCTGGACAGAAATCCGCCAAGACGAAGTCGATGCCCGCCCCGAGCTGCGCACCCTGCTGCATTCCGACGAGGTCGGCCCCTGTCTGATCGAGGCACCAGAGACGCGAGACCTGTTTATTTTCAACCACTTCGAATACGATAGTGACACGTTGAAACAGGAATATGATCGTGATGTTTCTGAAGGTATGCCAATCAACGTGCCGTCCAACTACTACCCGGATGATGACCCCTCCAACCCACCGCAGAACCGGTGGCGCAGCCATGCGCATCTGCTCTATGGCAACTGGATTTCCGAGATCTATCAAACCACGCCGTTTGACATGTCTCGTATCGGCCATGAAATCACCGACCTGCGCGCCTGACCTCGGCGCGCAGCTGTCGCGATTGCACAAAGCTGCAGGACGCCCCATATTGGGGAAAACGGAGAGCTTTCATGGACTTGCCCTTTGACGGCGCGATCAGCGCCTACTTTGAAAACGACGCCCCCACCGAGGTGCGTGCGGCCATTCAAAACGCGGGCAAAAACGATATCCTGTCGGACAGCTACCCGCACAAAGAACGACTGGCACGCAAGACCTATGAGGCCGACCTCGAAGCGTTGCAAATCGAATTGGTGAAAATGCAGCATTGGGCGAAAGAAAGCGGCGCGCGCATCGCCTGCGTCTTTGAAGGCCGCGATGCCGCAGGTAAAGGCGGCACCATCAAGCGCTTCCGTGAGAACCTGAACCCGCGTGGCGCGCGCACAGTCGCCCTATCAAAGCCCACCGATGCCGAGCGCAGTCAATGGTACTTCCAGCGCTACTTTGACCACCTGCCCTCAGGTGGTGAGTTGGTGCTCTATGACCGCAGCTGGTACAATCGCGGCGTGGTCGAAAAGGTCTTTGACTTTTGTGAGCAAGACGAGCGGGAACGTTTTTTCACTCAGGCTCCAAAACTTGAGGAAACCCTCGTAAACGATGGAATTTACTTGTTTAAATTCTGGCTCAACGTCGGTCGCGCCGAGCAACTGCGTCGTTTCCTGAGCCGTGAAACCGATCCGCTTAAACAATGGAAACTGAGTTGGATCGACGTCGAGGGTCTCAAACGCTGGGACGCCTACACCGCGGCCATTGGTGAAACTTTACAGCGCACACACAAAGAGACCGCACCTTGGATCGTGATCCGCTCAGACGACAAACGCCGCGCCCGCCTTGCGGCCCTTCGCACCGTGCTGCATGCCCTGCCCTATGACCGCAAAGATGCAGAGGCTATTGGCACAATCGACACCAAAATCTGCGGCGGACCGGACATCTGGAATGCCTAAACGCGGCTACCATCATGGCAATCTGCGCCAGGCTCTCGTTGAAGCCGCCCTAAGCCTGATCGAGGCCAAGGGCCCAACCGGTTTCACCCTTTCTGAGGCCGCAAAAACTGCCGGCGTGACCCCCGCGGCGGTCTACCGCCACTTTGAGGGCCGCGAGGACCTCATCGCAGAGGCCGCCCGCCAAGGCTATGAAATCTTTGCCGATTTGATGCAGTTTGCCTTTGACAAAGGCCAACCCTCCGCGCTTGCCTCGTTTGAGGCCACAGGACGCGCCTACCTTGCCTTTGCCCGCAAGTATCCCGGCCACTACATCGCCATGTTTGAAAGCGGCATCTCGGTGAACCGCACGCCAGAACTCGCCGCCGTCGCCACACGCGCGCGCGGCGTCATGGAACACGCCGCCGCCGAACTTTCCAAACACATCCCGCCAGAGAAACGCCCCCCCGCCAGCATGTTCTCTGCGCACATCTGGGCCATGAGCCATGGCGTGGTCGAACTTTACGCCCGGAACTCCCCCGGCACCCAAAGCCCCTTTGCCCCCGAAGACCTACTAGAAAGTGGCATCGGCGTCTATCTGCGCGGGCTTGGATTGATCGAAGGCGATCTCTGAGGGCCTCACTGATAGGCCAGCGCCACCCAGATATGCACGGCCACCAAGGGCACCAACGCGGCGGACAATCCGATGCGCGTGACCAGCCAAACCAAGTAGATCACGTTGCTGCGATACCGCAGAACCTCGCGAGTGAGCACACCCGTCAGGGCGATCAAAAACACCACAGCGCTTAACGTGCTCATCCAGACATGTCCAAAGCGTACGGCGTGCAAGGCAAACAACAACGTCGCCGCAGCGCCCACCCAGCGATGGCGCACAAGGACCTTTCGCGCATTTCTGTTGTCTTTGGTGACCCGCTTGAAAAACAACACCCAATGGTAGCCAAGCAGCCCAAGAAGCAGCGTACCAGTCACCACCTGTTGCGCAAATCCGGTAAGCGGATGGGCCAGAACAGATTTGATCTCAGACGACAAAAGCACCCCAGCGAAGACAACCGCAAACAAGATAAGCGGCACATAAGGCGTGCGCTGCCAGGTCGCTTTCAGAAACCGCATGGCGCTTGTCCTCCACCTGCTAGCGCGGCCAAAACATCCTGCGCCGCTTGCCCATCTGGTCGCCACCGTTCTCGCGTCAAAGCTTCAAGCACCGCAGGCGATTCCCGTGTTTTGACCTCATTCAGAAACACGCCCACTTCAGGCAAGACACGCGCACCTTCACGCGGCCACTCCGCTCCGATCTGTACCGGTATCTCAAAGCCTGCGGCCTTGCTCAAATAGCTGTCATAAGTATGCGCCACTGCGGCGTACATCGCGTCCAGCACGTCCAGAAACTCATCCGCAGTCACTTCAAAAGTCGGATAGGTCCAGGTAGTCGCCCCCATCACATCGTTGAGTTTCCAGTCCATTTTGGGGCTGTCTGGATGCTCGTTATGACAGGTTACACAAGTGGCCACGCCCGCCACATCCGGATACATTGCCACAAACCCCCTTTGCGGATCTTCGGAGTACACCGCCTCCCGCGTGGTCTTAATCTGCTCAAACACCGACATCTGCGCCGATCCAAAGAGATTGGACTTGTTGATGGGCGCATCTGATCCCAGGTACAGGCCCAGCCTTGGCGGCAATGTCTCCATGTGCGCTGCAGTTGCACGCAAGAACAGCGCGGGCAATGGCCCTTGCTCCACACCGGGCTCTTGCCACTCCTCGCCAAACTTCAACCCAGCGGCCTTGCCACCTCCCACAATGCGATTGGTGTAAACCGTTCGGGCCACCTCGTTGATGACGTTGACCCCGTCAAACACCGTATTCACTGGATGGCGACACCCCGTAACCTCGACCTTACCATCCGGCAATGGCTCAGGCGCGGTGGCAAACAAATAGACGCCAAGGCAAACAAACACACCGACCAAAAGAATGCGCGACAAGGTCATGGCTCTTTCCCTTCATAGAGTTTTGGACTGCCATAAGGATCTGCGCCACCCTAAAAGTATGCCCAGATCACGGCTTCAGGTAGCGCCGCTGTCGTTTGGGATGGCGGCTTTAAAGCATGGTTGCCGTGAAAGTCATGGCACCCCAGACAGCTGCTCCAGTTGTCTTGCCCAACCAACGTTACATGCAGCACGTCCACTGGGTCATTCTTCACCACCAGATCCTCATGACACGCTTGACATAACGTGGACTTCGCCGTCAAAATCTCCGGCCGATGTTCAGAGTGGCACCCCAAGCAACTGCGCGCCTCCACTTTCTGAACAGCATCGGCAAATCGCGGCTCGCGAAACCGATAGATCGGATGACGCTCATTCGGCCGGGCATGACACGTCAGACACTGGCCCGACTGCACAGCCGCATAGCCAAAATCCACCGGTGTCTCCCGCAAGCCGAGCACATAGCGCACCTGCGCCTAAACTTGTTGCCGGACAGTTCCTTGGGTTTTGTTGTGACACTGCACGCAGGCAACACCGTCGTGCGCAGCAATAAGGGGTCCGTGAGCCAAAGCTGTTTGTATATTTGCCTGAGTGGGCGCAAGTCCCGCCCAAACGGCCGTTGGCAACACCGCGAACAGCGCCCAAATTCGAACCACACGGGCAGATGGAAACGCCATACGACCCTCCAACACAAGAACCAAACTAAGCCCAAAAGTGTTGCGACATATGGTTAATCAATCGTTAATTGAGGCCGCTCGTCAATTCATCAGCGACCTTTGTCTCTCAGACTACCCGTGGAGAACTAGTTCTCGCCCGCCGCGGCCTTGGCTTTGGCAAGTTCCTTTTCAACACGTTCAATAAACCCCTTGTTGGGTGACATCTCTTTGAAGGTATTGAAAATCTTCTCCGCTGCTTCAAGGTCTTATGCCAGATGCTCTCCTCGGATCAACTCCAGCGCGGCCTCCAAACCAGCGTCGCCATATCCCAACTGGCCAGCCAGTTCAAAAAGCATCAATCCAGTTGGAACATCCGTATCGACCCCATAGCCGTCAATCAATCGGCGCCCGTACACCGTCATTGCCAAAGGATACCCAAGCCGCGCAGTCTTCTTATACAGACCTGTCAGGTAGCGTATATCAACAGTGGTAAACCGACATTCATTCCTGCCAGATTGATATGCCAACGAAGTCAAAGCCGGAGCAACATCATCAAGCGCCGCTTCCAGCAACTCGACGTAGGCGTCTTTATCGCCAGCACAGGCTTCGCTTCCCAATTGTTTGTAAATTGCCCGTTCCCTGCCAAACACGCCCATTCGCCAGGTATCCACCTCAAGTCAGCTCAAATCTGGTGTAGGCTCAACGGCATGCGCCGACATTGGTGCCGAGGCAATGACCAACGAAGCAATCAGAGTTTTGAGCATGTTCAGCGCCTTTCCGAAATCAGCCATAAAACGAAACTGACACAGAGGAAGCGCAAAAGGCAATCCAAACTCAAAGACGGCAAACCAGTTTGTACGAAGTCACAAAAGCCCGCGCACCCAATCCAATCGCGCCTTGGGTACTAAACCGTAGTTGTAGAGATTCACGCCGGTCGCGCCGCCCCTACGCAACAAATCAATCCGCTGCGCAAAGTCCACTCGGCCAGAGAACTCGGGAAAGCCCAGCTGCAAACCGACCTGCCCGCCAGCGCCGTGCGGCAAACCCGTTGCATATGACATCAGCACCTCTGCGGCCTCCGCTCCTATGTCGTAAGCGCATAGCATCACTTTTAGCCCAAGGTCAGCCGCAGCGTCATGGTCACAACCTCCCAGCCACCCAGCTTGCCCATCAATCAACATCAACTCGGACGTTGCTGCGCAGGCCTCCTTCGCCCGCTTCAAGACCTTATTTACATGGTCAAATCGCAAATCCAGATAGGCCCGCAACTCCGCATCAAAATCAAACGCATCCAGCCCGCGCTCGGGGAAATCAGGGCACACGCGCTGAGGCGTATCCTCTACACATATTTGATCGATCAAATCCCGCACCCGCGCTTGCAAGGCTGGCATATCCAGACCGGCGGCCCGACCCGCCGCTTGACAATGCTCACAGAAGCAAAGCGCCATCAGAAAGTCCCCTTCCGGCGGCAGGCCCACCATATCTTTCTAATGGTGATACTCATGGGCAAAGCCGAGGAAATTTGGGCTCTCCAACTCAATCCGGTTAGGCTGATAGTTCTCGGAAATGTCTCGCACCAAATTGCCCACATAGTCTTGCGCCTTTGGGTTGGTCGGACAGAGGTTATAGGAATTTGCATCCCCAAACGCGTTGCGCGTCACCAGATCCGGATTGGCAAAACCAAGCGCCGAGTTGTGCAGACATACAGTCCAGCACGACACATCCAATCCGCCCGCATCCCGGGCCTCAATCATCCCGCGCAGCACATCTTGATCCAGAGCCAACGAAGACACCAAAGGCTGCACCGCCTGACCTTGCCAGATGTTTGCATCAGGGCGGAAATACAATGTGCCGTCTTCAGGAAAATACGCCCGACGCTTGGAGCTGCGCACCTGCAGGAACCGCCCTGCATGATACACTGTGGCCAAACTGATCATGTCAAACCCCAGCTCACGCAACTCAGACGACACCACCTCCTGTCCAATATCCGCGACATCCCAGGGGTAGGTCCAAAGTGCGTTGCTCACAGTCTTTCCTTTCAGATCAGCGGTTTGGCTTACACGCTTGTATCGGAAAGCCACTGCGCTGCGCAGTCTACAAAATCGTCAAAATCGGAAATTCACCTGCGACGCGCGCAAACAAAAAGGCCGCTCCAAATGAGCGGCCTTTCCGAAAATTCTGGTATCCAGCGATTAACGCTTGGAGAATTGGAACGAACGACGCGCTTTGCGCTTACCGTATTTCTTACGTTCCACAACGCGGCTGTCGCGGGTCAGGAAGCCAGCGGCTTTCAGGGCGCCACGCAGGGAGGGTTCATAAAGCTGCAGAGCTTTAGAAATACCGTGCTTAACCGCACCGGCCTGACCGGTCAGACCACCACCTTTAACAGTGGCGTATACGTCGAATTCACCTTCAACGCCGGCAACCTGGAAAGGCTGACGTAGGATCAGCTGCAGAACCGGACGTGCAAAGTACTTGTCCTGGTCCTTGCCGTTTACGATGACCTTGCCGGAACCCGGCTTGATCCATACGCGGGCAACAGCGTCTTTACGTTTACCGGTCGCGTAGGCGCGGCCCAATTCGTCGCGTACAGGCTCACGAGGAGCCGCTTCGACTACAACAGCTTCTTCACCGGCAACGGCGTTCAGCTCTTCAAGCGAGTTGATTTGATCAGCCATGGATTAGCTCCGGGTGTTCTTGCTGTTCATGGACTTCACGTCCAGCACTTCTGGGGCCTGTGCTTCATGCGGGTGCTCGGCACCGGCGTAAACGCGCAGGTTGGTCATCTGCTTGCGGGACAGGCGGTTGCCTGGCAGCATGCGCTGAACGGCTTTGGTCACCACACGCTCTGGGTGCTCGCCTTCCAGGATTTGCTCCGCAGTGCGGGACTTGATGCCGCCTGGGTGGCCAGTGTGCCAGTAGTAAGTTTTGTCAGCGCGCTTCTTACCAGTCAGCTGGATTTTGTCCGCGTTGATCACGATGACGTTGTCACCCATGTCCATGTGCGGGGTGAAGGACGCCTTGTGCTTGCCGCGCAGGCGCATGGCGACGATCGATGCCAAACGGCCCAGCACCACGCCTTCGGCGTCGATGATGATCCATTTCTTCTCGATGTCTGCCGGAGTAGCAGAGAAGGTTTTCATGTTAGGTCTTCCATGATTGGTTGACAGACGAGTCGGTTGCCCGACGCATCAAAATGCGATGGGCGGGTTATAAAGCACCTCCTTGCCACGTCAAGCGCACAGAACCCAAACAAACTAAACAAAAACAACATCTTACAATTTAGGTATTATTTTACCCCACTAAATCGGTGCGTGTTGCAGTGGTTTCGACAGCATTTCCGACATGTTTTCTAACGCCGCCTGCAAATCCGCTTCCGACACCTCCGGCGCCAAGGCAATACGCACCGCATTGGGCGCTCTTTCATCCGCCAGAACATATTCATCTGCGGATTTGATCCGAATGCCCTCTGCATCACACGCCCGAACGAATGTAGACCCACGCCACCCCTGTGGCAGCTTCAGCCAGATAAACGGTACAAACGGACGCCAGCGGATGTCCCAACTGCCCAACACGTTGACCGCCAATTGCACCCGCTTGTTGATGAACTTCTTCACGCGCTGCCGAATTTCATCCGCCTGGCCGCTCTGTATCAGATCGGCACAGATATCGAGCATCGGCTGCGGCAAGCCATAGAACATAGACTGCGCCACATGCCGCGCGGTTTGCGCGCTGCCTTCCGGCGCCACCAGATAGCCAAACCGCAAAGCAGCCGAGACCGATTTGGTCAGCGAGCCGATGTACCAGGCGCGATCCGGACATAGGGCCCGATAAGACGGCGTATCTGCCGGACCCAACGCATGGCAGTCATCCTCAATGATCTGGAGATTATACCGACGCGCAATCGCAGCGATCTCCTGCCGCCGCTCCAGCGGCACTTTGATCGCTGTCGGACTGTGCGCCTGCACCGAGGTAACAAGCACCTGTCCACCATGTCGCCGCAACGCCTCTTCCAGCTTTTCCGGACGCATCCCATGTGCGTCCATCTCCACGCCAATCACCTCTGCCCGCAGCAAACGCCCGGCATGCCGCACACCAGGAAACGTCACAGACTCGGTCAAAATCACTGGATGAGCCCCGTGCAAACAACATTGCAACGCGGTGACCGAGGCGTTCTGTGCACCAACGGCAAGCACGACATCCTCAGCAGTGAACCGTCCTGCGACGTCCGGACCAACCCAATTAACCACAGCCTGACGAGCATGCAGGTCGGTCGCAGATGTCGGGCAGGACAGATAAGATAGGTCGCTCTGCGCCGCGACGCGTGTCATGGCTTCTCGAATGATCCGATCCTGCCCCACGTCCGGCACCCGCACTGCCCGCATATCGAGGTCTTCCGTTTGTGACAGGGCGATCAACGGCTCCGGCGGCAACACCGTCTCCGGCCGCCCATCCGCCACAAAGGTTCCCCGCCCAACAGTGGTCTCAAGCAAGCCTTCTTCCACGGCCAGCTTATACGCCCGCGCCACTGTACCGGGCGTAATACCGAGCTGCCATGCTAGTTCACGCACAGGTGGAAGCTTTTCCCCGACCGGCAGGTGCCCGCTACGAACCGCACCTCGAAGCGATTGTATCAATACAATATACTTAGGATCGGCACAGCCTTCAAATTTGGGTGGCCATATTGTATCAATCACAATGTTTTCCTCGCAATTGTGTCATAGCATAGGTACACTACCCTTGTAACAAACTTAAGGATTGTATCAATACAATATTGGAGAAGACCATGACAATGACCACAACAAACCTGCAAATTCTGACAAACCACAATGCAAATGCACAACTTCCAGTTGCTGCTCGTGCAGCACTGTCGTTTGCGGCAGTGGTCACGGAATGGGACAAGCGCACCCGCACACGCCGTGCGCTGGCCCGGCTGAGCAAAACGCAGCTGGAAGATGTTGGATTGAGCTTGCATGACGCCCGTACTGAGGCGCGCAAAAAGATGTGGCAGATCTGATCCCCGTCAGACGCCTCTTCCACTGGGTCGGGCTTGTCCCGACCCTTTTTTTTGTGGCGCTACACCGTGAACCTAGTAACGCCGCTGCAGGTCCCACAACAGCCCCGCGCTCAACACCGCTGGCGCAGGCGCCGATTTCAAACCGGCCGCACGCAATGCCTGCGAGACCCAGCTATTTCAGGTCTGAAACAGATGATACTGCCCGCGCCCTGCATAAAATGCGCTCACACCATAAAGGCCAGGACCAAGCCGCTCTGTGGACACAGCACTAGCCTCCACAAATGCCAACGGGTCACTCAGCGCAGCGTCCGTGACGGGGATCTCGACACCCTGTGAATGTGTAAATCGCGCCCAAGGGGAACCGTAACCGGTCGCCACATGCATGACAGTTTCCGAAGGCCACAAAAGTGCTTTGGCGCCGATGGCCAAGGTCACATCCTCAAAAGTTGGCACCTCAAAATAAAACCCTCGATCGCCCCAACCAAATTCAAACCAATCGGCATCAGGAAATTGGGTCAACCAAACGTCAGCATGGTTTGAGCCATATTCTTCCAAGGCGCTCCGAGGCAGAATGAGACCGGCATGCTACCCGTGATCAAGAACCCAGATCGGCGTGCCCGCGTCCCGATCGTATCCGTCCGACGCACCAAAGGGAACAAACCGGCTTACGGCACCTAAAAGCAACGCTATCGCAAACCAGCGCTTCCGGCTCATTTAGGAGGGATCGCGTAGGTCATGTTGGCCCGCGCCACAGGCATCTCTGAGCCTTCCGAGTAAATCAGAACGTTTGAAACAGAAAGCGTCCGCCCCAGCTTTAACAGTTGGGTTTTGGCAATAAGGTCCTTGCCTGCTTCCGGCTTGCGCATGAAATCCAGCGAGCAATTGGTGGTCACGGTCAGCGCCTCTTTGCCAATGATGGCCATGGTCGCCACATAGGCTGACACATCCGCCAGTGCAAACATCGACGGGCCAGACACCGTGCCACCGGGGCGCAGATGCCGCTCCTGCACCATCATCCGCATTACAGTGTTCACACCATCTATGTGCTCGACCACAAAATCATCTTTGACCTGCGGGAACACCTGCTCGAGCCACGCGCCCATTTCTTCTGCTGCCATCACGGCTTGCATGCTTTTCCTCCGTCTCTACCCGCGCTACCCTTGCGCCAACTCGGGAGGAGAGCAAGATGACACTTTTGGAACGTCGCGACACAAATGCGGTGGCACATCTCACCATGAACGCGCCAGAGCGGCTAAACACCCTCTCCGACGAGATGCTTGCGGCTCTGCAATCCGAATTCGATGCCATCAAGCAAGATACCTCCATCCGGGCCATTACGCTGTCTGGCAACGGCAAAGCCTTCTGTGCTGGGCACGACCTCAAACAAATGACCGCCGGACGGCAATCAGAGGATGGTGGACGGGCCTATTTCGCTGATCTTTTCAACCGATGCGCCACGATGATGCAAACTATCCAACAACTTCCGCAACCGGTCATCGCCCAAGTGCACGGCATTGCCACCGCCGCCGGATGCCAACTGGTTGCCACCTGCGACCTGGCCTTGGCTGCCGAAGGCACCCGTTTTGGCGTGAACGGCGTCAACATCGGGCTCTTTTGCTCCACCCCAATGGTGGCCCTGACCCGCAACATCCCGCGCAAGCAAGCGTTTGAGATGCTGACCATCGGAGAGTTCATCGACGCCACCCGCGCCGAAACCCTCGGCCTCATCAATCGCGTGGTGCGGCAACAAGACTTGGAAGCCGAAACCACACAACTCGCAGAAACCATTGCGCAAAAGCTCTCCGCCGCCGTGACAATTGGCAAACAGACGTTCTATGAACAACTGCAGATGCCAACTGATCAAGCCTACGCCCACGCAGGCAACGTCATGGTCGAAAACA
>Ga0189275_100397_pt1 | contig 19607 bp, 14 predicted proteins | sample N19A6minimetaG_FD_130329 | JGI IMG/M metagenome (GOLD analysis project Ga0189275, IMG submission 130329) | Marine microbial communities from the Costa Rica Dome - N19 A6 mini metaG | ecosystem: Environmental > Aquatic > Marine > Oceanic > Photic zone | place: Costa Rica: the Eastern Pacific...
ATCCGCTCCAACTACCTGCAGGACAGCTCCGCCGCGCTCTATGAAAAGGCGCGTTCGCTTTACGAGACGATGAGCCAAGACCTGAACTACAACGTCATGTTCTCCCCGCGCGGCGTGATCATGCTGGCGCAGACCGAACATGAGGTGCGCGGCTATCAGCGCACTGCCCATGCCAACGCCCTGCAGGGTGTAACCACCGAGTTTATCGGGCCGGAACGTGTGAAAGAACTGGTGCCGATCATCAACATCGACGGGCCACGCTATCCGGTGCTCGGAGGCCTCTGGCAGGCACGCGGCGGCACCGGTCGGCACGACGCTGTTGCCTGGGGCTATGCCCGTGCCTGTTCCGACATGGGTATGGATATTATCCAGAAATGTGAAGTGGTTGGCGTGCGTTCTGAAGGTGGTAACGTGATCGGAGTTGATACCACCAAGGGCCCGATTGATTGCGACAAGCTGGGCCTGGTTGTGGCCGGAAACTCCGGCGCGTTAGCCAATATGGCGGGCTTCAGACTGCCGATGGAATCCGTGGCACTGCAGGCGCTTGTGTCTGAGCCGATCAAGCCCTGCATGGATGTGGTGGTGATGGCCAACACCGTGCACGGCTATATGTCTCAGTCCGACAAAGGCGAGATGGTGATTGGCGGCGGCACCGACGGGTTCAACAACTACACCCAACGCGGCAGCTTCCATCACATAGAAGAAACCGTGCGCGCATTGTGTGAAACCTTCCCGATGGTCAGCCGCCTAAAAATGCTGCGCCAATGGGGCGGCATCGTGGATGTGACCGGCGATCGCTCGCCTGTGATTGGCAAGACACCATTGGGCAACTGTTTCATCAACGCAGGCTGGGGCACCGGCGGCTTCAAGGCCATTCCAGGAGGTGGCTGGGCCACGGCCGAGCTGATCGCCAAAGGCGAGCCGGGTCCACTTGCGGCCGAATTTGGTATGGAACGTTTCATCGAAGGCCGCTTTATCGATGAAAGCGTGGCTGCGGGGGTGGCGCATTGATGGATTTCCTTCGAGAAATATTTCTCGAAAAGAAGATGCTTCTGGCAGTCTCTTTTTGTTGGATTCTTCCTTCCATAGTTTGGTTGTATCTTGGATGGAGCGAACTTTTTGGAGCTTTTCGGGCGGTCGGTGTGATTGTCGCCGTCATCAGCGTTTCGAATGTGGTTTCGACAATGAGCTGGGCGAATAGGACTGAACGATTTGCGCAACTTGACGATAGAATTAGCCAAGTAAGCATGGATATTTCCAGAGTTCGCATAGAACGGAATATCGAATCTGGAATAGATGTCGACAACCAAACCGAAGCGCTCAGAAAAGTGACAAATGACCTTGCAGTTGTTTCGGCCAGAGTAAGTGCGAAACGCGCCTCGACTTTAAACCAACGTCAAAACGCTCACGAGTCTGCTGTTCTAAAGTTTGACGCATGTGTGCTTTCCATCGCAACTCTTCAATGGGGTTTTGGTGTGTGGTTGTCTGAACTTATTAAGTGTGGAGCAACATCATGCTAACCCTTCAATGCCCCTATTGCGGCGTCTGGGCCGAGGAAACCGAGCTTCACGCCGAAGGTGAGGCCCATCTCAAACGCTATGGTCCCGGTTCTGATGACGCGGACTTTGAAAGCTATCTTTTCATGCGCGAAAACCCCAAGGGCGTGCATTTTGAGCGCTGGTGGCACTCCAACGGCTGCGGCAAATTTTTCCACGCCGCGCGCTGCACCATGACGCTTGAGGTCTTTGGCACCTATCCAGCCCAAACGCTTGAGCCGCCGCAAGACATCAAAGACAAAATCTCGGCCAAACAACCGGGTTGGTCGTGGAGGAACTTCTCATGAGCACACGTCTAACCACCGGGGGGCGCCTGTTGAACAAATCCAAGCAGGTCAAATTTTCCTTTAACGGCAAGCAGTTCTCCGGCTTTGAGGGTGACACGCTGGCCTCGGCCTTGCTCGCGAACGATCAGATGCTGATGGGCCGTTCGTTCAAATACCACCGCCCACGTGGCGTGGTGGCCTCGGGTGCGGAAGAGCCCAATGCGCTCGTGAACCTTGGCAAAGGCGGCAAGTTTGAGCCCAACCAACGCGCCACAACCACCGAGCTTTATGACGGGCTGACTTGCACCAGCCAGAACCACTGGCCAAGCCTCGAGTTCGACGTGGGCGTGGTCAACAACTATGCCGCTCGCGCGCTGCCGGCTGGGTTCTATTACAAAACCTTCATGGCCCCCGCGGCGGCGTGGAAACATGTGTTTGAACCCATCGTGCGGCAATCCGCAGGTCTGGGCAAAGCGCCCAAGGACCGCGATGCGGACCGTTACGAGCATTTCTACGCCTTCTTTGACGTGGTGGTCGTCGGCGGCGGTGTGGCTGGCTTGATGGCCGCTAAGGCGGCGGGGCAATCCGGTGCCAAGGTGCTGTTGATGGAACAAACGGCCCATTGGGGTGGCCGCGCACCGGTCGATGGCGGCAAAGTCGACGGCGTGAAGGTGGATGACTTCATTGACGCCACCGTGGCCGAGCTTGAGGCAATGGACAACGTCACGCTGCGCAACCGCATGATGGGGGCAGGGGTCTATGACCACGGCTACATCCTTGGTTATGAACGACTGACCGATCATGCCCCGCTTCTGGATGGACCACGCCACCGCCTGTGGCGCATTCGTGCGAAGCAGATTGTCACCGCGACCGGCGCCATCGAACGCCCGCTGTCCTTTGCAGGCAACGACATCCCCGGCGTAATGCTGGCCAGCGCGACGCGCGACTACATCGTCAACCACGGTGTGAGCTCCGGCGACCGTGTCGTTGTTGTAGCCAACAACGACGACGCCTACCGCACAGCCTTTACGCTTAAGATTCACGGTCTCGATGTGCCGGTGATTTTGGATTCTCGTCCAAACGGTGGCGGTCCGCTGGCCGATGCGGCACGGGAGCAGGGTTTCCGCGTGGAAAACGGCAAAGGCATCGCCAAGGTCAAAGGCGGCAAGCGTGTAACCGGCGTGTCGATCTGTGCCCAAGCGGGAGAGGGCGCTGTTCTTGAAGAGATCGCCTGTGACGCAGTCGCCATGTCCGGCGGCTGGTCTCCGGTGGTGCACCTCTGGTCTCATTGTGGCGGTAAGCTGATCTGGGACGAGACGCCGGCGCATTTCCGTCCCGATCCGGACCGTGCACCAACCAGCCATGATGGCAAGCCATTTGTCTCCACTGCGGGTACCGCAAGCGGCTCGCTGAAGCTGGATGAGGTTCTGGTCGATGGCCTGAAAGCAGGTGAAGCAGCAGCGCAAGCGGCAGGCTTTAATGTAACCGCAGCTGAAGCACCAAAAGGCGAGGTGCATGACGAAGCGCCGCTGCAAGCCTGCTGGTTGATGCCACAGGGCGCAGGTCCAAAGCTGCGCATGAAAGCCTGGTTGGACTATCAGAACGACGTGAAAGTGTCGGACGTTAAACTGGCTGCCCAAGAAGGCTATGAAAGTGTTGAGCACACGAAGCGCTATACCACGCTGGGTATGGCAACAGATCAAGGTAAATTGAGTAACATCAACGGCTTGGCGGTGCTTTCTGATACGCTTAATCAGCCCATTCCGGCCACCGGCACCACCACCTTCCGCCCACCGTACACGCCGATTTCCATGGGCGCGATTGCCGGCGAAGCACGCGACGAGGTGTTCCAACCGCTGCGCCGCACGCCGATCCACGAGTGGCACGCGGCCAAAGGTGCGTTCTTTGAACCAGTGGGCCATTGGCGCCGTCCGTATTGTTTCCCACGCGGTAGCGAAAGCCACGCTGAGGCAGTGACCCGTGAGATTCGTCAGACGCGCGACAGCGTCGGTCTTCTGGATGCCTCGACGCTCGGTAAGATCATCGTGAAAGGCCCAGATGCGGGCAAATTCCTCGACATGATGTACACCAACATGATGTCGACGCTGAAGCCGGGCAAATGCCGCTATGGCCTCATGTGTAACGAAAACGGCTTCCTGATTGATGACGGCGTGGTTGCGCGCATCGATGAGGACACCTTCCTGTGTCACACCACCACCGGTGGCGCCGAACGCATCCACGGCTGGATGGAAGATTGGCTGCAGTGCGAATGGTGGGATTGGCAGGTCTATACCGCCAATGTCACCGAGCAATATGCCCAGATTGCCGTCGTGGGTCCAAATGCCCGCAAGGTGATCGAGAAACTTGGTGGTGAGATGGATGTCTCCAAAGAAGGCCTCGCCTTTATGGAGTGGAAAGACGGCAAGATCAGCGACTTTGACGCCCGGGCTTATCGGATTTCCTTCTCTGGTGAGCTGTCTTATGAAATCGCAGTGCCCGCGAGCCAAGGCCGCGCTTTCTGGGATGCACTGCTGGAGGCTGGGGCTGAGTTCAACATCATGCCCTACGGCACCGAAGCGCTGCACGTGATGCGAGCCGAAAAAGGCTTCATCATGATTGGCGATGAAACCGATGGCACGGTAATCCCCCAAGACCTCAACATGCAGTGGGCGATTTCAAAGAAGAAAGAAGACTTCTTGGGCAAACGTGCGCAAATGCGTGACCACATGGCCTCGGAAGACCGTTGGAAACTGGCGGGTTTTGAAACCGAGGACGGCTCTGTCATTCCGGATGGGTCCTACATCGTGAACCACGGCACCAACGCCAATAGCCAACGCAATGTGCAGGGCCGTGTGACCTCGACCTACTACTCGCCAACGCTGGACCGTGGCATTGCCATGGGCTTGATCCACGGCGGCATGAAACGCCTCGGCGATGTGGTGGAGTTCAACAAAGTGGACGGCAGCATAGTGAAGGCCAAAGTGGTCGATCCGGTGTTCTATGACAAAGACGGGGAGAAGCAGAATGTCTAAGGCTGTGAGCGCCCTGGATGGCGTAACGTTTGAAGGCTTTGCCAAGGTCGAAGAAACCGGCCTGCGCGGCATGATCACGGTGCGCGGCCATCTGGCGTCCAAAGAGATGGCGGGAGCTGTGAAAGCGGCAACTGGCGCGGCCGTGCCTGCGCAGCGCAAGGTGACCTCTGGAGGCAAAGGCGCCGTGGCATGGATGTCACCGGACGAGCTGCTGGTTGTTGTTGATTACGATGCAGCCAATGAGGCCGTCACCGCTTTGACTGCAGCGCTCAAAGGTACACATGCTCTGGTGGTCAACGTCTCGGACGCCCGTGCGGTGTTCCGCCTTTCAGGTGACGGCAGCCGCGACGTGCTGGCCAAGCTTGCGCCCGTGGATTTTGCAAAAGACGCTTTTGGCGCCGAGGACATTCGTCGCTCCCGTATCTCGCAAGTACCTGCGGCGGTCTGGGGCAATGAAGATGGCAGCTTTGAAGTCATCTGCTTCCGATCCGTGGCGCAGTATGTCTTTGATGTGCTGAAAGTCTCAGCCCAGCCGGGCGGCGAAGTTGGCTTTCATTGAGACATCTCTGCACGTGGCTAAATAGCCGCGTGCATTTAATCTAGTTTCACCTTGTAGTTGTTCATTGCTCGGTTAGTGGCCTCGAAAACTAGAGGACATTACTGAACTATGTTGAAGACCATTTCTGTTGTGCTTGGCCTGACGCTTGCTGCGACGACTTCTGTGCAGGCGCAAACCTATCTCTGTAAATTCCGCGGTGGCGGTTCCAATGGCACCATTTCGCCGGAGGTTCTGGTCGAGCTAAATGGCAAAGGCGGTGCGGAAATCACGGATCGCTTGTCTAGGCACCATGGGCGTGCACCCGTGCAAGCAAAATTTGTTCAGGACAATGACAAGCAGATGCGGGTGCGCTGGCGTTTGGAAGATGTGGTGAGCAGTCGCGGTCAAAAGGCTACGCTGGAATGGTCCTTGGTCTTTAAGAAGAAGCGCGAGCGGGCTCATTTGACCTTCAACGCCTTTGGTTACCCGAATACTGAAACTGGCAACGGCACCTGCGCCTTGCAATAATCCCCAGCTGCGCAGAAAACAGGGCAAGATGTTGTATGGCGCAGCATTTTGCCGCTTTGCCCTTGACCTCCCGCACCATTCGCCCACATGTGTCTGGCAAAGATAACTCGCGCAACAGAAGAGGATGCTGCAATGGCTTTTCAACTCCCTGATCTTCCTTACGCCCACGACGCTCTGGCCGACAAAGGCATGTCCGCAGAGACGCTGGAATTTCACCACGATCTGCACCACAACGCCTATGTGACCAACGGCAACGCCGCCATCGCCGGCACCGAGTGGGAAGGCAAGTCTCTGGAAGAGATCATCGTTGGCACATACGACGCCAATGCAGTTGCCCAAAACGGCATCTTCAACAACATCTCCCAGCTGTGGAACCACAACCAGTTCTGGGAAATGATGGGCCCAGGCGCAAACGCCATGCCTGGCGAGTTGGAAAAAGCACTGGTTGAATCCTTCGGCTCCGTTGACGAGTTCAAAAAACAGTTCTCCGCCGCAGGCGCAGGTCAGTTCGGTTCCGGCTGGTGCTGGCTGGTGAAAAACGCTGACGGTTCTCTGGCAGTGACCAAGACCGAAAACGGCGTGAACCCACTGTGCTTCAACCAGACCGCGCTGCTGGGCTGTGACGTGTGGGAGCACTCCTACTACATCGACTTCCGCAACAAACGTCCGGTCTACCTGACCAACTTCCTGGACAACCTGGTAAACTGGGAAAACGTTGCATCCCGGATGTAATTGGATTTCATTCCAATAAGAAAGCCCGCCATACGGCGGGCTTTTTTGTTTTTGTCGCCGAACTGCGGTTAAGAAAACGCCCGATCGAGTATTGCTTCCGCTGCGGCCACATCATCGGCCACATGGATGAAATCCTTCAAGCTTTGCTCTGCAAAACCTTGGGCGATCACGTGATCTAGAAGACCCACCAACGGGTCCCAGAAACCGTTCACATTCAGCACCACAATGGGCTTTTCGTGCAAGCCAAGCTGCCGCCATGTTAGCACCTCAAAGAATTCGTCGAGCGAGCCTGCGCCGCCCGGCAGAACAACAATGGCGTCGCAATTCATGAACATGACCTTTTTGCGCTCGTGCATGTTCTCGGTCACGATGAAGTTGGTCAAATCACGTTTCCCCACCTCCCATTCCAGCAAATGGGTTGGGATCACACCAAAGGTGTCCGCGCCCGCTGCCTGCGCTGCATTGGCCATAGCGCCCATCAAACCCACATCGCCCGCGCCGTACACCAGACGCCAGTTTTTGTCGTCAAACCGGGCGCCAAAGGCCTCCGCGGCGTCCTTATAGGCTGAATCGCGGCCAAAACGTGAACCACAAAAGACACAGATCGAGCGTGTGGTCATGAAATTCTCCAATATGTTCAAAGCTCTTTTGACCAGCAATATCTGGGTTGGTAGGGTCTCTCAACCAAGATGACAGCCGACTTCGGGGGATTATCGGCGATGAGTGACAAAGCATCAATTTTCAGCGGCAATGTGGCCTGGGTGGCCGGAGTTGTGGTGGCCATGGGCGTGTCTGTCTTTGCGTTGGTATCCACCGGCGTGCTGGATGGCAGCGACCAGACGGTTGCAGACGACAAGCAGACCGAAAGCAGTGTGACTGCGACGGAGAGTGCGCCGGAGGCATCCGAGCAGGAGACAGATGCGCCAGCTGCGTCTACTGAACTACAGGAACAGGTGACAGAAGCCGTCGAAGAGACCGCGCCTGCAACGGAAGAGGCGGCGTCGTCGACTGAAGAAGCGACGCCAAAAATTTCTCCAAGTTTTGACGTGGTGCGCGTGGATGCCGAAGGCAACACAGTGGTGGCAGGCGCTGCCGCACCTGGAGCCATGTTGGGCATCTTGCTGGACGGCACGGAGGTGGCTCTGGCGCCGGTGGATACGGCTGGCAAGTTTGCCGCTATCCTGGCGATTGAGCCAAGCGAAGCGCCGCGCGTATTGAGCCTTGTTGAGCGCCGCGCAGATGGGGATGTGCCGTCTGATGCCACCGTGATTGTGGCGCCGGTCATCGCTGTTGCTGAGGCATCGGTCGCGCCTGAAACTGTGGCTCCGTCTGAACAGACAGCAGAGACCGTAGAGGCAGAGACAGAGACGACGCAGGAAACAGCCGCCATCGAAGAGGTGACCACAGATAGCGTTGGTGAGGAGGCTGAGGATACCTCACAGCAGGTGAGCAGTGGCGATCAAGCTGTTGAAGATGTTTCGGAAAGTTCAGCTGATGTGGCTTCCGAAGACGCCTCTGAACCAGAAGTCAAAGAAGAAACCGCTGCGGTGGAACCTGCGCCAGCACCCAAGGCGCCAGCGGTGATTGTGTCTGACTCTGAAGGCGTGCGCGTGGTGCAACCGGCCGCGTCGCAAAAGGATACTCCTGAAGTTCTCGCCGCGGTGTCGATTGACTCGATCAGCTATACTGACACCGGTGCAGTGATGGTCTCCGGGCGCGGCAATCCAAACGCCTTTGTGCGGCTGTATCTGGACAATGCGCTGGCTTCGACCACGCAGATCGATGACGCGGGCCTATGGTCTTCAAAGTTGGAAGACGTGGCTGGCGGTCTGTATGAGCTGCGTGCGGATGAGGTGGACGAAACAGCCAAAGTGCTGTCCCGCGTGGTAACGCCGTTCAAACGTGAAACACCAGAGAAAGTTGCCAAAGCCCGTGCTCAGGCGGAAGCCGAGGCTGCCACGCAAGACGTGGCCTCAGTAGAGGCGCAGCCAACTGAGACGCCCTCGGAAACTGAAGCTAACAGCGCAGATACCACTGACGAACCAGCGGTGGTTGAAACGAAGCCAGAGACAACCACCGATTTCGCAGAGGCCGCGGCTTCAGAAGATGCAGCCGCCGAAGAAGCGGCAGAAGCTGTCGCGGCAGCCACTGAAACACAGGCCGCTGACGCACAACTCTCTGTATCTGAAGCGGCGAGAGAGCCGGAAACCTCTGCGGTGGCAGCGGCGCCGCAGGCCACAGAGGAAGCAGAAGCCTCCACAGCAATTGAGGCGGCAGAGGACACACCTGAGGGCGATCCTGAAGCGAAAACAGATACCGCCGTTGCCCAACCACCCGTGCGCATTGTCACCGTACAGCCGGGCGCCACCCTCTGGGCCATCGCGCGTGATCGCTATGGCGAGGGACAGCTTTATTTGCAGGTGTTTGAAGCCAACAAGGACAAAATCCGTGATCCAGATCTGATCTATCCGGGGCAAGTCTTTACGGTGCCAGAAGAATAAAACGCTGCGGGGCTGGCAAGTCCCGTCTGCGACCATTAAGTTTGCCAGGCTCACCAACTGACAGGGCAGGCAAGCATGGCACAATGGCATACCGCTTCGGCTGAGGAACTCGCGCGCAACGAACAACGCTCCGGTTGGCGGACGGTTCGTAAAGTGGCGCCTTATCTTTGGCCGGATGACAAGCCGTGGGTGAAATACCGCGTGGTGCTGGCGCTGTGTATGCTGCTGGCGTCCAAGATGATCGCGGTTTACTCGCCAATGCTCTACAAGGCGGCCGTGGACGTACTTGCCAACGAAGGGGTGCCGCCTTTAGCACTTGGCGCGGTGGGGTTGACAGTCGCCTATGGCTTGGCCCGCCTGATGACCAATGGCTTTCAGCAACTGCGTGATGCGGTCTTTGCCAAAGTCGCACAACGCGCCCTGCGTCAGTTGGCGCTGGAGACCTTTGAACACATCCACCGCCTGTCGATGCGCTATCACATCACCCGTAAAACCGGTGGTCTGAGCCGCATCATCGAGCGTGGTGTAAAAGGCGTCGAGTTCCTCCTGCGCTTCCTGCTGTTCTCTATCGGTCCGCTGGTGCTCGAACTGCTGATGATCTCCGCGATTTTCTACTGGCTTTTTGACGCGCGCTACCTCGAGGTCGTAGGCGTGACCATTTCGATCTACATCTGGTTCACTTTCAAGGTCACCGAATGGCGCGTGCAGTTGCGCCGGCAGATGAACGATCAGGATACCGACGCCAACCAAAAGGCGATCGACAGCCTGCTGAACTTCGAAACCGTGAAGTATTTCGGCGCAGAAAAACGCGAAGCCGCGCGCTACGACAGCGCCATGGCCGGCTATGAACAAGCGGCGCTAAAGACCTCATATTCCTTGGCTTTCCTGAACTTTGGTCAGTCGTTCCTAATCACGTCTGGTCTGGTGATTGTCATGGTTATGGCCGCCAATGGCGTGCAAAACGGCGACCTAACGGTTGGCGACTTTGTTATGGTCAACGCCTACATGGTGCAGATCACCATGCCGCTGAATTTCCTGGGTACGGTATATCGTGAAATTCGTCAGAGTTTGGTGGATATGGGCGAGATGTTCGATCTTCTGGAGCAACCAGCTGAGGTGGCGGACAAGCCTGATGCTAAACCTCTGGCGATCAAGGACGGCTCTATTGAACTCGACAACGTGGCGTTTGGCTATGAAGCGGGCCGCGCCATTCTGAAAGGTGTGAGCCTGAAGGTGCCAGGAGGGCAGACCGTGGCCATCGTGGGCGCGTCAGGATCGGGTAAATCCACCATAGGGCGGCTCTTGTTCCGGTTCTACGATGTACAAGGCGGCGCGCTGCGCATCGATGGGCAAGACGTGCGTGATGTGCAGCAGGAAAGCTTGCATGACGCCATTGGCGTGGTGCCGCAAGACACGGTGCTGTTCAACGACACCATCCGTTACAATATCGCTTACGGGCGCGACGGAGCAACGGAAGAAGATGTGATCGAGGCCGCGAAGGCAGCCCAGATCCACGACTTCATTGCGGCGCTGCCGGAAGGATACGACACCGCTGTCGGGGAACGTGGTCTGAAGTTGTCAGGCGGAGAAAAGCAACGTGTCGGCATCGCTCGCACCCTACTGAAGAACCCACCAATCCTGCTGTTGGATGAGGCCACCTCTGCGCTGGACACAGAAACCGAGCAGGGCATCAAGGAAGCGCTCGCAAGGGCAGGGGAAGGCCGCACCGTGATCACCATCGCGCACCGCTTGTCTACAATTGCCGAGGCCGATCGTATTGTGGTGTTGGAGAAAGGTGAGGTCATCGAGGAGGGCACGCACACGGTGCTCCTGGATAAGAAAGGCCGCTATGCGCAGCTTTGGACCCGTCAGCAAGCGGATGAAGACGCGGCATAGTGCGGCCACTTCAACGTCGGCATTGCGCGTCCATTCGGGGCTACTATTTGAAGCCCTTAGGTTGCATAGAACGCGGCGATTTGTTCTGCCGCCCAATAGCCTGATGGGCCAACGATGGCAAAATATGCACCCAGTGCAATAAGCACGAGGTGAAACGCAACGATGGTGTTCAGCAACCGACCGAAGGGTTGCTTCTGCGTCTTGTGGTAGAATCGACGCTGCGCAATTTTGGCGCCCAGGGACCCTCCTGACAGTGCCAAGAACAGCAAGGTGCGTTCTGGAATGCGGATCTCTCCATGAATAGCGCGTTCTTTGTCAGCTTGAAAAAATGTATATGTCACAAGGTTTAAGGAGAACCAGAACACCAAAACCAGGCCGGTCAAAATGACCGCTGGCAAGGTCGAAGGGGCTGTGTTGTCGAACGCAATGGTCCACATGGTAGTGCCTACTAAAACGTGTCAAAAAATTCGCGAACACGTATAGGGCGAAACACGGTTTTCACAAAGAACATTCTGCATAAAATAAAACGCGCCCACTGTGGGGCGCGTTCTTGCTTTACTATTGGGCGAGTTACTCCGCTGCCTGGATGCCACCTGGATCTGGGTCATCATTGGCGGCTTTGCCTCTGCGCGGTGCTTCAACTTCTGGTGCCAAATCGTTTGGGTCCACCTTCTCGGGAACAGCAGTCGTTGGCTCCGAGTTGTTGGTTGGCGCAGAGCTCTCCATCACAACCTCGGTGGTGTCATCCCACATCAAAACCGGATGTTTTACTTTGCGCGCGGCGCGGCGCAGAGCCCAGTCCTGACCCGCACGTGAAGTTCGTCCAAACGACATCCGTGCCAAAAGCCGCATCATCCAGTTGAAGTAGGTACTTGCCCAAACGCGCGCCGCCAGCATCGACGGTGTGAACACCAGTGTCAGAACCGTTGCAATGCCCAGACCAAAGACCACGGCGGTTGCCAGCTGTTTCCACCAAAGCGCAGTAGGGCTGTCGATGGAATAGCCGCCATTGATGAAATCAAGGCTTAGACCGAACATCATTGGCGCCAGACCTGCCATCGTTGTGATGGTGGTCAGCAGCACCGGACGGATCCGATTTTGAGCAGTACGCACAATCGCATCAATACGCGGCATGTAACGGCTGTATTCTTGATAGGTGTCGATCAGAACAATGTTGTTGTTCACCACGATCCCAGCCAACGCCACAATACCTGTACCGGTCATAATGATAGAGAACGTCTGATCCATGACCAGCATCCCTACCAATACACCTGCGGTGGAGAGAATGACCGCCAACAACACGAGAACCGAGTTATAGAAGCTGTTGAACTGCGCCAAAAGGATCACGAACATCAGCCCCAACGCGGCGGAGAAAGCCTTGGACAAGAAGGCACCAGACTCAGCCTGTTCTTCCTGATCACCGGTCCATTCCCAGCTGATAGAAGTGTCAAACGGGTTGGTGTTGAGCCACTCCGTCAGCACTTCAATGCGCTCTGTCGCAGTGACTGGCACCCGGCGCGCGCCTTCGTCCAATGCGGTCTGTACTGCCTCAGCAGAAGTTGCCGCATCAAAAGCGAACACAGTGAAGGTTTCACCATTCGGAGCGGTGATAACAGAGCCATCAGTGGAATCGCTTTCCGACTGCGCCTTAAGAAGGGCCAGCGTTTGGAGGTCTTCGCCTTCTCGGCTCACAATCTTTACCAACCCTGGCAAGACGTCAGCTTTTACGTCGTAATAACGTTCCTGATCGATCCGGCTGATAGATGCACGTTTCGGGACAGGGAAGCGTGTGACAAAGTTGGACAATGGAACAAGGCCATCGTTGGTACGTACCTTCAGAGTGTCCAGTGTCGACAGAACGCGGTCTTGATCCGGTAAACGCAGACGGATTTCGATTTCCTCGTCAGAGCTGTCCACCCGCATGGTGTCCAAGAGGATACCGCGCGTCACAAGCTGCACCATTGCACCTACGGTGGCGACGTCAGCGCCGTAACGGCCGGCTTTGGCCACGTCGACGTCGATCTGCCAATCGATACCTGGCAAGGGCAAGGTGTCTTCCACCAGAGTGAGACCGGAAGTGTTTTCGAACGTCTCCCGCGCGGTCAAGGCGGCGGCATTGAGCGCGTCCCAGCCATCGCCACGAATGCGAAGATGGATTGGCTTACCGGAACCAGGGCCCTGTTCAATGGGGCTGGTTTCGACAAAGAACCCGGGCAGCTTGGCCAATTCGGCGTTGAGCTCGTCCAGCACGCGGTTTCCGTCAAAGTCTGGTGCGGTGACGTCTCGCTCCAGCTTGCCAAAGAACCACTTTTCACGGGCCGTTGGACGTTCATCCCACGGGATGATCTCAAACTGAACCTGTCCAACGGTATCGGGAGGGGAGTTGCCACCGCCCGGACCACCGGTGTCCAGACCACCTTCGCCGGCGAAAGAGAACACATTGATCACCGCAGGGTGCTGCATGATGATGTTTTCAGCTTCGCGTACCATGGCGTCTTTTTCTGCGAGCGAGATGTTACCACGCGCCCGTACATAGGCCGTGGCCTGTTCCGGTTCGGTCTCTACAAAAAATTCAACGCCGTTGTTGTTCTCACCAAAGTAGCCAATGATCGACACTACGGTGAAAATAACGGCCGCGATGGTAACCAGCGGCATCACCGGATTGCCCACGATGAAACGCATAAAGTGGCCAAAGCCGTTGTGACGGAAGCCAGATTTCACGGCTTTGCGTTTGCGTGTGATTTCGGCGGCGCTCATGGTGATTGAGGCCGCGAATGCCGACGCTACAAACAGTACGGCTCCCACAGCCACTGCGCCTGTGGTGCTCTCATCTCCAGAGGCGTAGGTCGCGGTCAGCATTTGCATCAGACCTGTGAACATGCCGTAAAGCGGAATTGGCACCAGCAGCGCGCGCACGGCCCAAGGCAGACGATCTTTCAGGACCTGCGACGCGCGATCAAATACCCGGCTCAAACGGCCTGAGATACCGCCGACAACCGGCAGATAGATCAGTGCCACCAGCAGAGAGGCCGACAGAACAAAGATCATGGTGACCGGCAGCATGCCCATGAACTCGCCCGGCACACCCGGCCAGAACAACATCGGCAGGAAGGCGCAAAGTGTGGTCGCCGTGGAGCTCACAATGGGCCAGAACATCCGCTGCGCCGCCTCAACATAGGCATGCATTGGGCCCACGCCCTCTTTGATGCGCTTGTCGGCGTATTCCACCACAACAATCGCGCCGTCCACCAACATGCCCACCGCCAGAATCAGGCCAAACATCACCATGTTGGAGATGGTCACGCCCATCAACGCGAGGAAGGCAAAACACAGCAGGAAGGACGCAGGGATCGCAAAGCCCACAAGCATCGCAGCGCGGCTGCCGAGCGAGGCAAGAACCACAATCATGACCAGCGCAATCGCGGTCAAAACCGAGCCCTCTAGCTGGCTCACCATCGAACCGACAGTGCGGCTCTGGTCATTGGAGGTACCAACATGAACCGCCGCCTGCAGCTCTTCCGGCCATTTTTCCTGTGCTGCAGCCAGCGTGCTTTTGATCTGCTCCACGGTGTCGATGATGTTGTAGCCTTTGCCCTTCACCACCTGTAGAGCCACCGTGTTTTCCCCATCAAACCGCGCGGTGCCCGCACGGTCTTCAAAGGTGAAGTTGATCTCTGCCAGATCGCCCAAAGTCACAATCCGCTCGCCGTTTGTTTTCACCGGCAGCTCGTAAATGTCGGTGACGTCATCAAACGACGAAGGAATTTTGACTGAGAAGGTGCCTTGATCGGTTTCCACTTCACCGGCGGCAATCAATTGGTTGTTGTTTTGTACAACGGAGATCAGTTCCGGCGCCGTGACGTTGTAGGATTCCAATCGCAGCGGATCGATCACAACTTCGACCATCTCGTCGCGATTGCCCGCAATCGGAGCTTCTAGAACCGCGTCGATGGCTTCAAAGTCATCCTGCAGGTCTTTGGCCAAACGCGCCATGGTGCGCTCTGGCACATCGCCGGACAGGTTCACGATCACAATCGGGAATTCGGAGAAGTTGATCTCGTTGATTGTGTATTGTTCCGCTCCTGAGGGGAAGTTTGACGACGCGGTGTTCATCGCATCGCGGACGTCCGCGATGGTGGCGCTTTTGTCCCAGCCGAAATCGAACTCGAGCAACAGGGAGGCGTGGTTTTCAGACGCAATCCCGGTCATTTTGTCGAGACCGTCAAGATCAACGGCCTCGGTTTCCATTGGTTTTACCAGAAGACTTTCTGCGTCTTCAGCGGAGATACCCGGATAGTTCACGGAGACGTAAAGGATCGGGATATCAATGTCTGGTTCACCCTCCTTTGGAAGGCTGACATAGGAAAAGGCTCCAATGACCAAAGAGATGGCAATGAACGCCAGAATCATTCGGGCGCGTTCAGCGGCCCAGGTGATGGCCCCGGTCATTGAGTGACCTCCTGAAAGGTCGGTGCGACCTCAACGCCTTCGATCACATACTCCTGACCGACCACAATGACATTTGCGGTTTCAGCCAAGCCGCCAACCCAAATGCCGTCAGTGCCATCACGCAGAAGGTCTACAGCCTTGAAGGCCACGACATTGCCTTCCTCGACAATACGCACACCCAGGGTTCCCTCATCATTCAACGTCAACGAAGATTGAGGCAGGAAATGGGCTTGCGCACCGTCCGCAGAAATGACGATCTCTGCTGTTTGGCCGTCGCGGATGGAGAGATCTTCGTTTGGAACAGTGACTTCCACCCGGAAGGTGCGTGTTTGCGGATCCGCAGAGCGGGACACAAAGGTCACCTGACCGGTGACTTCCTGACCAGTTGTCAAGCGCGCTCCGGCAAGAGACCCTTCTTGAACGCGGTTGATGTCTGTTTCTGGCACAAAGCCCACAACGCGAATGGGATCCAGACGCAGTACCGTGCCGCAAAGGCTGCCAGGTTGCATCAGGCTGCCCAGTTCCGCTGTCCGGCTTTCCAGCAGGCCGTCAAATGGCGCTGTCATGGTCAGGCGCTCAACTTCCCGTTCCGCTGCAGCGACAAGTGCTTGCGCCGATTCGATACCAGCCTGTGTGCTTTCCAATCCAGAGGTTGCCGACTGAATGGCGGCCTCCGCAGCCCGAACGCTTGCAGCAGTGCTCGCTACGCGTGTGGACGAGGCAAACCCACCTTCGGACAGCTTACGTGCGGCGTTGTCGTTGATTTTGGCTTCTTCCAGTCGTGCTTCGGCTTCGGCGACCGCGGCCTGCGCGCTTGGAATGCGGGCCTCTGCTTCCAGAAGACGCGCTTTCGCTTCGGCCAATACGGCGGCGCTTGTACCTACATCAAGGCGGCACAGTTCCTGACCGGCTGTCACATGTGTGCCGCGTCTCAAAGGGTCGCTGATGACCAATCCACTGGTTTCTGCGCGCACCTCAACCTGACGGTCGGCCTCAGTTTCGCCCCGTAGGACCACCGCGCTATCAATGGTACGGGCCTCGCTTTTGATTGCGACAACACGAATTGCGCTTGTTTGTTCAGAGGAGACTGTCTGGGGCTCAGTCGCTGCCTCTGTCGTCTCTTCAGGCGTTGCTTCGGGCGCACCGTTGCCCGCAAAAGCTGCCAGGCGGTCACGTTCCACCACCACGAAATACAAAAATGCCGACACGCAAAGTGCGGTCAAAACCGGAATAAGCCGCATAGAATGGCCCCTGCTGTTTAAACGTGCGCCCTCCCGCGCACAAATAGTCACCGGTATATTGGCCTTTGTCTAAGGAGAAACAACCTCCGATGCGAAAATTTGGACTCATCGGTTTAAAAATCTCGAAGTGGCCACAAAAAACTGATCCGACCGATGTCCGCTTGCCACGGTACTTGGCACTTTGAAAACAAAACGATAAGACAAGGCAAACCGACAGGAGAGCAGGCGTGAGCAATACCGACAGTTTCATCGAAGAAGTCACCGAAGAAGTGCGTCGTGACCGACTTTTCGGCTTGATCCGTCGTTACGGATGGATTGCTGTTTTGGCCGTGATCGCCATTGTGGGCGCAGCGGCATTTAATGAGATTCAAAAAGGCAAGGCGCGCACAGCAGCAGAAAACACTGGAGACGCGCTGATCGCGGCCGTTTCACCAAGTGATGCAGAAGCGCGCGTAGCTGCGCTGAGCGACTTGACCACGGAGTCTCCGAACGCTCAGGTTGTGGCCGATATGCTGCTGGCCACGCATCAGATTGAAGTTGGTGCCAATGCGGATGCGGCGGCCACTTTGAATGAAATCACATCCAGCGGGTTGGACACGCCCGAAATTTATCGACAGATCGCTGCTTACAAAGCGGTGTTGGCCAATGCTAATGAAACGCCCATCGCAGACCGCCGACTGGCGCTCGAAGCTCTGGCGGGTCCGGGTATGCCGCTTGCGCTGCCCGCCCAGGAACAGCTCGCGCTGTTGAGCCTAGAAGAGGGGGACGCAGAAGCGGCTATCGCTCAACTGCAGGCGCTCATTCAGGACGCATCTGTCACCGCAGGCTTGCGCAATCGCGCGTCTCAGTTGATTGTGGCATTGGGTGGCACACCAGCGGAATCCGTTCCGGTACTGGCTGACCAATAATTGCAGGGCAGGGTGGGGGACTCAGCAGTGATGAACAAGTCTTGGATGTTGGCCGCGGGTGTGGCGGCAGCAGCAGTATTGACCGCCTGCGCGGAACCTGAAGTCATTCTGGTTGGGGAGCGTGAGGATCTGTTCCCCTCCGAAGAGGTGGTCGAAAACCAGGACCTCGCAATAAGCCTGCCCGCCGTTACGCAAAACGCGAATTGGACGGGCCGTATTGGATCGCCCGGGACGCGGGTCGCAAACGCGGCTCTGTCCTCAAAACCAAACTTGCTTTGGTCTGCGTCCGTAGGCAAAGGCGAGTCGCGAAAGTCCCGCATCACTGCAGACCCTGTTGTTGCAGAAGGTCGCATCTTCACTGTGGATGCCGAGGCAACCGTGACCGCAACCAGCACTGGCGGACAAGTGCTTTGGTCGCGCGATATGACCCCGCCGAACGACAAGGCAGGACAAGCGTCAACTGGCGGTTTGGCTTACGGCAAAGGAAAGCTCTTTGTCACAACCGGGTTTGGCAGCATTCGCGCACTGGATCCGGCCACTGGCGCTGACTTTTGGGAGCAGAAATTCCAAGCGGTCGGCAGCGGCACCCCGGCGGTTTATGGCGATTTGCTCTATGTCGTGTCTGGCGACGCGACAGCTTGGGCGCTTGAAGTTGAAACCGGCAAAATTGCCTGGCAACTCTTGTCGATTCCCAACGTTCAGAACGTTCAAAGCCCAGCAGCGCCGGCCGTGACCGACCGATTGGCGATTTTCCCTTATGGGTCCGGTGAAATTCAAGCCGCGTTCCGCAGCGGCGGTGTATCTCGCTGGACCGCAGGTTTGTCCGATGCCCGACAAGGTCGCGCGGTCAATACCGTTGGCGATATTTCCGGCGATCCGGTTGTTGTCGGTGACACTATCTTTGTGGCCAACCACTCCGGCCGTATGGCGGCGTTTGACAGCGAGACAGGCGTGCGCAAATGGACCGCGGGTCACGGCGCGCTGAGCCCTGTTTTCCCGGCTGGCGGTTCGCTTTTCTTGGTGTCTGAAACCAATGAGCTTCTGCGTCTTGATGCCCGCGACGGCACTCGTGTTTGGGGCCAGACCTTGCCGCAGTTCATCAAAGGCAAGCCGCGCAAGCAGTCCGCCGTACACGCGCACTACGGGCCAATTCTGGCGGGCGGTCAGCTGGTTGTCCCTTCCACCGATGATGTCGTGCGGTTCTACAATCCGCGCAACGGTCTTCTGACCCACACTGTGGAATTGCCGCATGGCGCGGCGACCAACCCGGTTGTTGCAGGCGGTGTTTTGTATGTGGTCAACCGCAAAGGCGAATTGTACGCTTTCCGTTGACGCAATAATGCTGTATCGGGGCGACTTCAGACGTTCCGGAGATCTGTCATGAGTTTCACGCTCGCCATTGTGGGCCGCCCAAACGTGGGCAAATCCACGCTGTTCAATCGCCTTGTGGGCAAAAAACTGGCTTTGGTCGACGACCAGCCGGGCGTCACGCGCGACCTGCGTGAGGGCGACGCCAAACTGGCGGATCTGCGCTTTACCGTGATTGACACCGCCGGTTTGGAGGATGCCACTGACGACAGCCTCGAAGGCCGCATGCGCCGTCTGACCGAGCGCGCCGTGGATAAGGCGGACATCTGTCTCTTCATGATGGATGCCCGCACAGGGGTCACCCCCACCGATATGGTCTTTGCAGAAATCCTGCGTAAGAAATCTGCCCATGTGCTGCTGGCCGCCAACAAAGGCGAAGGCAAAGCCGCCGACGCTGGAGTGCTGGACGCCTACTCATTGGGGTTGGGAGAACCGATCCGCCTGTCCGCAGAACACGGCGAAGGTCTCAATGACCTCTACGCGCAACTCATGCCTATCGCTGATGAATTTACCAAACGAAAAAAGGCGTTGGATGGTGAAGTTGAAGTGGATGTGGACCTTGAAGAAGATGGCGATTGGGATAACGAGTTCG
>Ga0189275_100400_pt1 | contig 19384 bp, 21 predicted proteins | sample N19A6minimetaG_FD_130329 | JGI IMG/M metagenome (GOLD analysis project Ga0189275, IMG submission 130329) | Marine microbial communities from the Costa Rica Dome - N19 A6 mini metaG | ecosystem: Environmental > Aquatic > Marine > Oceanic > Photic zone | place: Costa Rica: the Eastern Pacific...
AGCTCAAGGCAATGAGTGGCGAGCTTCGAAAGGTTCCCGCTCAAAACACCAGCCGCAGGTGCTCAGAATGCGGCTTCGTATCCAAGGAAAGCCGCAAAAGCCAAGCGGTATTTGAGTGTGTGAATTGCGGACATGAGGCGGACGCCGACACGAACGCAGCTATCAACATACTTCTGGCTGGAACGCAGCCATCGGAGCATCAGCTCCGAGAATCTCGTTGCCACGCCTAGCGGCTTGCTCCGGAAAAATCCCGGTCCTTCAGGGCTGGGAAGACGTTAAGTATCACGAGAACGGTATCAGGATCACCGGAGAGAACGAGCAAGAAATGCCCGACTTCGAGTTGCCGATCTACGCCCGCGAAGATGACGTTCGGTACGGCGACACCCAGTATGCCGAATTCGTTTCCGAGGAAGGTCCTGAGATCGATCCGGAGTCGGGACTACCGGTCTACGACGCCGACGAGGCACCTCAGGAGGTCGATGAGCCGACGGAGACGGCCGCGCCGCCGAAGAGACGGGAAGAACCTCCGAAATCGGTTCGGATGTAAGACATCGAGGCGGCCTCCGGGCCGTCTTTTTTTGACGTCGGCCGGGAGTTACTCCTCGCGACCGTTAGGGCTTCCCCGCCGCCCGACTTACCTTGAGGGTAGCGAATTTTTGAGGAGCTTCCCAATGACCGACTACGCGAATTACATGCGTGACGACCCGGAAGAGATGTATCTCACCTTTATGAAGGACATCCAGCCGGAGACCACCGACGACGAGCTGGCGAAGCTGTTCGATGGCATGAAGGGCGCGTTCGAAAGCAAGGGCTTCGGCGATGCCTTCGGAGATGACGGCCTTCAGAACATGAAGGGCTTCCGGGACATGGTGCGGCTTCATCGGAACGGCGACGTCGTGAGCGTCGCCAACGACGAGGCTTATCAGTCCGCCCTGGACATCATGTATCGGATCCGCAAGTTGCCGCAGCCGGAAATCGAGCGACCGACGTCGGTTCGTCCGGAGGCTTCAGCGGTGAGCCAGCCCTCGGTTGCCGCTCCGGCCGAGACCGTCAAGGAAGCTCCGGGAACCGCAACGCCGAAGCCGCCTCGCCGTCCCGCGAGACCGGGTATGGGTTCGCCGTCCGAGCCGAAAGCGGAAGCGTCGCCGGAACCGTCTGCGCCGATTGCACCGGAAAAGCCGTCGGATGCGCCTGTTGCCAGGGGTCGTCCGGAGATGCCGAAGTTCATGCGTGATATCGAGGCGAAGAAACGCGCCGGCGGGGAAGCATTGAAGGCGAAGGTGGTCAACCGGACCGATTCCGCTCTTCCGCCGAAGGAGCGGCTTCGGAGGAATACCGATTTCGAATATGGAACGCCCGCGATGGGAGTGCCCAGTCCGGAGATCATTGCGGAAGCCGCGATGCAGATGAAACCGCCGATGCACCTGATCCCCCGCAACGAGAAGTCCGAGGCACCCGTGCGGCGGTCTCGTCCGGGGTTCGGTGTGAATCAGGTTCCTTACGTGGTGCCGAAGCCGAGAGAACGTCCGCAGACGCCGCTGGCGGCGAAGGCTCCGATGGCGGAAAAGCCACAGGTCGAACGTCCCAGCCGTTCGTTGCGACCCGGTTTCGGTCCCGTTCGAGTGGGGCCGCCGAAAAAGGCTCCAGCGCCGGAGTTCAAGGAGGTGCCGACCCCGACGACGGAACCCGCCGTCAGCAAGGCCCCGGAAGTCGAAGTCGTGAAGATTCCGGAGCCGGAAGTGGCTCCCGTCGTACCGGAAGCTCCGGTCGCCACAAAGAGCGAGAAAACGCCGGAGCCTGAGCGACGTGAACTCGCCGAGCCAGGCGACATTTGCGGGAACAGGAAGTTTCCGCGCAAGGAAGCGAACTCCCTGGCGGAGGACGTCGTGCGGATGTCGAAGGTCCGGGAACTCGTTCACACAGTCGACGACATGAACCTCGCCGACGACGACCGGAACAGGATCGAGGGCGAAGTCAAACTGGTGTCCGAAGGAAAGACGTTCAACGCCTGGATGATGATCGACTTCAACGAGGATCGATCGGTCAAGGCCATCACGTTCGATCACTGGGAATACGGACTGGATCGTCCGGTGAAGTTCAGCAGGCTGGATTTCGACGGCGGTGAGTTCAAGAAGGGCGACGACAAGAAGCTCGCGCCGGAAAGCGCTTCGTTTTCGATCTTCCCGGGTCAGCCGATCCGGCCGCCGAAGCCGAAGATGACGGTCGCGCCGCCTACGGACAAAAAGCGTCCGCAAGGAGTAACGCCGCCGACCAGGGGCCTGACCCCGCCGTCGAAACGGCCGAAATCAGCCGTCGGAAGGATGTCCCGATGACGGAAAAGAGGCATTTGAGCGGCTCACCCGATGGTGGGCTCTCAATCGAACCCAATTGTGGCAACATGAAACCGAAAGGAGAACGCCATGAGTAAATGTCCGGCTACGAGCTTCACGCTCGGTATCGGCCTGCCGGCCGCAGGCATCATTACGGCCGTCGGCGGCGGGTTCCTCCAAGGTGCGCCGGAGATCGGTCGCGCCATCGGTGAAGGCATTCGGGATCGGCGCAACATTCGCCGTCAGGCCGAGTGGAACGCCATCTTCGAAGCTCATCGTTGCGAGATCGAGCTGATCGACGCCCGGCTTCTCGCCCTCATTGCGGCTGTCGAGGGTATTGATGACCGAATCGAGAAGCTCCGCTTTCGCAAGTTCCGTCTGGCGCACAGCTTCGACCTGGTTGATGCCGCGCTGAACGAGACCGATCCGCCCCCGGCGGCCGAGTTCGTCCCCGAGGACGGTGAGGTCGAGGTGCGTGCTCGCGTCCTTCGGGATGAGGTGATGCAGAACCTGATGACCGCATTCGACCGCGCTTGCGCTGTGTCGGACTTCGATCCGGTGACGGCCGAAGAGGATCTCGCGACCGAGATCAACGAAGCCGTGACGATTGAAGACAATCTCCGTGCGTTCGTCACGTCGAACATCGAAAAAGCCCGGAAACTCGAAAGCGAGTGCGCCGTCATCGAAGCCAATCTGGAATGCCTCCGGGAAACGGCTTAAGCTTCGACCCTCAGTAGGGAAAGATCACGCCATGCAACAGCGGTACGATCTTCGCCAGGAAGCCGATGACACATGGACCGTCTTCGACGTGTTCACGGGCCTGCCTGTGTTGGTCGATGAACGATGCCTGATCGGCCTCGATCTCGACGACGCGGACGACGCCGTTGATCTTTTGTACCTCGCGGACCGCCGACGGCGGGACGAGGAATGACGATGGACCTCAAAAAAGAAGCCCCGCGACAGTATCGCGGGGCTTCGCCCTTCGGTTACCTGTAATTCCCGTATCAGGCGGGTGCGAGCCCGGAGCTTGCGGCCGGTTCGGACGGCTCCATCCTAAAGCTCTTCTGCCTCTCTTCCTGCATCGCCTTCGTGCGCTTGGCCACGTCCTCCAGCATCTCCTGCCCGAAAATGGATGAAGTGGTCGCGGCCGACATCGCCGCCTTCTTCGGAAGATCGATGACCTCCCCGGTCTTTGCCTTCGAGGTCTGGTATTTCTTGCCAACTCCCTCGAGATATTTCGACGTCGCCTTCACGTCGCCGCCGTCCAGGCTGCCGGACTTGAACATGCCTTCCAGTTTAGCCGTCTGGCTCTTTTCGTAATCGGCGTCCTTTTTATCGACGACGGCCTTCCGGAAGAGCTGAAGGATTTCATGATCCTTCATGTCGGCCAACTGCTTCATCCGGTCACCGTTGTGGTTCCGCGTGAAGTCCTTGAAGAAGAGCTTCTTCTCCGCCATCGTCAGGGAAGACAGGACGACGATCTTTCGACCTTCCGCCGTCGCCCGAAGGTAGTCGATGACGCAAGCGTAGCGCTCGGCGTCCTGGATGGGAGCTTCCGCCGGAGTTTTCGCGACCGCGGTGTTCGGCTTCGGAGTATTCGTCGGGGTCTGCGTCGGCCTCGGAACGGAATGGCCCGCGCCACCACCTGCACGGCCGAGAGCACGGAACGGGAGCGTCAGAAGACTGGTGCCCGCCTTCAGCGCACCGACCGTCCTCGGGTTTTCGCGCTTCATGTAATTCCAGGATTTGTCCGCACCCTTCAGGCCCAGTTCCAAACCCTTGAGCGGTGCGCGGAACGGAAGGGTAGCGGTGTCCGTGATGCCATCGACGGTTCCGCCCCAGATGTCGTGAGCCCAGCTCTCCCAGGTGTCGAACCGGCCCAAGTGAGCCATGAAAGAGCCCAGTTGCGAAAGCTTCGACCTGATCGCCGCCATAACTCTCGATAGAAGTCCCATGTGATTTCTCCTTGTCTGTAGGTGTCTACAGACAAGGATGCGACCGCCGGCGGCATGGAACAAATCGGCTGGTAATTCGCCGTCAGTTCGACGCCCGCGTCAGGGGCATTGCATACTGCTGGGTCGCCACGCAATTCGCAGCTGGTTCCTGGCCATCTTGTCCGACGCATTCGAAAGCACCGATGACACCATCCTTCCGAACCAATGTGACGAAACCTCTCTGCCCCTGACTGCCGTTGGGACAAACATGATGAAAACGAACGGTCGCTTCGTTGTCCGAGGCGTAAACCAGATCGGAATAGTGAGGTGTGCAAAATCCAGTGTGGCGGTATTCGCGGGGTGATAGAAACCGAAATGCGGCGCCGTTGATCGCGTACGCTAGCTGGTTGCCCCACGATGAAGCCCAGGTGCCGTCGAAGGTATTGCCTTTTTGATCGCAGATCTCCGGCAAGCCATAAAATGGTCGCTCGAAAACCACCCCTCTCGCTTCCCAGTCCTCAAACTTAGCGTTTCGTTTTTCCCAATCGACGTTCTGAAGATTATTCAAGTGGGAGAGTTCATCGCGGATTTTTTGAAAGGCGGCCGACTCTAGAGCTATTTCGGGTTTGAGTTGTTGCAACTTCACGGCGGTGAAAGCCGCGTGGGTAAGGCGGAGCGCGCTGTCTGCCGCGTCGATGATCTCCAGAACCCGCTTGGATAGTGTTTCCGGTACCTTGTTGAAGGCTAAGGATCTCGGAAGATCTTCGCCAAGCTCTTCTACATTGTATTCGAATTTCTCCTCAAGAACCTCGAGCGCTTTGGCGGTTCGGTTGTCTCGTTCCCAAAGAAGCATCGACAGCCGTTTGTTTATAGCCCTCAGTTCGTCGGCCATTTCAGCCATCTCGTCCTGCTTCTTGCGCAGGTGACAATCCCAATACTTGATGTCTTCGACGGCATTTCCGTAGACGGCCGCTTGTGCGGACAGGGCTTGCGAAGATGTGGCCTCACCTGCCAGCGGAGAGGTAAAATTCGGCGCTTTTTGCTGTGCAATTACCGGTGTCGTAGTCGCTATCAAAAAGCCGACCGTCCAAATCTTAAAACCCATTTCGGACCCCCAAACCACGAAAAGAAACACCACTTTCGCGGGAGTATACTAAAAACACTCGGGCGCTCTATCGGTATTTTTCGACAAACCGTTATGAGCCGTTGAGCAGCCCGAACACCGACTTCGCGAGCGCAAGTTTGCCGTCGATGGCCCTGTCCACACAGGCGTTGAAGTACCCTCCCGGCCGCGAAATGCGCTCCGGATCCCGCAAGGTCTTCTCGGCGACGACAACCAGGATGCCAGCGGCGGCATGACGACCCAGCTTTCCGCACGCATCGGCGTAAGCGCGTTCAGACAGGCCGATCCCGATCCTCATGATCTCGGCGGCCGACATCAATTCCTGCCAGCTGGAGAAGTCCACGCCGAAATCGCTTTGGACGCTTGTACACGCGGATTGCAGAAGGGAGACCGAAACGCCGTCCAGGGCCGCAGAGGGGGTGAAATCCGCCTCCCCCGGGCGCTTGCTACGGGGTTTTCGGTCCGTTTTGGCCCCTACCCGCTCCGCTTGCTCCCTTTCAGGAGCCATATCGGCGCCGTAGGCGACGTCAGGAGGGTATTCAACTTCATCCGCGGCAGCGGATGTCCGTTTCTTATAAGTACAAGAGTCGGGAATGGTTGTATTAGATAAAGGGGTGTCGTCCATGTCACCCTCGGATGCCATGGAACCATTTTTTTCTGAATTCGGGGTCGTTTCGGTAGCCTCCGTCATGGCTTCGATCAGGAGGTCATAAAGATCCTGAAGGGCTGTCGCCTTCCACTGGTTGTCCCGTTCACTCTCCCTGATAGCCATCATCTGGTCATGGAAATCGGAGAGATCGACCTCCGTCGTCGCCTCGATGATGTCGACGATCGCTCGGGAGGTCTTCGTAATCGTGCGCTTCGCTTCACGCTCCGCATTCAACTCCGCCTGCCATTCGTCGGCGATGCGCTTGATTTCGCGATAGCGGATCCTCGCCGGGGTGAAATCGAGGCCATACGCATGGGTGATTTCGCCATTTGAATTCCGATGAACCCACCTCCGCCCGGTCGAGCTGTCGCGATAGGCCAGAATTCCGGCTTCGACGAGCTGCTTGACGGCGCGGATGACGGTGCGTTTGCTCCGGCCGACGTAGGACGCGAGCTTGTCGTTGCTGATGGCCACGACGGGACGTCCGTCACCTTGCCAATCATCCGACTTCGAGAGCCCCAGCAGGATGTCCAGGATGTGATAGGCGGTCGAGGAAAGCCCCAAGGGTTGGGCGGCTCTCTTCAGAGTGATGGCGACTTCGCCTTTGCCGATTTCTGGGATGTCGTTGGACATCGCCAGGCGTTGGGATGCAAGGATCCCCGGCGTGATCTTCCTGAAGGAAGACACGTTCGAAACGGTAGACACAATAGACCTCCGTTCACCCGCGTGGAGAAACACGGGGTGCTATGGAATGCGAGAGGTCACCGGGAGTTAATCGGCAGAAATCCACCGTTCACGCGAGATGTCTCTTGCGTGTGATTCGGATTTGCCGTAGAAAGAAGACTGTCGGTGTCTACTACGGCGAAAGCCCGGTTGACCTATGTGAATTAGAAGCTCTCTGGTTGGCGCCAGGGGGCTTCATTCGTTTTTGGATCTATATTTCGTCGCCACGTCCTCCTTGCAATTGACGCGTGAAACCTGAGTGTTATCGAGATCGTTCCGTGAAACGGAGTCGTTTGAACGAATAACTCCCGGCTGTCCGGGCTCTCGATAGGCTACATTGAATCAGGTAGCCACAGGATCTATTAAGCAAGCGTTGGCGTCTAGTCATTTTTCCGGGTCTTGAGGTACTCGTCATGGAGTTCTCCCAGCTTTTCCGTTAGCCAGCTTGCAAATCCGTCGTTCTCGCCGGAGATCGCCATCGTCGTTCCGGTCGACGACCTCTTCACCTTTGCGACGACCTGTCCGTTCGATTCGACGTCTACGGACTTGAACTTCGTCACCGCCTTCTTTTTCTTGGCTCCCTTGGCGGCCGCCGTCGCCATGACCAATCGCTGATCGCTCTCGGCTTTCTCGAAATCGGGATCCGTCAAGAGAGAGCGAACGCGCTTCTCGGCCTTGTCGCCGACGAGCGCATCAGCTAGCGCCATCCAGTTCCCGCGACCGGACCGCTTGGCGCGGCCGATGCCGCGAGCGATGTCCACCGGGACCTTTGCAGCGACGGCGAGCAGTCGAGAGATTTGGGTTTCATGTTTACCGAGGATCGGCGCCATATCCCGATTGTTGATGCCGGCGGTCTTCAGCTGAGAAGCCCAAATCGCCATTTCGATCCAGCTCAGGTTTTCGCGGACGGCATTTTCAAGCGACTGCTCTCGAACCAGGTCGGCATCGGTCAGCTCTCGCACGTAAGCGCGAACCCGGATGGTATCGGGGTTCTCGGCCTCGGCGTGGAGTGCCTTCAAAGCCGCGGTGCGGCGATGTCCGTAGGCGAGCTGGTATCGGCCGGTTTCATCCGGGTGCGGCCTGACGAGCACGGCGATCCTCTGCCCTTCGGTGCTGAGCGAGGCCTTCAGCTCCAGAAGCTCCTCGGCGGCTTCCGCGTCGGTCTCGAACCTGTCCCGGAAGGGAGAAGGATCAATGAGGTTCGGATCGAGTTCGGCGACGACGTCCGCGTGCTCCAATTGCCTGCGGAGTTCCTCGTTCTCGTTTTCGATGGCCGAAAAGGCACTGGTCATGGATTTGACCGTGCCGGAGGAAACGCGCCGTGTGTCGGCGGCCTTGGGAGCGGTGGCCCCGTCCGGTATGGCGAGCTTCGCCGGGTCCACCCCGCCGAATAGCGCTTTCATCTTTTTCGAGTGATCGCTGGAGCTGCTCATTTCCGCCCCCACACAGCTTCGATATGGCTGAATACCTCGGCATTCACCGCGTCGATGGATTCGATGCCCCGATTGAAAGTGTCCCGGCCGACGGATCCGCGATCCACCTCGTAGAGGCTCTTCTTCATAAGCCCGGCGTTGGCAATCGCGGTCGTTTCGTAAACGGAGGCCGTGAGAACATCCTCACCGAACAGCGAACGAAGAAGCGTTACGATGTTGACCTGAGGGAGGTCGTTGGGATTGTGCCTGGTGAGGACATACCGGACGAAATCATGCTCGAGAACGCCGCCGGCATCTTCGATGACCGAAAGGATGTCAGACGTCATAGCCAGGAATTGGTTCATGGAACTCACGTCTAGCATCGCCGGGTGGACGGTGATCAAGAGAGCCGTTGCGGCGAAGATCGCGCCGAGCGTCAGGTAGCCGAGTTGCGGCGGCGCATCGATCAGGACGACGTCGTAATCGCTTTCCACCTCGGCGAGCACGCTTTTGATGCGCCGGAAAAACATGCCCTCCCCGCGTGACTTGCCTGCGGCGATGGCCTGTGGGGTCTCATGCTCATATTCCATGAGTTCGAGATTGCCCGGAACGACGTTGACACCCGTGAAATACGTTTTCCGGATCACGTCGCGCAGTGGCCGTCGTTCGTCTTCGTCATAACGAATGGCGGCGTACAGCGTTTCGTTCGTCTCGACGTCGTATTCCGGTTGATAGCCGGCGAGGGTCGATAACGACGCTTGCGGATCGAGATCGATCGCGAGAACCCGCAGTCCTCGCAGAGCGAGATAATGCGCGAGATGAACCGTCGTCGTCGTCTTCGCTGAGCCGCCCTTGAAGTTGGCGACGGCGATGACCTGAAGCTTGTCGCCCGGCTGTCTTCTCGGAAGAAAACGTGTCGCCTCGGCCGGTCTCTTAGCTGCCAAATGCTCCCGAACTTCGTTGACCTGGGCCAAGGTGTATGCGCGGCGACCGTTCGGCAATCGCTCCGGATCCGGCCCTTCACCATCAAGAGACATTTGGCGTAAGGTTGATTCCGCGACACCAACGAGCGAAGCGACTTCCCGCGAGGTGAACGTCCTCAGGGACTTCTCAGCCTTCGGTGGATACAGGGTCTCACGAAGCGCCTGCAATTGCGCCGAGAGCAACTGAGAATGGCGCTGAATCTTCAACGCGGTATTTTCGTGATGTATCGCTTTGTCCATCAACTCGCTCGCCGTTCTGCGTTGCGACGGATTTTTGAAGGGGCTCGATGAAAAACCGTCGCGACAGAATGTGCCCCGCGCTCGCCAACCCGTCAATTACTTATTGGTTAACAGAACCTTAAGAGGCGGCGGTGACATTGTGAAAACGGCGAATGCGGCTGGGTCTCCCGCGAAGATCCGAAGATGCGAAAAAACCCGGTCCGCGTGACGACCGGGCTTCAACGGGCAGGAATACCTATAAATACAACGACTTGCGCCGGGAGTAGATCTACGACGTCTTTTTCGCATGGGCGCGGATCGACGCCCTGAGTGCCTCGGCCGGGATCGCCGAAAGAATCTGTTTAATGGCAATTTCGGAGTCCAGGAGATCGAGCCCGTTCACGGCTTCCGCGATCTTGCGGCTCAAAAAAGTAAGATCGAGATCCGAACGATGCGAATCGTGACCTTGAGAATTTTGCGGTTGCAGGTCGTCGGTTTCCGCCATCACTGCTTCCCGGACAGCCGCCATTTCCAGCTCGTGATAATGGTCTAATTGCTGTGAGAGCGGGTATTCATCTATGGATGGGTTGTGCAGATCGGGCGGGAACGCGTCGCCGAAATCGTCATCCTCGTCCTCATGGTATTTCGGATCGTTCACTTTGTAGAAGCGAGCCAGGGCGAGACCGCCCTTCTTCTCCGCCGTCTGATAAGCCTTCAGGTATTCGGCGTGCAGCCGTTCAACTTCGTCCGTCGTCGTCATATCCGAGTCGTCGAATGCAGGCTTCAATCCGGCATCGATGGCGGCACACGCCAGCTGGACGATCCGAGGAGAAGGCATCGCACGTTCGCAGATAGACCACTTCTTCGGCGTAGTCGGGCTGACGACGAACAATCTGGCGATGTCCTTGAGCGTGAAGCGGTGCTGTTTTCGCCATTTAAGAAACGAATCCGGGTCAATCACCGGGTGGTCGAGATTGGGATCGACGATGACGGCTCCCGTCTCCATATCGACGCCGGGAAGCGCATTCGATTTCGACCGTTGGGTAATCGAGACGACGTTCCCGCTATCGGATGTGCCAGCCTTCTCATTTATGCGGTCGAGACGGCGTTGGCGAAGTTCCGACGACATAATGGTGTTTAGAGGTGTCGGCTTGAGCTTGTAGTTGAGGCCCTGGCACGCATAGGAAATCAGACCAGGAGCGGTAATTGACCGCCCCATCGATTCCCACTTCCGCAGCGTCGCGATCCCCAGCCCCAGCGCCTCGGCCGCCTCAACCTGATTGAGATTGAGGGTGCGTTGCCGCCACCGCCTGAAGGTGAAGGGGTGGAGAACCGGCAATGAGTTTCCGTGTAAGCGTGCTGCTGAAGTAGCCATATAATCCGTTTCCTGAAGAACATTCGAAAGGCTACCAGAAGGAGCCGTCAGAGTCGTTAACGGCGGTTTGTTTTTTGCCGCCGAACGGGAGTGAATGGAGAGAGAAGAATGAGACCAAAGGACCCCATCATCATGAACATGGATTCACCTCACAACCCAGCGCACGCCAAGGAACTCGGGGTTTCGGTTCAGGGACTGGATATGCTCGCGACCAGCATCAGGGGTGAAGTCGCTTGCGATTAAAAGACCTCGGCGACGGCTGCTCGTCTGCTATATGCCTTCGTGTTGTTGACGAACAAGGGTACCGAGCGCTTTTTCGGGGTTTCGAAATCCCAATTCGTGATGTCCGCGCTCGAAGAAGTTCTGGAGACATCCGAAGTGGACTTGATCACGGCGGTGATCCCGCTGGCGGAAATGACCGAGGGACAGCACCTTAAGGCCATACAGGCGCTCGAGGATTCCGGCCGCATCAAGCTGAAAGCGGGTGGCGGCGGGTTGGTATCCCTCGGCACCAAAGCGACGTCCCTGCAATAATAGAAAGCCGCCGGAGTTTCCTCCAGCGGCGATGCTTTCCGTTCCCGGTTGGCTTATGCGGCCTGACCGGGTGCGGCGGCGTTGTCTTCCTTCGCCTTCATTGCGGCTTCGGCCGCCTTCACCTCGTCGGTGGTCCGGACATAGAAGTCGTAGGCGAAGAACTTCATCTGGTAATCCGGATCGGCCTTCTTCTTGTCTTCCTCGCCCTTACGCGGCGGACGAACCTTGCCGAGTGGCTCTTCGCCTTCCAGGAGGCCCATCTCGAGCTTGTCCATACGGGACTTGGAAATCAGTTCGATACCGGCACTGCGGAGCCAGTTCATCACGCTCGGCGAATTGTCGCTAGCGAAGGAGGCGTACTTGTCGCCGCAGAGATCTTCGATGAGCTTCCCGCGCCATTTGACCTGACCTTCCTTCAAGCCTTTGTCCGCGATTTCCTTCTGCATGTGGCCTTCCAACATGCTCTTCAGCTTCGCCTTCTGTTCCGTTTTCAATGACATTCCATTACTCCTCGTCAAGTAAATATCTCTGACGGCTACCGTCCCTATGAAGGTGTCGCCGGCGCTTGCAAGCGACAAAATCGATAGGAAAATATTTACAATCGTTTGGCTACCTATATATAAGGACAACTCCCGAATACGGCACAATTTGGTTTATTACAATGTTGCTTTTCCTTGTTAATCCTTAGTTCACCGTGGAATGAACGAATATCACTAGGGAACTTTTTTTATGGCGTTCCGGGAGTTGGGGCGATATAAATATCTTCAGCAAGGAGATACAGAATGTTCGATTCCCCCGAAAAAACGGTAATGGCCATGGATGGAAAGTTGCCTATGGTGCGTTCCCCGGCAGTCGTTCGGAAGCCCAGCCTCGAGGAGGCCTTGAAGGCGGTCGTGGAAGTCTTCAAGGTCGGCATCAAGGACCTGACCAGCCGCACCAAGCTCGACCACATTACCGTTGCGAGAGCCGTCGCAATCTTCCACGCTCATCACGCCGGCGACGTCTCCTTTTCCGACATCGCTCGCTTCATGGGGTGGAGTGACCACTCCAGCGCCAAGCACGCCACCGTCGCCGTCGCCGAGCGCCTCGTCAGCATCGAGGAAAACAATCCCAAGTGTGCTGAAGAACGCCGTGCGAACGCCATCTATCGCCGTCGGTTCGAAATGGTCGGCGAGTGCCTCAGGAGTCAGGGCTTCGTGATCGATCTTCCTGAGTTTTGTGTTTTGCAGGAGCAGGCCGAAAAATTGAGGGAGAGTCAAAGGAAGGCCAAGGAAGCCTACCGCCTCAAGGCGGAAAAGCGCCGGGCGGAACGGGAAGCGAGGTCCGCAAGCTAACGGAGCCTCTCATGAGCGAACCAATTTATTTCGGGCCTACCCCTCCGGCGAAAACCGCCGACTCACCGAAACAGAAAACAGCGGCCCCGGGCCGCTCTTTTCGTAAGCCGCCGCCGAACCGGCCGCGCCGCCCCTGGCAAGGAACGAGCTTCAACCACACGACAAAAGCTTTGACCTGAGGCCCGATCCGAAACCGGGAGCGTTCGACTGGTCACAGGCAATGCCACTGTTGGAAGAAGACACAAGGTTCGTAAAGTGTTCGTCGTAAGGCAACCTCAACGATATCCGCACATGAAGAGACAATTCGAGTTTTGACATTTCTCTCTGTTTATTGGGTTGAACAAATATGACGTCAGTGGGTTAAAGTTTCTCAGGAGGCTGATCGCTCAAGGCAATTGCTTCCGAAATTGATACAATTGGTGCGTCTTTGACAGATTTTCCATTTCCGGTAGATGCAATAATATTTGCAAGATACTGCTTTGTCAGGGCACCGTCGCACCCGCCGATGGAGATGAGTAGGAGTGAGTCGTCCTTGGGCTGTGATATCGCGCTGGCGGCGCGAGAAATTGCATCCCAATCCGGCATCATTCCAGAGCTGAGGCGCATTGCTCCAATAATTGACAATGCAGTGATCGGGGAGGCTTGGGCTCGTTCCACCGCGGCACTCAATCTTCGATCCACTCGGAGTTCATTGTTCACGTACTTTGTTCGCGATATGATGAAAGGATACCGATATTCCTTGGTTTCGCCGGCAGGGGACTGCCACTTGTGGACCACGTAGTCATCTGGCAGAAAGCTCCTGCAACGTTCGTCGAATGCGGATACCCAACCCAAAATCATGTCATCAGATGCTTGTGAGTTTGCGTGGAAAATTGACGCAACCAATTCAGGTTTCGTGAATTTTTTCCAGAAATCTGATGATTTATAGATGTACCCGATTTTATTCGCATCCTGGGCTTTTTTGAGTTCTCGTTCATAGGCGGCAAGCTTTTTTTCTTTGCGCTCTTGAGCATATTGGTCCGCCATTTTCTGGTCGTATAGTTTTGCTCTCTCCTCGCGCTCTAGTACGCTGGATAGGCTCTGCATTTCGCTAAACCCATCCGAAAATGCGGTCGTAGACACGACGTTGCCGTCAGGAAGAAGCCATCCCCCCATGTCTACCCGTGCCCGCACCACAGGTTTTGCTTCGGGAACTTCTCCGGAACCAAACTCCACAGTTGAACCATTTCGACCGCCTGATACGAAATGAAGGATAGGAACTGAAATACTAAACGAGGGACGACGGTTCTTTTTTCTCGAAAATGCTATTTCTTTGGCAATAACCGGCGCTGCAACTTTACCCGCAATGTGTAGGTACCTCTGGTCGCTCGGATCAATTTCTCGTTCTAGATCTTCCGGAGAGCTCATTTTATGAACGACACTGAGTTCGGTATGGTCTCGGTTCTGGGGGTCGAGTGTTAGCAAGTAAGTTTCCACGGGCGTTTTGAGGAGAATTCGGCTGTTATCTAAAACGTTTTTCTGGAAGCCGTACTGCTCAAGATCCGCTCGAAATTCGGAACTCAATAGAGGCAATTCTGAGAAATTAGGCGCCTCTTGATCCACAAATGCGTCAGATACTTCTTGTCCCAATAATGTTTGGTAACTTTCTAACAAATTTTGCATTGCAGCGAGAGAACATGCCTTATCCAAACCGCACGCTTCGCGTTTTTCGATTACATTGGAGTATTTGTTCCAAAGTGGAATTACCTCATCGAGAGGAACAAGGGCTGTGAGCATCGCATATCTATCTGCAATTTTTCTGGCCAACGCCCCCACATCGGCATCGGAACACGCGAGGCGCTGATAATCACCGCGAACTAATGTACAATCTTCTCCCGGATGCGGACCAAAGACCACGCCAGTCGGACAGCTAATTTTCAGATGCCTAAGAGCTTGCGCTGCGTTCTGATTTTCGACAAGTCGCCCTCCAAGTTCCAAGGCTCTCGCGCCTACAAAACGCTTTTCCATGGGGATCAGTGATGTGGAGCCCATACGACCGATACCATGATATCCTTGGCGGTATCGAGCCTCGCCCGATTTGGTGTCGTATATGTGACTTCCGGGAGTAAACCAGGCGAGACGCTCGCCCCCGGTCAAAAGCAATTCCGGTCCAAAATCGCGATGCAGCGAAAGCTCTCCGAGATGCCTTTTCTTGCTCGCCATCTCCATATCTGAAATGCACGAAATTCGAATGATATCGCTAGTGCCGTCGGTTAAAATAGCGGCGGTTTCTTCGCTTCCCTGTCCGCCCCGGAAAACCCAACTTGCAGGAAGTGTGTGGCCAGAATTCTTCGACTGTACGATCCTGATGCGCACTGGCAAATTAAGTACAGATTGTACTGCGCTCCATTTTTCTGCTTTCGCTCGAATGGTCTCTCCGCCTTCCAGGACGCTTACGATTTGCGGGCGTGAGCTCAAAATAACACCGAGCATTTGTACCGTGACATTTGGTGCATCCACCACCGACACTTCGATTGATTTCCCAACAAAATCGGACAGAGAAACACAGCCTTCAAACGCAGCACTCTGGGTGGTTTTTCCGATATAGACTCCTGCCTCGCTCCCGCTCGGCTTGGGTACACCACAAGCAACCGACATCTCAGATGAAAGTAAAACCGAAAAAATCAGAAGAAAAAAGGTGAAAAACCGTTCCATGGCTCGAGCCTCAATCTCGTTGATGCCTAGATGATATACAATTAACAGTACAATTTGTCTGAAGGTGACAGCAAATCTAGAAGGAACAGAGGTACTTAGTGTAGACGAAGCCGCTCGGCAGGTCGCGTAGGTATGTTTTGCCATTGGCGCTTTCTACGACGACCGCGAGCCAATTACCCTTAGGATCACCGCGCGCTTCGACCACCGACCCGGGACCAAGCTTCATGATTATTGCGTGGGACGAACCTGGACCCGCCCGTAAGGCGAGAAAGTTATCCCCGTTGGGATCGAGGCGACAAACCTCAAATGCGTCCCCCGAATAAGCATAGGCGACCGAAAGCAATACCGCCAGCGGCATGATCAGCATGGAAAGGCGCAACAGCATCATCTAACTCCGTTGGTTACTCCGGTTTGAAAGAGGCGCGACTGACGGGACTATTGCTGGTTGTTTCTGAACATGAGGGAGATTATCTCTTCGTGCGTTCCTTCCGGCACCTGTATCGCCGCGAATTCGATCGACGCAGGATCCGCGCGGGATCGGCCGTCGTCGTCATAGGCCATGGCCAGCCCCCATCCGACGCCCAGAAGGGTGCCATTCGAGCCAATTTTCAGCGCCTTTCCGTGAAGATTCTCGAACTCGAAGACGGCGTACGAGTACTCGTTGGATTCCCGTGCCTCCGAGGCCGTAGCGTTGAAGTACTTGAACGAAAGGGTGCCCGACGCCTCTCCGTCGGATACCGAAAGGTCGAGAGCAATGTCTGTCCATGTCAAGGCGTTCGAAGTTATGATCGTGGCAGATTCGCCTGTCTCGACGGTTGTGAAGAGCGCTCCGGGATAGAGGGAATCGCTATTGACGCCCGTCGGTGGCAATGCGAGCCGCCGGTCTACCGCAACGTGCATGTAAACCAACCAACGGTCTTCTGGCAGAGAAGAAAGTACAGGAAGCGCAGTGTTGTAAATCCATCCAGTTCCCTGGACGAAGTCAGCCTCCGGCAGCGGACCGTCAGCGGAGGCCTTTAGAGACGTGTAAAAGGAATAGATATTGGTATCGGACGAGAAGACCGGAAGCGTATTTTCCATGGAACCAATGTAGAAATTCCGTCGAAGCGCGGCTATCTCTGAGTCGGATATGATCTCATATCTTGCGCTTCCGGGGGCGAATTCTTCAGCTTTCGTAAACCCCCGGGCCGGCTCCGGACCGTCTAACCAGCCTTCATCTGGGGATACGCAGACTTCAGAAAGGAGGTATGCGGCGAGCCTCGCAGGTGAACTGACTTCCCGATACTTGAAACGGGTGATGCCGGCTAGCGCATTGCAGTCGCTCACGCGGGTGGTTTCCACCCTGTATGAGTAGGTGTCCACAGTCTCACCGTACGCTGTTCCCACGCTGATGCCGAAACAAAGGATTGCCACTGAAAGTTTCATCGCATTCTCCTGAGTTTCATGACTTGGTTTCCCAGTGCAATGGGTTACAGCTTGCAGCCGCCGGACGGCACCTTTGGCCGCCCGCCTGCCGCAAGCGCTTCGCTCTATCTACAAAGCACTTCCATCTGATTTCTGAGGACTTCAACCTCGCCCGACATATCGGCGAATGCCTGTTTGGCGGAGACGCCTTCGCCTTGTGCGATTCCGGCTTTCAAAGATAGGCTCTCCTGCGCGGCGATGGCTTCTTCGGGCCATCCGGATGAGGCCATGTCTTCGTTGACACGGTCACGTAGCCCGAAGATCGCCTGCAAGATTAAATCAGGTGCATTCGCGTCTTCCACACCCGCTGCTTCTGCCAAATTGTCGTAGGATCGCAGGCGTGAACCGATATCCACGCAGGTCCTAAGTAGCGCGGGTTCTGCATTGCTCCCGGCCAGGGACGCAGCCATCAGCACGTGCGGCATATCGCACAAGCCTTCGACGGTACTAGCCAGTCCGATGGTTTGCTTCGCAATCCTGTCCGCCGCCGACTTTGCTGCCGACGCGTTGCCGATCACCGACATATCAAGCGATCCCTCGAGGTTCTCCGAAAGAGACGAGACTTCCGGGGGCAGGGTCCCCTTCTCCAGCATTACGAAATTCTGGAGAACGGTGCCCACCCACTGTATCTGTTTGTTCGGGTCGTCAGACGCCAGCGCTGCTGCCGCTACGGCACTCAAGTGAACTATGCCATCAATGGAACCACACCAGCGAGGTTCCTCGGAAAGGGCCGGAAGCGAAGAAGAAAGCAATGCGCCAAGGGCCCAAGCGGCCACGTTTCGCGTAAAACGAGCGCATCGATTGCTAAATGATTGGTGTATTAATATATAATTTTGAGCAACCATGAAGAATTATCCTTTCAAATTTTTCTATACTATTTAAACTGTAGCGACACACCCCATATTTTATTACAAATCAACACTAAAATTACGATAGCCGCTCCTCTCCGTGCCTGGTTGGTAATATTCAAGGATCCGGATGATGCGGCGCAAAAATGCAGCAGTTTATTCGTCTAATGCACTATTGCGCGCGCCTCCTACCCTAACGTAAAGTCGAGGCTTGATTGTAGTACGCTCTAAATTCCGTGATTTTATCATTCGACCGTTGCACTCGAAACCTGACAACATTGAGAGGGCACCGATGGCGGATCTCCAATTGATCATCGAAGCGATTCAAGGCGCCGAAACAGCCGAAAAGGCATTTCAGGAATTCTGTAAGGGGAGTCGCGCTTACGGCTACGACAAAGCCGTCTTCTCTTTGATGACTGATCACAACTCAATCGGCATCAAAGCGATGCACGGACATTCCACGAACTATCCCGACGACTGGATGAGCCACTACCACCAAAACGGTCTACATACACTCGACCCAGTATTTCAAAGAATTCTCCTTAAACCGGGCGTGTTCGACTGGTCCGATGCCATCCCCGAGCTTGATCGGTCCAACAGGTTTGGGAAACGAATTCTGACAAGCTCACAGGCGCTGATGAAGGACGCCTCAGACGCAGGATTGTCATCTGGAGTTGCAGTGTCGATTGTCAACGAATGGGGAGAAATCGCCGGAATTGGCATTTCGAGATCACACGTCGGCGAAGAGAAGAACACTAGGGTTCTTGCCGAAATCCAACTCATGGCAGCCGTCCTGCATGAGAAATACGTAGGCAGTTTCAAGTCTTGGAGGCCCGAAAGACTCACGCCTCGGGAAAAAGAAGTTCTGTCGTGGTCTGCGGAAGGAAAGTCCGACTGGGAAACGGCCCAGATAATTGGCGTATCAAGAACGACTATCCGTTTTCACTGGAACAACATTTTCAGAAAACTTGGCGTAAACAACAAGGTAACCGCAACGGTCTTTGCTATCAGAAGGCGAATAATCTTCCCGGACACGGTAGCCCCCGGCGAATTGAGGCACACGTGAGAAGTCTCAGGCATACGATCGGATAGATTTCCATGCCAGCTTCGATCGCTACCCTTCTCTTGAACGCAGGTGAGTTAGGAAAAGCGGGCAGCCGGACCCTTCGCGGTATCTCCCGGTCTCACTTGACCTCCGGCCTTTTCTTGTTCAGCCTTCTGTCGGCAGCACCGATCATCGGCATCGACGTCCTCACGCTTTCCCTTCGGTATCGCTGGCGGCGCGGAGCACGGTTCCAGGCGGCCCTGGCGGAAATCGGATACGGCGATTAAAACGGTGCCGACCCGACACCCATCGAATACATGCCCGGTCGCATCGCTTCCGGCACCTCGTCGAAGAACGCCAATTGCACATGTCCTCGCGGTCCTCGTTCAAGCGATCGCTGCGAATCGCCAGTCGGGTCGACGGCAAGATGGTCAGCTCTTAACATCTTCCCGGCCCTGAAGGACCGGGATTTTTCCGGAACAAGCCGTTAGGCGTTGCAACGAGATTCTCGGAGATGATGCTCCGATGGCTGCGTTCCAGCCAGGAGTATGTTGATAGCTGCGTTCGTGTCGGCGTCTGCCTCATGCCCACAGCTCACACACTCAAATACCGCTTGGCTTTTGCGGCTTTCCTTGGATACGAAGCCGCATTCTGAGCACCTGCGGCTGGTGTTTTGAGCGGGAACCTTTCGAAGCTCGCCACTCATTGCCTTGAGCT
>Ga0189275_100401_pt1 | contig 19332 bp, 16 predicted proteins | sample N19A6minimetaG_FD_130329 | JGI IMG/M metagenome (GOLD analysis project Ga0189275, IMG submission 130329) | Marine microbial communities from the Costa Rica Dome - N19 A6 mini metaG | ecosystem: Environmental > Aquatic > Marine > Oceanic > Photic zone | place: Costa Rica: the Eastern Pacific...
ACTCCTGATCCAGAACCTCAAGAAGTTGAAATTACTAGTTTTTCCCCCACATCCGGAACCGTGGGCACCGAAGTGACCATTAATGGTAAGAACTTCAGTTCCACCAAGACCGAGAACAGTGTCACCTTTAACGGAACTGCCGCCACGGTAAAAGAGGCATTGGCTACCCAGCTTACGGTTGAAGTCCCCAGTGGAGCCAGTACGGGACCAATTAAGGTTACCGTGGGCAGTAGTTCGGACATAAGTGCAACAGATTTTGAGGTTTTGGAGACCGCAGAACCGGTGTCCATTACAGGTTTTGCGCCAAAGAATGGTGATTTTGAAACTATTGTAACCATTGATGGTTCCAATTTCAGTGAAACATTAGCGGAGAATATTGTGAAATTTGGAGAAATCCAAGCCGAGGTTACTGGCGCGACCACTTCTAAACTCAACGTAAAGGTTCCCAATGGAGCCAATACCACTCTGATTTCAGTAACCGTGGGCGAAAATACAGCAGAAACCCAAGAATATTTTAAACTACCCATCTGGCGTAAATTGGATGACTTCCCGGGCACCGCAAGAAGAAGTGCATTTTCATCTGTTGTAGATGGAATAGCATATGTTGGAATGGGAATAGGGGACGGCAACTTATACGATATCCGGTCGTACGACTATATCACCAACACTTGGCAAGAAGTGGCCCCATATCCCGGGGAAGGAAATATAGCCCCAGCTGAGTTTGTAGTGGACGGTACGACCTATGTCTTGGATGGTCTACTAGGAGGAGAAGGGCTCTGGAGCAATGAATTTCGTTCGTATGATGTGGAGACCAATGAATGGACAGACTTACAGGATTTTCCCGGCCTCGTAAGGTATAGGGCCACTAGTTTCACCTACCAGGAAAGAGGGTACGTTGTAGGTGGATTGACCGACACCAACACTAGCCTGGCAGATGTTTGGGAGTATAACAATAATGATGGCACTTGGATTGAAAAGCAATCCTATCCCCAGCCTGATGGAATCTATGATGCAACATCTTTTGTAATAGATGGTCAGGCCTATATGGGAACAGGCGGGCTCGGCACCGGGTCTGAATCAAGTAGTCATTTTTACAAATTTGATGGGACCAATTGGACCGCCATAGCTAATTTGCCGCAATCCGCATATTCTAGATCTGGTGCTGTCGGCTTTGCCATTAATGGCAAAGGTTATGTTGGTCTGGGAAGAAATCATGAAAACTATCTTTATCTTCAGGATTTCTACGAATATGATCCCGTTGCGAATAGCTGGACTAGGCTAGATGATTTTCCTTCCCATGGCAGATCTTCGGCAACCGCTTTTGTATTGGATGGAAAAGCCTATGTAGGCCTGGGGGATGCGGGCGGCGATCTGGATGAGCAACAAGATATATACCTGTTTGACCCTGCCAATATTGCGCCGGAATAATCCGTTGGACGAACGACCATTTTATGCCAACAACATCCTTGTTTTAGCTAGCGTCAACCCAAAACCAGTATTCGTCAATTCATATGGGCCATCGATAAATTGATGGCCCTTTTTTTGTTCCGAAGTATCGACTTTAGGGTCTTGTATAATAGTAACCCAATAAAATTTTGATTATGAAAAAAGTGATACTCATCGGACTGTCCATTTTGGCTTTGCCCCTTAGCACTTCTTGCGGTAAGGATGATGGTCCAACCCCGGAACCACAACCTAAAGCTGTGGAAATCACCGGTTTTTCCCCAGCATCTGGGGAGGTAGATACAGAAGTGACCATAAATGGGAAGAACTTCAGCACTACCATGACAGAAAACGTCATAACCTTTAACGAAACCACCGCCACTGTAAAAAGTGCAACGGCCTCAACACTCAAGGTAGATGTCCCCTCCGGGGCCACCACAGGAAAAATCAAAGTTACTGTGGGAAGCAGTTCGGCCACAAGCGCAACGGATTTTGAGGTACTGGAATCAACACCTGCTCTTACCATTGGAGGGTTTACCCCTACAAAAGGAGAATGGGGCACCGAAGTTACCATAACTGGCTCAGGGTTCAGCCTTACAAAAGATGAGAATGAAGTAAGTTTCAATGGTACCCTAGCTGAGATTTCCAGCGTAACAGCCAATCAATTGGTTGTACTGGTTCCCAATGAAGCAACTTCAGGGGTCATCTCTTTATCTGTAAATGGGCAGGCAGTCCAAAGCAACAATGATTTTGATGTATATACGGTTGCCAACTGGACCAAGCTTGATACTTCCTATCCAACTAACCACAGGGCTCATGGGGTTAGCTTTGTCATTGATGGGATTATCTACTCAGGTCTTGGTCAGACCTCGGACGAATTAAAAGAGCAAGAAATTTGGGCCTATGATGCAAATCTGAACACCTGGGAACAAAAAATGGATTTCCCGGTACAGGAAAGGTTGACATCATCTGCTGTTTTTGTACTTAACGGCAAAGCCTACGTTGTTGGTGGAGCCTATGTGAACAACGGGGATTCGTCCGAGGTATGGGCTTTTGATCCCAACTCTGGCGATTCAGGTACATGGACACTGATGGATACCCCGTTTCCTGGTTCTGGAAAGGTTGGTGGAACTGGCTTTAGCATTGGAGAAAAAGGATATGTTGCAGGCGGAGGATATGATACAGGTGAAGGGTCTGAACTAGTAAATGAAGTTTGGGAATACAATCTATCCGATGATAGTTGGACCCAGAAAAACAACTTTACCGGCCCTACCTTTCATAGAGGGTTGGCTATGGTTTTGGGAAGCAAAAGCTACGTACATCTAAGCAGGACCGGAACAGACGGAAATGGTTCTTCAGATTGGTGGGAATATGATCCAGCAAGTGATGTTTGGTCCAAACGAGCAGATATACCCGGAAAAAGAACCGGAGCCTTTGGCTTTTCAATCAATGGTAGGGCATATTTAGGTTTTGGTAGTTATTATGATCAAAATACTAATACCTATTATCAGGATTTTATGGAATATGACCCTGAAACTGATTCATGGAGCACTTTGGTCAGTCCGTCGTACACCAGCTTAGTTCTTGCAGAAGGGAACGGCTTGGAACAAACGGGTATTTTGGGGCTTGGCATAACAGATGAAAATGGTCCATCAGACGATTTTTGGAGGTTTACTCCCTCAACTAAACTTTAAACCATTTTAAAAAATGAATTGTGGAGTCGGTCTATTTTGGATCGACTCTTTTTATTTCATCTCCCATATCAACACCTCTTGTTGATTACTTTCTGCAACACATTCTTTTATTTTTGCCCCTAAATTTTATATTAGCAAGGATTAACCCCTTTACACATGGCAGAAACCCAGTATACAGAAGACAATATCCGTTCACTGGATTGGAAAGAGCATATTCGTATGCGCCCCGGGATGTACATTGGTAAGTTGGGCGATGGTTCCTCTGCGGACGATGGTATTTACATCCTCCTCAAAGAGGTGATCGACAACTGTATTGATGAGTTTGTCATGGGGGCTGGGAAAACCATCGAGATCAACATCAAGGAGAATACCGTGCATGTTAGGGATTATGGTCGTGGCATTCCCTTGGGGAAAGTAGTGGATGTGGTCTCCAAAATGAACACAGGTGGTAAGTACGATACCCGTGCCTTTAAAAAATCCGTGGGATTAAATGGGGTAGGGACTAAGGCGGTAAATGCGCTGTCCGCTTATTTTAGGGTGGAGTCCAACCGGGACGGACAATCCAAGTCCGCAGAATTCGAGGCAGGAAACCTGACCAATGAGGAGCTTTTGGAAGAAAGTTCACGACGTAGGGGAACCAAGGTCAGTTTTGTTCCGGACGAATCCATCTTTAAAAAATACAAATACCGTAATGAGTATGTGGAACGCATGCTCAAAAACTACGTATACCTAAATCCTGGGCTCACCATTGTTTTTAATGGCGAAAAGTACCATTCGGAAAACGGATTGAAGGACCTGTTGGAGGACAATAACAACGAGGAAGATTTTCTATATCCCATCATCCACCTAAAAGGTGATGATATTGAGGTGGCCATGACACATAGCAGGACCCAATACAGTGAAGAATATCACTCCTTCGTTAATGGACAGCACACCACTCAGGGGGGAACACACCAAGCAGCGTTCCGGGAAGCCGTGGTCAAGACCATTCGGGATTTTTACGGAAAGAATTACGATGCCTCAGATGTAAGGAAATCAATCATTTCCGCTATCTCCATTAAAGTAATGGAACCCGTTTTTGAGAGCCAGACCAAGACCAAATTGGGCTCTACGGACATGGGAGGGGATTTGCCCACCGTGCGTACCTACATCAACGATTTTCTGGGAACACAGTTGGACAATTACTTGCACAAAAATCCGCAAACTGCTGAAGCCCTACAACGTAAGATTGTTCAGGCAGAGAAGGAGCGCAAGGAACTTTCGGGTATCCGAAAACTGGCAAGGGAACGTGCCAAAAAGGCCAGCCTGCACAATAAAAAACTTCGGGATTGCCGTGTACACCTCCAAGACATGAAAAAAGACCGGAGATTGGAGAGCACCCTTTTTATCACCGAGGGAGATTCAGCCTCAGGTTCCATTACCAAGTCCAGGGATGTTAATACCCAAGCCGTTTTTAGTCTTCGCGGAAAGCCTTTGAACTCTTATGGCATGTCCAAAAAGATTGTCTATGAGAATGAGGAGTTCAATCTACTTCAAGCAGCACTGAACATTGAGGAGTCCATGGAAGATTTGCGGTATAACAATATTGTCATCGCTACGGATGCCGATGTGGATGGGATGCACATCCGGTTGTTGCTGATTACCTTTTTCCTGCAATTCTTTCCGGAACTGATCAAGGAAAATCATTTGTATATCCTGCAAACCCCACTTTTTAGGGTTCGGAATAAAAAAGAGACCATTTATTGCTATAGCGAGGAGGAGAGACGAAATGCCATTGAAAAATTGAGCGGGAAGCCAGAAATTACCCGATTTAAGGGATTAGGTGAAATCTCCCCAGATGAGTTCAAGCATTTTATTGGGGATGATATACGATTGGAACCTGTGATGTTGGACAAGACCATGAGCATAGACAATCTTTTGCAGTTTTACATGGGGAAAAACACCCCGGACCGTCAAGAATTTATTATAAATAACCTTAAAGTCGAACTCGACTTGATAGAAGAAAACCAACTACAAACCAAATAAATACACATCCTTCTAGATGGAAGAGAACGAAGAACTGAATGAGGAAGGTTTAGAGAGCCAAGACAGTCTGGTCAAGGTAACCGGAATGTACAAGGATTGGTTCTTGGATTATGCTTCGTACGTAATCTTGGAACGTGCTGTCCCCGCCATTGAAGACGGTTTCAAACCGGTACAGCGCAGGATTATGCATGCCCTCAAGGAATTGGACGACGGCCGTTACAACAAAGTGGCCAATGTGGTAGGACATACCATGCAGTACCACCCCCACGGTGATGCCAGTATCGCGGATGCCATGGTTCAAATTGGCCAAAAAGATCTCCTCATTGACACCCAAGGAAACTGGGGAAATATCTTGACCGGTGATGGTGCGGCGGCATCACGATATATAGAGGCCAGGCTTTCCAAGTTTGCCCTTGAGGTAATCTATAGCCCTAAAATCACGGAATGGCAATTGTCCTATGATGGCCGAAAAAAAGAGCCGGTACACTTGCCCGTCAAATTTCCGTTGTTATTGGCCCAAGGAGCAGAAGGAATTGCCGTAGGTCTTTCCACAAAAATATTGCCCCACAACTTTAACGAGCTTATAGACGCCTCCATAAAACATTTAAAAGGACAGCGTTTCACCCTGTATCCAGATTTTCCCACAGGCGGAATCATAGATGTAGCCAATTACAACGAAGGCTTGCGTGGCGGAAAGGTCAGGGTTAGGGCCAAAATTTCGGCACTGGACAAGAACACCTTGGTCATTACTGAAATACCTTACGGCACCAACACCTCCTCTTTAATTGATTCCATTTTGAAGGCCAATGACAAAGGGAAAATCAAGATCAAGAAAATAGAGGACAACACCGCCGCCGAAGTGGAAATTTTGGTGCATTTACCCAACGGTATTTCTCCAGATAAGACCATTGATGCACTTTATGCATTTACTGCTTGCGAATCATCCATATCTCCTTTGGGCTGTATCATTGAAGACAACAAGCCTTTATTTATAGGGGTCAAGGAAATGCTGGAGCGTTCCACCGAGAATACCGTGGAATTGTTGAAGTCCGAGTTGGAAATTCAATTGGGAGAGCTGGAGGAACAATGGCACTTTGCTTCCTTGGAGCGTATTTTTATTGAAAACCGAATCTATCGGGATATTGAAGAAGAAGAAACCTGGGAAGGCGTAATCGCTGCTATCGATAAAGGGTTAAAACCTTTCACCACGAACCTGAAAAGGGAAGTGACCGAAGAGGACATTGTTCGGTTGACCGAGATTCGTATCAAACGTATTTCCAAGTTTGATTTGGAAAAAGCCCAACAACTTATTGATAGTCTGGATGAGCGTATTGCGCAAACAAAGCACCATTTGGAACATTTGGTGGAGTATGCCATAGACTATTTCAAGGAGCTTAAGAAGAAATATGGTAGCGGTCGTGAGCGACAGTCCGAAATTAAAGTGTTTGATGATATTGAGGCTACCAAAGTAGTGATCCGCAACACCAAACTCTATGTGAATAGGGAAGAAGGTTTTATCGGAACCTCTTTGAAACGCGATGAATATGTTACGGATTGCAGCGACATTGATGACATCATCGTTTTTACCCAAAAAGGAGAAATGATGGTCACCAAGGTAGACTCTAAGGTTTTTGTGGGTAAGAACATTATCCACGTTGCGGTATTCAAGAAAAAAGACAAGCGCACCACCTACAATATGATCTACAAGGATGGCAAAGGCGGGGCCAGCTATATCAAACGATTTAATGTCACCAGCATTACGCGGGACAAGATTTATCCGCTGTCCGGCGATAAAGCCTCCGCAGAAGTACTTTACTTTTCTGCCAATCCCAATGGGGAGGCCGAGGTGATCACCGTATTGTTGCGGCAATCGGGCAGCATCAAGAAACTCAAATGGGACTTGGATTTTGCCGATGTCCTCATCAAAGGTCGAGCATCCAAAGGAAATTTGGTCACCAAATACAGCGTTAAGCGTATTGAACTGAAGGAGAAGGGAGTTTCCACCCTAAAACCCAGAAAGATTTGGTTCGATGAAGTGGTAAGTCGACTCAATGTGGATGGCAGGGGAGAACTGCTGGGCGATTTCAGGGGAGATGATTTATTATTGGTAATAGATCAAAAAGGAACGGTGCGGACCATTCAACCCGATTTATCCACCCACTTTAATGAAGATATGATTGTGTTGGAGAAATGGAATCCAAAGAAACCCATCTCCGTGGTGCATTATGAAGGAGAAAAAGAGCGCTATTACCTTAAGCGTTTTCTGGTTGAGAATCCAAATAAGGAAGAAGTGGTGATTTCCGAACACCCAAAATCCTTTATGGAACTGGCCACGACAGATTGGAGACCCATGATGGAGGTTGAATTTGTGAAGCCACGCGGCAAAGACCCCAAACCCAATCTTGAAGTGAACGTGGAAGACTTTATTTCTGTAAAGGGCATCAAAGCCATCGGGAACCAGCTCACCGCAGAAAAGGTCAAGAACATCAATCTTTTGGAACCCCTGGTTTTTGAGGAGCCCGAGGAACCCAAAGCAGAAGATATGGAAGTGGTGGACGAGGAAAATGTAGATACCAGTGAAAGTGATATCGAGCCTAAAAAAGATAGTTCCGACCAAACTTCTTTGTTTTGATTTATATTCTACCTATATTCTCACCTGAACAGTAATATGCACTCCTAACCTCATAGCTAATACATTTTATGGATTTTACCAACCCGCTGGTTTACGGCGTACCAGTTTTTATTGCCTTTATTTTATTCGAACTCACGTATAGTAAGACCCATGGGGACGACCATCTTTATAACTGGAAGGATTTAGCTGCAAGCGGTTTTATGGGAATCGGTTCCGCAATCTTGGGTCCATTTTTCAAAGTGGTTTTTGCCATTGTTCTTTTTAATGCCACCTATGAGTTCTTCAATCCTATGGAAAATGGCACAAGACAAAATATTCTGGGTTATGCGTCTTTTGGATATGCATGGTATGTTTGGATAATTTGCCAATTGGCTGATGATTTTACCTATTATTGGTTTCACAGGGCCAATCACGAAATCCGTATTTTATGGGCAGCACATATTGTGCACCATTCTTCCGATAATTTTAATTTGGGTACAGCTGTTCGCAATGGATGGTTCACCATTTTGTACAAACCCTTGTTCTACATGTGGATGCCTGCCATAGGGTTTCCACCCGAGATGGTCGTGGTTTGTTTGGGCATTGAAGCGTTATGGCAGTTTCAGTTACACTCTGTGTACATTCCCAAACTGGGCTTTTTGGAGAAATTCCTCAACACCCACACCATGCACCAAGTACACCATGCGCAAAACGTGGAGTATCTGGACAAAAACCATGGAGGCTTCCTAAATATTTTTGATAAAGTTTTTGGGACGTGGAAGGAATTGGATGATGACATCGATGTAAAATACGGTGTAATACATTCCCCAAACTCCTTTAACCCGGTTGTGATACTTACCCATGAATTCAAGGACATTTGGAACGATGTAAAGAAAGTGGACAAGCTATCCCACAAACTGATGTACATTTTTGGCCCTCCTGGTTGGAGCCATGATGGAAGCACCCTTACCGTAAAACAGCAGCAAAAGTTGTTCGAGGAACATAAGGAAGCGCATCCTGAGTTGGCGTATCAACGCCCAAATTAACCTTTACTCAACAGCTTCTGCTTCAGGATTCTTGTTTTTCTGCATCCTGAGGTTCAAAAACTCCACCATTAAGGAGAAGGCAATCGCGAAGTACAAATACCCTTTGGGTATGGCACCTACCTCATTTCCAAATACCACAAGGTGGGATAAATGGGCCGCTTCGGCGATCAGCATAAACCCAATAAGAATCAAGAAAGATAGCCCCAACACCTGTATGGATGGGTGCCGGTTGACAAATTCCCCTACCGGACTGGCAAACAGCATCATGATTACTACAGAAATGACCACCGCTGTAATCATGAGTATGAGGGCATCGGTTGGGTTGGGGGAGATGCCGTTGGTCATCCCTATTGCCGTTAATATGGAATCAAAAGAAAACACAATATTGATTACGGTTATCTGAACAATGGCGTTCATCAAAGAAGATGACCGCGACTTTTCCACCTCACGCTCATCGTGCCCACGATCTTCAACTTTCTCATGGATTTCCTTGGTACTCTTGTACAGCAAGAACAATCCACCAGAAAAGAGAATGACGGCCTGCCAGCTTATTCCACCGGTAATCCAGGATTCATCCAAAAGCATGAAGGGCTTTTTCATCTTGGTGAGCCATGTAATCCCGAACAACAATATGATTCTCATGACCATGGCCAGCACCAGACCGATATTAGTGGCTTTTTTTCGGTCTTTCTTCTCCAATTTGCCAGCAGCTATGGAAATGAAGATAATATTGTCGATTCCCAGGACAATTTCCAAAAAGGTCAAGGTAATCAATGCCATCCAGGCATCCGGGCTGGTAAAAATTTCAAACATGGTCAGTTTATTTTGTGGGCGGTTCCTCTAAATCTTCGTTTATCCCCAACAGCGTTATACTCAAAGGTATACGAAGAATCGGAAGTTGTCAATATTTTAATATGGATTGATTTTTCCTCTGCTTTGCTCTTCGGGTTCTTGTTTTTCAGGATGTACTCGCAATCATTGATCCAGCGAACGGACGAAGTATCCCTTTTTCCGTCATAAAAATCCACTTCAGTGTCCAATGTCCTATGGAACGTGGTTTTCTTTTCCTCTCCATCAATCACTGTGGTAAACGTGAATTCACCTGTCTTAAAGTCTGTGCAATTGCGTTGGGGCGGCTGCCCACATGCCCAAAAAAGTAAAATGAGCACTCCTGAGAAGAAATAGTTTACCATAGTTACAAAGTAACGGAAAGAACTAAAGCGGGTCAATCCTTTTTTGCTTGAAAGGACTCAAAAGTGCCATCGGCATAAAAAACAATCACTTTTATGGGTTGGAGGGTGTCTTTGTCCTGCGCAATGGAGTTGAATTCTGTTTGGGCTTGATCAGATTTCGTTTTTCCCGGAACAGCAATCTCTTTTTTGATTTTCCCTTCTTTTATAGATGACGGAAATTCCCCGACCCCTTTCAATAACCAGTACAGGTTTACTTCGGGGTAGGTGTCCACCAACTTCATTACAAAATCCAGACTGGGTTTGTTTCGTCCATTCAACAAATGGGAAACACTGGAACGCTGCACGCCAATTTCGTCCGCAAAGGCAGAAACCGTTAGACCATAGTGGTCCATGATCGTTTGTATTCGCGGAATCACATCTTTATTCACAATTGTAAATTTGTTATTTTAAAGCTAGTGAAAATCATAGGAACTGGAAAGGATATTTTATAAACCAGATTATAGAATCAAAAGAAAAGGATTAAATAGTTAACCATAAGCTACTGTTTTTGAAGTAATTAATTGTATTTGCGAAAATTCGGATTACAATTGTATTCAAACATCAAAAGTATCCGCCATATCTATTCACAAATGTATCTAAAATAGTGTCGATTAATTTACATTTGTAAACTTTGTGTGGGTTATTTTTGCGACTCATTTATAATGCAACTATGACTGATCACTCCCTATATAAAGAGCGTAGCGTACAAAACCGATACATTACTTTAGAGACGTTGGAGACCTGCCTTAAAAAAAGACCTGCAGCCTCTTCAAAGATTTTGGGCAAGTCTGTGCAGGGAGAACCATTATACGCATTCACATTGGGGAAAGGGGAAACCCGAATCTTGATGTGGTCACAAATGCATGGAAACGAATCCACCACAACCAAGGCGGTTTGGGACATGGTAAATTATCTGGAGTCCAGCGAGGGGTTGGCCATTTTAGAGATCTGCACCTTAATGATTGTGCCAATGTTGAACCCTGATGGCGCCAAAGCTTATACAAGGGTCAACGCGAATGAAGTGGACCTGAACCGGGACGCGCAAGAACTCACCCAACCCGAAAGCCAAGCGCTGAGGGATTTGTTCGAAAAATTCAAGCCTGATTACTGCTTTAACCTGCATGACCAGCGCACACTGTTTTCCGTGGGGCAATCAGCAAACGTGGCCACGGTATCTTTTTTATCCCCTGCCAGCAATCAAGAGAGAGAGGTTACCCCAAGTAGGGAGGTGGCCATGAAATTGATTGTGGCCATGAATGAAACCTTGCAGAGAATGATTCCCGAACAAGTAGGACGATATGATGATGGCTTCAACGCCAATTGTGTTGGGGACACCTTTCAAATGCTCAATGTGCCCACTATATTGTTTGAGGCAGGGCATTCCCCAAAGGATTATATGCGAGAAAACACCCGAGAGTATATTTTCCATGCCTTGATAAAGGCCTTGACCACTATTTCAAAAGGGGAAATAGAAAATTACTCCACATCGGATTATTTCAAAATTCCGGAGAATGGGAAACTATTCTATGACATTTTGGTGCATGACCCGCAGGTTTTGAATCCAGATTTGGCCCCAGGAATTTCGCTTGGGATACGTTTCAAGGAGGTCTTGGATGGAAACAGGATTTTGTTCAAACCGGAGCTGGGAGATATGGGTAAACTAGATGGATTCTATGGACATGAGACCGTTAACTGTTTAAATCAAAAGGATTTGGAGTTACTGTCTGGACGCGATGAAATTTTGGATTTTATCAAAAATGTTGGGAAATAGACAAGGAACTTTCTTTGCTTCTTGCATTTTATTTAAAAAAGAACCATTTTTATTACGTTAATTTCTTTATTTAACTAATTTTGCTGAAAAATTCAATATAATGACCAAAGTAAAACTAGACGAAATCGACCATCAGATATTGGATATGCTGATCGATAATACACGTACACCCTTTACCGATATTGCCAAAAAGCTTTTGATATCTGCTGGTACGGTACACGTTAGGGTGAAAAAAATGGAAGAATCCGGAATCATAAAAGGTTCCTCCCTTACTTTGGATTATGTCAAGCTGGGGTATTCCTTCATTGCCTACGTAGGGATTTTTCTTGAAAAGACCCACCAGACCAAGTTTGTATTGGAGCGTCTTAACCAGATTCCGTATGTGACCGTGGCCCATATTACCACAGGAAAATTCAATATTTTTTGTAAGATCAGGGCCAAGGATACCACCCACGCCAAGAACATCATTTTTAAAATTGATGACATTGACGGTATTAGCCGAACAGAGACCATGATTTCGTTGGAAGAAAGTATCAACGACAAGAAACGTTTGATGCATACCATCTTTAACGAGCTATAACCGGTTTAACATTTGGGCCATGCGAAGTTCAGAGTTACCTTCTTCTGAATACAATCCCTTTTACCATACCTATATCCTTGCTTTGGACAATGTGGGCCTCATGGAAGAATTGCACCATGGAAAAAAACTGTTTTTGTCCTTGTTGGATGACATCCCCAAAGAAAAACTTGGATATGCCTATGCCGAGGAGAAATGGACCTTGGCGGAAGTATTATTGCACATCATTGATGCCGAAAGAGTTTTTCAGTACCGAGCCTTGCGATTTGCCAGAAACGATAAAACTCCATTGCCTGGTTTTGATCAGGACGATTATGTACCCCACTCAAACGCGTCAAAACGAACCATAGAAGATATAAAGGAAGAGTATGTGGCCGTGCGGCAATCCACCATTTTATTGTTCAACTCCTTTGATGAAGAGGCGTTGCAAAGATCGGGGGTTTCCAGTGGATCACCTTTGAGTGTCAGGGCCACCGGATTTATCATTAGTGGACATCAGGCGCATCACCTGAAAATCATCCGAGAGCGATATCTGTAACGTAAAAGTCTAGTATAGGCTGTCGTTTTCGTAATCCCCGTCGGAATCCGGTTCAAAATCAGCTTCGTTAAGGGAACCCTCATCGGTTTCCAAGACTTCTTCCTTGCCCAATTCCCTTTCAATGTTTTCTTCAAAGTTGGAAATGAAATTGGAAAGGCTCTTACTGATTTTCACCAGATATATGGTGTCCTCAGTTTTTACTTCTACAGCTTCAATGACCTCGCCGTTTGGTTTTTTCAAGGAAATAATGTCGTCGTCGCCATACCCATAAGGGTAGGAGTCAATCAAAACAGCGGCCACCTTGTGGTCCAGCTTTTTGTAGTCAATGAGTATACGTTTCATAATGGATAGGTTTAATGCTATCCTAATCTATGAATTTTTAAAACCCATAAAACCAAAGAGTTGTGAACGGAATTATTTAGTATATGAAGGGATTATTCCTTGTAGTAAGCGAACGCTTTATAAAAGAGTTCCCCGGGCACTTTAACATCGGTAACGGCATCGCCAATGGATTGGAGCAGCACAAAATTGACATCACCATGGGAGTTCTTTTTGTCGTATTTGAGAAGCTTAAGTATGGCTTTGATATCGTCATCATCCAATTCAACGGGCTCAAAGTGCTGGGAGAATGTCTCTTTGATTTCTTGAACGGACAGTCTGGACAGGCCTTTCAATTCGTGGGAAAGGTAGCCTTCCAAAATCATTCCTGCCGCAATGGCCTCACCATGAAGAAGGGTTTTCTTGTTGGGGTTCTCCAAACAATATGATTCTATGGCATGGCCCAAGGTATGACCAAAATTCAGGATTTTCCGAAGGCCTTGTTCTGTGGGATCCTGCAGGACCACCTCATTCTTTAGAGCTATGGATCGCTGTATGCTCTTGGCATCGGTAAAATTGCCCTGCGTCTTCAGTTCGTCCCAGTATGGCGCATCTTTAATAAGTCCATGTTTTAGCATTTCGGCGTAGCCGCTGACCACTTGTCTAGGGTCCAAGGTTTTTAAAAACTCAGTGAACACCAGCACCATTTGAGGTTGATTGATCACTCCAATTTGGTTTTTCAAGGCTCCCAGGTCCACTCCGGTTTTACCTCCTATGGAAGCGTCCACCATGGAAAGTAGGGTAGTGGGGATGTTGATGAAGTCGATTCCTCTTTTAAAGGTTGAGGCCACGAATCCTCCCAAATCGGTAATTACACCACCGCCCAAGTTGATCAATAGACTTTTTCGGTCACCATCATGGCTGGACAATTTTTCCCAGACCTCCAAACAAGTTTGTATGTGCTTGTTTTCTTCTCCAGATTGAATTTCAAAAATGGAATCGATGGGGTGGTCCAGTATCTTTTTAAAGACAGGCAAACAATGCATTTTGGTGTTTTCATCCACCAAAAGAAATACCTTGGAATAGTTTTTCTTGGCAATATGCTGTCTTAGAGCAGCTTCTGCAAGCTCTCCTAAATGAACCTCGTACGATTGTGATTTAATGGATTCCATAATTCAAATTACACCGCTAAATAAAGATTATTTTTATTGATAATCTTCTAGATTGGCGACTTATATTTGGATCTTTAAAAGATTGCCAATAATGCGACCTAATTTTGAGAATACCGCAATAGCTTTCGAGCTAAAATCGGACTCCCAACTGGAGAGGGCTTATTTTTTATTCAGAATGATTGCCAACGAACCTTTGGTTCGGATTGGCTCTGCAGTGACCAATTTTGCCCTCAAGGCACATCTTCCGGTAGAAGGACTTATCAGGGCCACCGTTTTTGACCATTTTTGTGGAGGAGTCAATGAAAAGGACTGCCTGTCCGTGATCGATAATATGTACAGCAAAGGGGTGCACTCCATTCTGGATTATTCCGCCGAAGGTAAGGAAGTGGACAACCAGTTTGATTTTGCCGTACAAAAGACCTTGGAAATCCTGGATTTTGTCAAGGAGAAAGACGCTATGCCTTTTGCTGTATTCAAACCCACAGGGTTTGGTCGTTTTAAGTTGTACGAGAAAAAGAGTGCCGGACAACCATTGGATGAAAAGGAGACCGCTGAATGGGGTAGGATTGTAGATCGTTATGAAAAAGTCTGTAAAAAAGCCCATGCCTTAGGAGTTGCTTTGTTGATTGATGCCGAAGAAAGCTGGATGCAGGATGCCGCAGATGATCTAGCGTTGGACATGATGCGAAAATACAATAAGGAAAGTACCATCGTGTACAATACTTTCCAGATGTACCGCTGGGACCGAATGGATTATTTGAAGAAACTTTGTGCCCTGGCCCATGAGGAAGGTTTCAAGATAGGGGCAAAAGTGGTTCGGGGTGCTTACATGGAAAAGGAAAATGACAGGGCCCATGAAAAAGGGTATGAAAGCCCTATTTGCAAATCCAAGCAAGAGACGGACGAGAATTTCAATGCTGCAATCAACTATGGTATGCAGCATTTGGACCGAATTACCTTGTTTGCCGGAACCCATAATGAGAAAAGCTGTTTAATGTTGGTGGATTTAATGGAACAACACCAATTGGAACCTTCGAACACCAATATTTGGTTTGGGCAACTGTTTGGAATGAGTGACCATATTACGTACAACTTGGCCCAAGAGGGATACAATGTGGTAAAATATGTGCCTTATGGCCCCGTAAAGGATGTAATGCCCTATTTGATACGAAGGGCAGAGGAAAACACCTCAGTGGCCGGCCAAACCTCTAGAGAACTGGCATTGTTGCAAAAAGAACGCAAACGCAGAAAACTGGATACCTAAAGGGCTTTTTCCAAAATCCACATCGCCATCGGTTAAATGGCTAATTATTTATAAATAAATCGGGCTTTTATAAATCGAAACTGGTTTTGTTTGTAAGTATTGAATTTTGCAAGGACATTCTGTCCATGCAAATCTTTCCAAAAGAAATACTAGAAAATACCATGCAGGCTTACATTCCAAAAAATGGCGTGAAAAGTAGAGTGATTTATGGTCTGTTATTAGCTGCCATTTTAGGCTTCATTTGCGCACTTCCTTTTATCAAAGTAAAAGTTTATAAAAACGCACAAGGCTTTGTTAAACCGTCTAAAGAACGTGTCGCCATAACAAGCCTGAACTCAGGTAAAGTGTTGTTTTCAAATATTGAGAGCAATAACTATGTTGAAAAGGGAGAGGTGTTGCTGATCATTGAAAGCAATATTCTTAATGAACAAATAGCTTTAAGTGATTACGACATAAAAAGATTATCAATAGAAATAGATGACTTACAATACTTAATAAGTCAAAGGAAAATACAAAGCAATGGTATTAAATCTCCAAAATACCAAAAGGAGTACTTTCAATTTTTAGAATTTTCCTTTGAGCATAAAACCCGAATAAAAAAGTTAAAAGTGGATTATGAACGTAATCAGAAACTTTTTCGCAAAGGCGTAATTGCACAAGCTGAATATGAAAATATCAAATTAGATTATGATTTGGCTATAAATGGTTTCAACCAATTCAAAAACCAACAATTTAATAGATGGGAAGCAAGTTTGACTGCATTAAAGAATGACTATGAAATTGCCCAAAACAAAAAATCCCAATATTTAGAAAGTAAAAAAAATTATGAAGTGAAAGCGCCTGCCACAGGTTCTCTTATAATTCAAATGGGTATTGAAAGAGGAAGTGTTGTTACTTCAGGAGCTTTGTTGGCGGAAATTTCTCCTGACACTAAGCTTTTGGCTGAATGTTATGTCCGGCCATTGGATATTGGGCTAATTGATAAATCTAAACCTATCAATTTTCAAATTGATGCATTCAATTATAACCAATGGGGTTTGGCAACAGGAAAAATCCTCGATATATCCCAAGATATTGAAATGATAAATGATCAGCCTGTTTTTAAAATAAAATGCCAAATCAATGAGAGCTTTTTGGAACTTAAAAATGGGGCAAAGGGTTTCATAAAAAAGGGGATGACCTTTAATGCCCGATTTGAGATAACCGAGAGAACCCTATTTCAATTACTGTATGACAAGGTAGACGACTGGATGAACCCCGCAAATCAAAATGCTCAAATCACCTCGATAGAATAATATGGGCAAGGCAGCAATAAAACAGCACGACATTACAGATTGCGGAGCTGCATGCCTAGCTTCGATTGCCGCATATTATAATTTTCAAGTACCTATTTCACGAATAAGGCAATATGCAGGCACCGATAAAAAAGGAACAAATGTTTATGGGCTAATTAAAGCGTCCGAAAAATTGGGATTTGAAGCCAAAGGAGTCCGTGGGGATTCCGAGAGTCTTTTTAAAATTCCCAAACCTTCCATTGCACATGTGATAGTACAAGAGAGGCTACATCATTATGTTGTAATATACGAAGTGACCAAAACTTATATAAAGGTAATGGACCCAGGTTCGGGGAAAATGGAAAAAAGAAGCCATGAAGAATTTAAAAAAGAATGGACTGGAGTTTTAGTACTATTGTTGCCAAATGAGAGTTTCGAACAAGGAAACGATAAGATATCCATATTCAAACGGTTCTGGTTTTTATTGAAACCTCATAAAGGGGTTCTTCTTCAAGCTTTTATTGGAGCACTGGTTTATACCTTATTGGGTTTTTCGACTTCAATATATATTCAAAAGATTACCGATCATGTTTTGGTAGATGCGAATGAAAAACTTTTAAACCTTTTAGGTGTAGTAATGATTGTTTTATTAATACTGCAACTTGTTATAGGTTACTTTAAAGATACTTTTCTGTTAAAGACCGGACAGCAAATAGATGCACGGTTGATATTAGGTTATTACAAACATTTATTAAGGCTGCCACAACAGTTTTTTGATACCATGAGAGTGGGGGAAATCATATCCCGAATCAATGATGCGGTCAAGATCAGGAACTTTATCAATGGGGTATCACTTAATCTTACCGTTAACATCCTTATAGTCATATTCTCGTTTGTATTGATGTTTGCCTATTATTGGAAATTGGCACTGATAATGTTGATCATCATCCCATTATATTCTTTCATTTATTGGGCTTTAAACAAGTTAAACAAAAAGAGGGAACGAAAGGTCATGGAAAGAGCAGCTGATCTTGAAAGCCAATTGGTGGAGTCGTTAAATGCCGTTGGGACTATTAAAAGATTTGGGCTTGAAGATTTTGCCAACATTAAAACGGAAACACGTTTCATTTCACTTTTAAGGTCTGGTTACTTTTCTACACTCAATATGATTTTCTCACAAACAGCTACCATGGGAATATCTCAATTATTTGTAATAATTCTACTTTGGTCAGGTTCCGGTTTTGTAATACAAAGACAAATTACACCGGGAGAACTCTTATCATTTTATGCAATAATTGGATATTTTACTGGACCTCTTAATAGTTTGATCGGAGCAAATAAAGAAATCCAAAATGCCTTGATAGCAGCTGACCGCTTGTTTGAAATAATGGATTTAGATAGGGAAGAAAGGGGCAAGAATATTGTTTTGACTAAGGACAAGATACGGGACATTACTTTCACTAATGTTTTTTTTCAATATGGAACACGTGTTGAAGTTTTTAAAAATTTAAACTTAAACATTCAAAAAGGCGCTATTAGGGCTTTTGTTGGGGAAAGCGGTTCTGGAAAGTCTACCATTGTGTCTTTAATTCAAAATATATACCCCATTAATAAAGGGAAAATACGAATCGGCGAATTTGACATCAATCATATAGAAAACAAAAGCTTAAGGCAATTAGTTAGTGTTGTCCCACAAAGAATAGATCTTTTTGCCGGTAATGTTATTGAAAATATTGCCGTTGGTGAATTTCAGCCAAATTTTGAACGCATTTATGAAATATGTAAGGACATTGGCATTTTGGAATTTATTGAAAGTCTACCCAATGATTTTGACACCTACTTGGGAGAAAATGGAGCAACCTTATCTGGCGGACAAAAACAACGTATTGCCATTGCAAGGGCCCTATACAAAGAACCTGAGATTTTGGTGTTGGATGAGGCTACATCTTCCTTGGACAGTAATTCTGAAAATCATGTCCAAAAGACTATTCAAAGCTTACGGTCTCAAGGAAAAACTGTGATTCTGATTGCACATAGACTGAGTACCGTAGTGAATGCAGACAAAATTATAGTGTTGGATAAAGGTGAGGTAGTGGAGGAGGGCTCTCATAGTCAACTATATCATAAAAAAACTGCCTACTACAATTTATGGCAGCAGCAAATCCCTGCGATACAATTTAACCAACCCCAATAACCAATTAAATCTACTGATTATGGCTAAACTTATGAAACAAATTGCAATTCTAGTGGATAAGCCGGGTAAACTGACCCACCTTCGCCGGATGAAACTGACCATGGCAAATGGACTGCCCAGATTTGATCTATCCTTGGGTTAAACTTAGTTTTTATTTTTCAATTTTCTTCTCA
>Ga0189275_100403_pt1 | contig 19228 bp, 11 predicted proteins | sample N19A6minimetaG_FD_130329 | JGI IMG/M metagenome (GOLD analysis project Ga0189275, IMG submission 130329) | Marine microbial communities from the Costa Rica Dome - N19 A6 mini metaG | ecosystem: Environmental > Aquatic > Marine > Oceanic > Photic zone | place: Costa Rica: the Eastern Pacific...
CCGGACTCATGTTCTTTCACTGCCTTGATGATCTGGCTTTCAGTAAATCTTGACTTTTTCATACAGTTTAAAGTTAGTGACTTTGTCGTCTTTTAAACTGTCCTATTTTTGGGGAAGCTTACAAATCCACTTACAATTACTTTCGAAAAAATAAGTTCTTCGCCATTTGAGGAACTGAGGTCATGAACAAAGAAACCTAGTAAGCAGAGAAAAATTCCACCTAATAATTTACCTAATTGTTTTTTCATAATAAGATTATTTAATTTTTATAAAATAATAAAGAAAAGTAATTCTATGTATTGCTACCTCCTCCACAAGTTGCTGCGAAGCATTCATCTGCATTAATATTTGCACAACAATACCTCGTTCCAGAAGAATTCCCCATTAAAGGGCCGCAAATATCTGGCAACTTCTGTTGCTAGAAACCGCTACTAACCACATTGGCTAAGAATAAACCCTTTTCACCTTCTGGGTTTATCAATTCCATTGTTAACATCAGGATAATAGATAAGCCAATCATACCTGACAATTGAAATAATCTCTTTCTCATAATTAATAATTTATAAGTGTAACATACTTAATTATAGCTACTTAAAACTAACTCTCCAAATTTACTAAATTCTAGATCCTTTTGTTTTAGTTAAAATTGTACTTTTGTAAGGGTTGAATTCAAATGAATATTTTGTTTTTTTAGTTTACCCCCCCTCTGACCAATTAAAGTGACAGTTAAAATGCCTTAAACAAAATTTTAAACTAATTTTCATTTTTTATAAATTATTTTCAGTGCAATTTTAATTAGTTTGAAATTGCCTCTCTAATCTAACTCGCTTCGATATCGATTCCGCTGATTTCCAAAATGCAATGACCGATTTTAATATTTCCTTCCTAGCTTAGAATTGCTTATAGAACGAGAAATTCGATCCTCCAATTCCCCAAAGAACCTAATAGAAAAACCAATCGAAAAAACTTTCTCAAGACCGGAGCCTCTGCTGCTATGGGTCTTTCCGGACTGACGCTGATCTCTCCTCATGTACAAGGCAAATCCATGAGCTATGCAGCTCCTTCTGACAAAATTAATCTTGCCTGTATTGGAATTGGCAATCGAGGCGCTGAGATCATCAAAGAACTTTATACGACTGGTCTTTGCAATGTCGTAGCTCTTTGCGCCGTGTATATGGGAGCCAAGCAGACTCTTCAGATCATGGAAATGTTTCCTCAGGCCAAACGCTTTATGGATTTCAGAAAGATGTTTGATCAGATCAGAGGAGAGTTTGAAGCAGTAAGCATTGCCCCGCCGGATTTTTCGCATTTTCCGGTGACTATGATGGCCTTAAAAGAAGGCAAGCATGTTTATGTGGAAAAGCCAATGGCTCGGACTTTTCAGGAAGTCGATCTGATGATGGCCGCCGCGAAGAAATACCCAAAACTGGCGACTCAAATGGGGAATCAGGGACATTCAGAAGGAAATTAATTTTAGTTTAAAGCCTGGAAGGACGCCGGAATCATTAAAGATGTGACCGCTATGACTGCCCATATGAATAGCAGAAGGAGAAAGCATGATTGGAATACCATTATTAAATATTTTCCAGCGGCAGAGCCCATTCCCTCAACGATGATCTGGGATGTTTGGACATCCCAGGCTCAGCCGCATGCTTTCAACAAAGATTTTCACAACGGACAATGGCGCTGCTGGTATTACTTTGGAATGGGAGCCTTGGGTGATTGGGGAGCGCATATCATAGATACCGCACATCAATTTCTAGATTTAGGATTACCATATGAAATCAATCCGACCAAACTCAGCGGACACAACTTGTTCTTTTTCCCGATGTCCACTACTTTGGAATTCAAATTCCTTTCTCTTGGCACAATGCCTCCGATGACCATTACCTAGCAAGATGGCTTGGAAAATATCCCGTCCATTCCGGATGGCTATGGCGTCTCCGAATTGGATCCGAATATCCCACCACCAAGCAACGGAAAGATCCAACCTGCAAAACTGAACCCGGGAAAAATCATTTACAGCAAAGAATTGATTTTCAAAGGAGGTTCATATGGAAGCACTTTATCTATCATTCCTTCAGAAAAAACAAAAGAATGGGAATCGAAACTCCCTGAAGTCCCTCAAAGTCCATCCAGCCATTTTGCCAACTTCCTAAAAGCTTGTAAAGGTGAGGGCAAAACAAGATCTCCTTTTTAGATCGCCGGACCTTTGAGTCAGGTATTTTGTCTAGGAGTGATGGCCCAGCAAATGGGTACCAAATTAGAATTTGATCGGGAAACTCGTCAAATCACCAATAATCCACTGGCAAATCAAGTCTTATCCGGAATGCCGCCAAGAAAGGGGTGGGAGGAGTTTTATAGAGTTTGGAAGCTAGAGTCTTGAATCTAGACCCAAGAATCTAGAAGAAGAATTAGAATCAAAGAAGCCATCTGGATAGTGATCTGGGAGGTTATTTTTTGTTTTTACTGGTACAAAGTCAAGATTATAGAAATTCAATTTTAAAAAAACGATTTGATCAAAACCTTATCACTTTACAACTTTCCCACCTTACAACTCACTTCTCCAACTTTTCCAATCTATCCAAAAGAGGCGGATGAGAATAGTTCACAAACACGTACCAAGGATGAGGATTGATATTGCTTAGCGTTTTTACTGAAAGAGTTTTCAATGCTTCTGCCAAAGGCTTTCCTTCAAAAGTTTCTTTAGCAAAAGCATCTGCTTCAAACTCATTCTTTCTACTAAGCCAATTCATCCCAATCCCAATTATCATGGAAATAGGTGAAAATAACATGGTAAATCCTATGATATTCAATTGGGCAGACCACCCTGACCCACCTAATGCTAGGCTCATATTTTCTGAAAAAATAAATTGAGACAGCAAAAATAACAGTAAGCCAACCTGCAATACAGAGGTCAACATGCCCAAAATGATATGCTTTTTCTTGTAATGCCCAACTTCATGAGCCAAAACAGCGACCAATTCATCTGGAGGATGCTGTTCTAATAATGTATCATACAGGACTACTTTTTTTCTCTTGCCAAAGCCTGAGAAAAAGGCATTGGCTTTGGCTGATCTTTTACTTCCATCCATCACCAGAATATTTTCCAGAGGAAAAGAAACTGATTGGGCATAATGAATGATTTTTTGCTTCAATTCTCCATCTTCCAAAGGAGTTAATTTATTGAAAAGGGGAAGTATCCAAGCAGTATAAAATAAATTGACCAAAACCATGAACACAGCTGCCACTGCCCAGAAAATCCACCAAAAATGAGGTCCCATCTGATGGATTAACCATAAGAAAACTAGTAATAAGCCACCGCCAACAATCAGGGAAAGAATATATCCTTTCAGCTTATCTGAGAAAAAAGTACCTAAACTGGTTTTATTAAAACCGTATTTTTCTTCAATAACAAAGGTGCTGTAATAATCAAAAGGCAAGCTGATCAAATCAGATCCAATAAATATTAGGGCAAAAAAGGCTACAGAATGAAAAAGAGGATTGCTGATATAGTTTCCAATCCAATCATCAATCCAGCCAAACCAACCCATATAGATAAACAGGATTGTCAAAGCGAAAGAAAAAATACCTGTGACCAGGCCAAAGTTGTAATTTTCACGCTGATAGGCTTTGGCTTCCAATAACTTTTCTGAACTGAGATACTGTCCCAAAGTTTCTGGTACTTTGGGTACCGGTCTTTGGATATTGAGGTAGCTTAAAATTTTCTCAAGCAAAAAGCCAAAGCTCACCACTCCTATCAAGAGGTATTTTAAAGTCTCAGGACTCATGTAAAATGTTTAGAATTTAGGACAAGGCAGGATGGTATCCCTTCTGGAGGGCTTGCCTTGGTAATTATTAGGAAGTGTCCACGAAAGGCTTAATTCGTGAGCTCCTCCAGACTGTATTCCCAATTGAGATACAGTGTAATCGAAACTATAACCGATATTCAAGCCGCTCAGTAGATTTACTCCCACCATCAGTACAACTGCATCACGGTTGCTTTGGTTATTAACTGGCTTATAAGGAAGTCCTCTATACCACAAACCCAAGACTAAGGGCTCTACATAAAAATAAGCTCCTACATCCAACTGCTCAAAAGGCCCCTGCCTTTTGTAATTGAAGGTGGGAGTCAGATAGCGTTGCTTTCTTATGTGGGTAAAATCCCCCCGGAAACTTCCCTCACCCAAGGAAATTCGATATCCTCCGTGCAAGGAAAATTTTGCAGGCAGTGGACTCAAACCATCTATAAATGACTGATTGGGCTCATTCACATGATGTGCAGCCAATCCAATCCAGAAGTTTTCTGTAAAAAACATCCCTCCCAATGAAAGAGAAAGCATACTAACAGGATCACCAAGACCCGGAATATCAGATCCGGGAAGGGTTGGGCCAAAAGGATCACTAGGATTGATCTGGTTGGCAAAGATGAGGTTTTCATAAAAACCGATTTCCCTGCGAATATAACTTGCTTGAAAACCAGGTCTGAAATAAGAATTTTCTCCCAACTTCAATTCATAAGAAAAAATACCGGAAATAGTCGTAGACCGGAGTTTAGCGGCTCCTTCCGTATCCTGCATGACGTGAAAGCCTACCCCTGCATTATAATCCGGAAGATAAGTATCATAAAATGCAGAGAAGGTGGTGAACTGGGCATCTATACTTGGCCATTGGTTTCTGTAATTGAAACCTACCCTACCCGTGAGTTCTCCCCCAGCCATCGCGGGATTCAAATAAAGAGGGGCTGCATAATATTGGCTATATTGCGGATCCTGCGCAAAGGCAGAATGGCTCAGGCTTAAAACCAGAGTTCCAAAAAAAACTATAAGCAGCGAAGACCGTAACAAGGATTTGTTCGTTTATTTGAATATTCAGTCAGCATCTAAAACGTTTCTTCTTCTAGGTTGTTTTAGATAGCAGTTCGAAAAATATGAAAAGCAACTCGTATTCCATACATAAAATCCTTTTTTTCACCTTATTAAGCGCATTTTTCTGGGCTGGAAGTGCAGCTGTATCTCAAGCTCAAGGTTTTAATGACAATGAATGGATTTTTGGATACTGCGGTTCTGGCACTCCAAATAATTATTTATCCTTCGGAAAAGGACAAAATCCAACTGTTCAAAGTCTTCCCGGCTCGATCATTTTGGATAAATTCAGCAATTCTGTCACGATTGATCCTATTACAGGTCAACCCTTGTTTTATTCGAATGGCTCCATCGTGTATGATTACAGTGGAGCACCTATCCAAGGACAAGTGGGCAATCTCAATGGCCCAATTGATACTCGACAGCAAGTGGCTTCAGGTTTTTTGGAATACGAGCCGGATGGCAACAAGCTCTTTTATTTGTTTTATGTGTCTCCGGGAGGGCAGCTGCTCTATACCTTGATTGACATGAATAGGCCCGGGCAAGCTACCGGAAATGAACGTCCTTTGGGTGAAATCGTGGAGCAAGATCAAGCCATAGGCAATGCTCAAGGAGCAATTTTAGTGGTGAAATCTCCTTCTTCCCCCTCTTATTTGATCAGTTTCAATGGAGGGAATCTGATCTCTAGGAGAATCGAAGGTACAGCAGGTAATTTCACCCAGACAGACACTCAAGCCTTACCATTCACTCCAAAAGCCATCGTATTTGATGTCGATAGTGGTAAGTTAATTTTAATTCCAGAAAATCCGGGTGAGGATATTGTTGTCATGGACTTTGATACCTCTTCAGGTAATTTTGGCAATGCAACTCCCATTTCTCAATCGGGGGGGTCTGACAGCATTGAAGGAGCGACCTTTTCTCCAGATGGTAATTTCATTTATTTCTCCAGAGGAAGTCAACTTTTCAGAGTTCCAAGCAATGATCTCACGGCAACTCCAGAGGAAATTCCTTTAGATCCTCAACCTTCAACAGTTTATGATTTGAAAGTTGGGCCTGATGGAGAACTCTATTTTATTTATGAAGAAACCACTGGAGGACCACAACTCATAGGGAAAGTTACCAATCCAAATGAAGAGGAGATTGATGACATCAATGTAGAAATTGATCCTTTCGCCGGTGCTGACTTTTGTGGTACTATCTTTCCAACTTTTGCTCCTAACGCAGATATTGATGCAACGGTGGACTTTGACTGGGATCCAGATATGCCTTGTGCCAACAATCCTGTTCAGCTGACCAGCGAAATTACGCCGGAAAATTACAGACCTGTTTCTTTCAGTTGGGAATTCAATCCTCCTCTAACTGATTCTGACGGCAATCCTTTACCTGCAGATTATGCGCAAGAGCACTTTTTGATTCCAGCGGATGCTGCTCAAGGACAAAGTGTGTCAGTGACACTTACGGTAACATTTGCAGATGGGGAAAGTCAGACTGTTACCAAGGATATACCATTGACAGAAAATAACCTAGAGGCAAACTTTACGCCGCAAGACACCACCATCTGCGAGGGTCAATGTGTGGATATTGCAGCACTTCTTGAGGCTCAAAACTCGGCTGGTCAACAGGACGGGGAAGCACCTCCGGGCGGAGGTGATCAATACGAATATTTCTGGTCAAATTACCGGGATGAAGGCTGGGGTACAAGGCAGGAGAATGAAGTATGTCTTCCAGGGCTATACTGGGTTTTGGTGAGAGAGCCAGGTTCGGAATGCTATGCCTATGCCGAAATCCGAGTCAAGGTCTGGGACCTGCAAGATCAAAGCAATAATATCTGGTATTTTGGAGATGGAGCAGGGATAGACTTTAATCCGGATCCAAATGATCCGAATGCACCTGTTCCGAGACCCATCGCCCAAAGGCACCCTCAAAATATTCCGGCAGGTACAACCACCATTTCAGATGAAGCCGGTCAGGTATTGTTTTATACAGACGGGGAGTCTGTCTGGGATTTAAACGGAGACTTAATGGCTAATGGAGATGCCATTGGTGGAGATAATGGATCTAGCCAGGGTGTCATAGCCGTTCCTGTTCCAGACGAACAAACTTTATTTTATCTCTTTACTACTCAAAGAAGTGCAAATGGAAGTAACCAGGTAAAATTCTCCTTGGTAGATATCAAATCAGATAACCCAACAGGAGTGGGTAATGTGGTTACAAAGGACAATTTCCTATTCAGTCCCTCCACCGAGCATTCTGCAGCTTTTAACAACGGGGATACTACTTGGGTACTTTTCCATGAATTGGGGAACAACACCTTTAGAGCTTATCCTGTATCCTCACAGGGAATAGGACAACCTGTGCTCAGTTCGGTAGGAAGTAATCATGGATTCAACTCAGGGGTCGGCGCCATGAAATTCAGCCCTGATGGAAGTAAAGTAGCTGTCACAATCTCAGAGGGAGGCTGTAATAAATTAGAAATTTTTGATTTCAATGCTAGTACAGGCAGAATGACAGAATATGCCCGAATCGATTTGGGCTGTAATGGAGATGTGTATGGCTTGGAATTCTCAGACAGCGGGGAAAAAGTCTTTGTGTCTTACAGAAATGGAGGACCTGGAGTGGAAGAATTTACCATTCAACCTGTGGATAATGATGATCCTAATGCTGCCACATGTCCATCCTGTTTTGGTAATGCAAATACGCGCCCTCAAAGAGAAGCTTGTATTCTTTCCACTCGAAACCAAATAGGGGGCACTTCCGGGCTCAACTTGGGAGCCCTACAAATCGGTCCTGATGGCAACATCTATGTTGCTGTAGTAGGAAGCAATCAAATTGGACAAATTGCAGTTGGCGCAGGTTGTAATTCCAGTAGTACATTCAACCAGAATTCAGTTGAGCCCATGCCAGGGACTGCAAATTTGGGACTTCCTTCCTTTGTCCAAAATAGCGGAAGCTCAATTCCTGAACCTTCCTTACTCGCACCAGAGAGATTATGTCTAGACCCTGTGAATGGAGCTGGAGCATTGATTGAGGGTGGCGGAGAACCTGACATTGATTCCTATTTCTGGACGATTACCAGAGATGACGGCACAGTGATTTTGGATAATTTCGGTGGCCCTGGAGATCAGTTTCAGAATTTGGATCAACTATTCGATGAGCCTGGTTTGTATACAGTAGAGTTGAATGTAACCAGATGTGCGACAGAGAATTACTTTGTAGATAGCTTACAAATTCAAGTGGATGCTCCACCAACTTTAACATTGGAATCTGATGCCACTTTATGTTCTGGAACTCCAGTAGTTTTAACAGCAATTGATGGTTATGATCCAGCTGAAGGATTGTATGATTTTCAGTGGACCAATGCAGCAGGTCAGGTATTTGGAGATCAAAATTCCAATACAATTACGGTTGATGAGGAAAGTATCTACACAGTAGTAGTAAGCTATAGAATTCCTGACGGATTAAGTGATGATGAAATCGCCCTTTATGAAACATGCCCTGCCACGGCTGAGGTGTTTGTTGGTCCTGCCTTTGAATTTGATATCAATCAGGATGCCCAAGAGGTTTGCTTTGAAGATGTGCTTGTCAACTTTACACCTGACACACCAATCAGCGGAGAATGGTATTATGAAAGAGATCAGGATGGAAATAGAGTTCTTTTAGGTGAGTTTTTTGAATTGGAATTATTTGTTAATACTCTTCCTGGTCCTGGAAATTATGAAATCATTTTTATTACTGAAGACCCGATTTTAGAAGGATGTCAGGTTGAGAAAAAAGTTGATCTAATAGTTAACGAGCTTCCGCTATTTACGGTAGTTCAAACGACTCCAGCAACTGATTGTACAACTGCTGATGGGTCCTTTGAAATTACCATGCAGGCAAATGCTGCTACAGTCACTGTCCAGGAAACCGGGGAAGTTTTCACCAATGTCAATGCTGGTGATGTGATCGCAGTAAATAATTTATTACCGGATGTATACACCATTGAGGCAGAAAATGTCTTCGGCTGTTTTTACATTGCCACTGTGAGCATTGAAAACAGTAACCCTCCAGCAGGATATGAATTTTCAGTGACCTCAACCGATGAAACATGTGGCCCTAATGGAGTTGAGCCGGGCTTAATTTCAATCACCTTTACTGGCGGGTCTCCTGTAAATGGTAGTTATCAAATTACCCGACAGGGAAATGGTCAAGTCTTTTCCGGAACTTTAGCTAATGTGAATTCTGTGGACATTCCTGTTCCATACGGGGAGTATGCGGTTGAAATTATAGACCTTAGTAACTGTGCAATTCCAGATCCTCAGTTGTATACGATTGAACAAAAATTCTTGGTACAGTTCTCAGCACCAAGCAATTTTACAGCGTGTGAAAGCTATACCTTCAGCCCTACCCCATCCGATGGGCTTACTTTCACCTTAACTGCCCCTGGAGGCAATACCCTACAACCAGATACAGATGGGTCTTTCACTATCACTCAAACAGGCACTTACACCCTTCTTGGCCAAGATCCAAGTGGAGAAGATTGTCCTAGGGAGATAAACATCAATGCTACCATAACTCAGCCCATTGACTTTGAATTGGTAGGTCCGATTGACGATTGTCAGGTGGGCATTAGATATGAAGCACAATTGAATAACGCGGTTCCAGCTGATGTCATCTTTTTATGGAAAGATGCCGGGGGAGTGATTGTAGGAAGGCAACAAAGTTTTGCTCCACCGAGAGATGGAGACTATAGCTTAGAAGTACAGCCTAGGAGTGGAGGTTTATGTACCACACCTCCAATTAATTTCACAGCTGAATTTCGAGAGCTTACTGTAGATGTGGAATTGGATGTAACTCCTTTCTGTATAGATCAGGCATCTACCAACCTAACAGTTGTAGCTGATCTAAGTGATGTTGCAAACATTGAATGGTATTCTGTTCAAGGTGGGACTAGAACAAGGTTGTTCCAGTTTGACGACCTGCCAATTATTGAAACCAGCTTAGAAGGAACCTACGAGGTTTTATTAAGAAGTGCCGCGGGATGTGATCTTGGCAGAGCAGCTGCTCAGGTTGCAAAGTCCATTATTATCCCACCTGTGGTCCCTACTGAGTTTACTATTTGCGCCATTGAAGGAGTAACCCAAAGTATCAATCCGGGAGATTACGACAACTATTCTTGGGTATTGAATGGAGAAGAGGTTTCTCAGGATGCAATTTTCACACCTACTCTACCAGGCATATACGAATTAATAGTATCTGATAATTTGGGTTGCTTTTACGTCGAAACCTTTGAGGTTTTAGAAGACTGTTCTTTGAAGGTTTCTTTCCCAACAGGTGTTGTTTTAAACGATCCATCCAGAAACTTCATTCTTTATGCCAATGAATATATTGATGAAGCGGAAGTATTTGTATTCAATCGATGGGGAGAGCTTATTTTCTATTGTGAGCATCAAAATCTTGAGCCCGCTCAGCCGTTCTGTCCTTGGGATGGTGTTGTAAATGGAAAATTCGTTCCAAACGGAACATATGCCATAGTTGTAAGGTTTACTAGTGTAGATCAGAACAAAACCGAACAAATAACCAAAGCAATAACGATTATACAGTAATGTTAATTTTAATTTCTCCTGCAAAAACTTTAGACTACAGCACTCCAAATTTCCAAGAATACAGCCAACCAGAATTCACTTCTGATATCAAATCTTTGGTATCAGTAATGAAAAAGAAAAGTTCGAAGGACATCGCAGACCTAATGAAAGTAAGTGATAGCTTGGCGAACTTGAATGAAGAGAGATTTAAAACCTTTCAAAAGGAGTTTACTCCTGACAATTCCAAGCAAGCGCTTTTAGCATTCAAAGGAGATGTTTACACCAAAATTGATGTTGACAATTACAGTGAAGAGGAATTCGAATTCGCTCAAAATCATTTAAGAATTCTTTCAGGATTATACGGGCTATTAAAACCTCTAGACTTAATTCAGCCTTATAGACTGGAAATGGGTACTCGACTGGAAACTAAAAAAGGAAAAAATCTTTACGAATATTGGGATACTAAAATTGCGAAAGCAATCAATCAAGTAGCGGCCGGAAAACCGGTTGTTAACTTGGCCTCTCAGGAATATTTCAAGGCAGTTGATTTAAAGACCTTGAAATCGCCAGTAATCAATATTCATTTCAAGGAACATCGAGAAGGAAAATACCAGGTAATTGGCTTGTTTGCAAAGCAGGCAAGAGGTTTGATGACTGACTTTGCCATAAAAAATAGAATTACATATCCTGAAGATCTCAAAACCTTTAATGTAGAAGGCTATGAGTTCTCAGAGCCTTTGAGTGATCATAGCGATTGGGTATTTGTGAGATAGTGAAATGAATAAACCTTAAATTCAAAGTTAATCGAGGCTTAATTTTTTGGTAGTCAGGGAATTTGGTAGATTTACAATCCAAAATAGTGGTTGACTCCAATAAAAATGCATTTGAATAAATTGAAAGACTTACACTCCAACTATAGAGCAACAATTTTGCTCTTGTTAGGAGTGTTTTTTTTTTCAATTATACTCACACCTAGCAGCGCTAATTTTTCAGAAGATGAATTTGATTTCCCATTAGTAAATCAACCCGATCTTCAAGGTCCTGAAACGCTATGTTTTCCACTGGGCGGAGAAAGTGTAATTGGAACTTTTTCTGGGGGAGGTATACCGGCTGCTGATGTTTATTCTTGGAAAATATTTGGCCCAAACAATTCTCTATTACTATCTATTTCTGGGGGTGCTCTCCTACAAACAATCAATTACACCTTTTCAATTCGAGGAGTTCATCGGGTAGAACTTTCTGTGAGAAGAGGCGTCTTGGTCTTTCCTCTTCAAACTCTCAATGTATTAGTCCAGGACAGACCCACTCCTGCCTTAAAAGCTAAATATTCTCTTTGTGGAACAGACCCATTAAATCTTACAGCCATTAATCCTTCATCTCCAAACTTTGCCTCTTATGAGTTTATTTGGAGAGATGAATCGGGAAATGAAATTGGGGATGCTAATAACTTAACTGTCGTTAATTCAGGTAAATATTTTGTTACTGTATTCGTCCCAAATAGTTCTGGGAAATCTGAATGTGTCACTAACCTTTCGACCGAAGTTAGCAACTCATCTGATATAAAAGTTGAACAAAGTTTAAGTTCTATTTGTGAAGATCAAGGAATTACTTTTTCAACTAATCCAAGTAGCGTTGGAAACTGGTATTTAAACAAAGCTGGGGAAAGCTCAAGAACATTTTTAACCACAAGTGAATCTCTCTTTATTTTTCAAAACCAACTTAATGATGGTTTTGGAGATTACGAAGTCACCTATGAGGTTATCAATCCTGATGCAGTAGATTGTGAAATATTAATCCAAAACACATTCACATTTAATCCAATCCCAGACTTTACAATCATAGGCTCAATTGGATCGAGTGGTTGTAACATACCCGATGGAGGAGTTCAAATTAGGGCAAATACGAAGATCGATTATATCATTGTAGAAGGAACTTCTGTCGTGTCTCCATCCCTTGAGCCGGGGGATATATATACTTTATCTGGATTAGAGTCAGGGGCATATAATTTGATAAGCTTTTTAGGAAATTGTGGGAATTCTTATGCCTCAGTTGTCCCATTAGATAATCCTCCAACCGAACTAAATTTCCAAATAACAGATGAAAAGGGGGAAACATGTACACTTGATGGAAAACTTAATGGTAGCTTCAAGGTCAACTTTCTCAATGGGCCTATAGATGGTTTTTATCGAGTTTTAGGTGAGAAAGGAGCTATTTATAAAAATGAATCCTTTTCAGATAAATCGGATTTATTGATAGATGTTCCGGGAGGAAAATTTGTCTTCGAACTTTATAATCAAGATTCCTGCTCACTACCCAAAAAAGAGTTTGTTGAAATCCCCGGAAAAGAGCTTGTTAATTACTCCATCCCAGGTGATCTTTTTATCTGTCAATCTTTTGAACTCACTCCTCAAACTACCCAAGCACTAGAATTTGAGTTAATCAGTCCCTCCAATAATTCAGAGTTCAGGAACGTAAACCAGCCATTCACTATAACAGAAGAAGGAACTTATAAGATTATAGGGCGGCTTCCAAATCAGGATGATTTATGTCCTGTTTCCCAAACTTTCCAAGTCACTTTGGTAGATCCTGTTGAATTTGAGGTGGTACTTAACGAAGAAGACTGTTTAGGAAATAGAACCTATAAAGCTGAGATTTATGATAGGGACTCTACCTCTGTAATATTTACTTGGTACAATGAAAATGACGAGGTGGTAGGGAATAACCAGTTTCTAAATCCGACAAGCACCGGTACATTCAAGCTAGAAGTTCAACCTGCCAATAGCTCCGCTTGCCCTATTCCACCCAAAGAATTTGAAATAGAAGATCCTGTTTTGTCGGTAGATGTTACACTAACTACTACCAAGCTTTGTGAATTCGGCCCTGAAGCCATCATCACTTTGGAAACTACTTTTCCTGAAGCTATAACAGATATTGAATGGAGGCGATTTGATGAAAATGGAGATATTATTGAGCTACCTGAGTTAAAAAATCAAACTGAAATTACTACTCGAGTCGGGGGAACTTATGAAGCTTCAGTGTTCAGCATTATTCCTGATATAAACAAAAATTGCGAACTTGGAAGATCCTCTGTTGAACTAGATCTTACTCCGGAAAAAGTTCTTTTCGACATTCCTCAGGAAATTACAATATGTGAAAGCTACAATCTTATCCCAACCACAAATCAAAATCTGATATTTTTCGTAACCACGCCTTCGGGTGAAGAGCTAGAAGGAAATTCAGGGGACACTTTTGAACTTATCGAGCCTGGCATTTATACATTCTTGGCATTTGACAGTGATAGCCCTACTCCATTTTGTCCAGAGCAAAAAGAAATTGAAGTAAGTATTGTAGAGCCAGTAGTTTTTGAGCCCATATTATTTGAGGAAGATTGTTCCGGAAGCCGAATTTATCAAGCCTCCTTATCAAATTATCAAGCCAACGAGGTGGATATTTTCTGGCGAGACGCAAATGGGACAATTGTTGGAGGAGATGAATTTCTGCAGTTGTCCAATCCTGGAATCTACAGCTTAGAGGTTCAGCCTGCGAATTCGACCACTTGCCAAATTGAACCAATTTCTTTCGAGTTTGAGCCTCCGATTCTTTCTTTGCCTCTGGCTCTTGAATCTGACCCTTATTGTCCAGATGCAAGCTTAACAAACATTAGGCTAGATACAGATTTTGATGAGGTTTCAAGAATTGAGTGGTGGTTTACAGATATTAATGGAACAGCAACTCAACTCAGCAACTTTACCAATCTTAGAGAGATTTCAGTAACCAACGAAGGAAGCTACGAAGCAAGAATATTCAACTCAATCCCATGCCTTTTAGGTACGGAAAGTGTTTTGATTCTGAAAAGTCAGGATGTAGTCAGACCTGCTTTAGAGGAGAATTATCTAATATGCCCAAGATATGAAATAGCTCCTGTCTTAAATCCTGGAAACTTTGCTTCCTACGAGTGGTACTTTGGAGAACAATTAGTCTCTACCAACCCAACATACAAGCCTAATCTGATTGGAAATTATTCACTGACAGTTACGAGCCTAGAAGGCTGCTCCTATTCCACTTCCTTTACAACAGAAGAAGAATGTGAATTAAGAGTAAGTTTCCCTACAGCACTTACGCCAAGTAACCCAGATAAGCAATTTTTGATTTACACCAATTATCTGATTGACGAATTAGATGTTTGGATTTTTAATCAATGGGGAGAATTGATTTTTCATTGTGAAAATAAAAATCTTATTTCCGAGGAGTCAACTTGTCCATGGGATGGGACCTACCAAGGAAGGAAGATTCCAAATGGAGCATATACCATCCGGATAAATTATTCAAATACAGAGAGGAATATAAATCAAACGACAATAGGCTCCCTGCTGGTTGTTGAATAAATCCAACCAAATTACCATCTTTTTAAGGATGGCAAGTACCTCATCCAGATTTTTATATTTAAGAAACAATTAACCGTATTCCTGATTTTGGTTGGATTTTTGATCTTTGAATGATGAATTAAGCTAAGCTTATTTCCTCAAAATCAAGTAAATTAGATATCACCCAACGAAAGGAATCCGTGAAAACAAATGCTCAATTTCCTAAGTGGAAGATTGGGGTATTGTTTATTCTGTTTTTGGTTATGACAGGCGGCCTTGCCGCAAAAAAAGTCATAACTGAAGCAATTCAACCTAACTCTTCAAATCATGCTTATCAAGCTGACCCCAACTTGGTAGGCCCTGAAAATCTATGTATTATTTTCGGTGGAGTTATCGGTACTTTCAGTGGAGGAGGTGATCCTCAGGATGTTTATTCCTGGGAGGTTACAGATCCACAAGGAAATGTGATTTTTGACCGAACCGGTGGAGGCCCTCAGTTTGAAACCGTTAAGGTAGCGTTCAATGAGATAGGACTTTACAAGGTAGAGCTTAGCGTTAGAAGAGCTACATCTATCATCTACCAAGATGATTTGACTGTAAATGTCAAGAAAGGGCCAGAATTAGTTCTTTTGCCTGATTATTTGATTTGTAGCTATACCCCTGTTCAGCTAACTGCAATTGATCCAAATACTTCTACTATTTCAGATTATACTTTTATCTGGAAAGATTTTAATGGAAAAGTAATTGGAGACCAAAACACAGTCACTGTTCTTGATGAAGGCTTTTATCAAGTCGAATTATTTTTGACAAATAACACCTCTGGAGCGGCAGAATGTTTAATCACCGGAACTACCTATGTAGGACCATCGCTCGACTTTGAGATTCAACTAAGTAATAGTTCCATTTGTCAAGGCGAAGCCCTATCTGCTGGGTTAGATACGCCTTATCCTGGTGATTGGAGCATTATCAAACCTGGCTCAAACGATAAAACAGATTTAGGGTCGGCTTTTGAAATCCCTTTAAGCAACACCGACATTTCAAGTCCAGGAGAGTATACAATAATTTTTAGTGCTATTGACCCAAATTACCCTGGTTGTAGATCAGAAAGAAGGAAAATATTTACGGTAAATGAATCACCGAATCTAAACTTTACAATTCAAAACAGGCCTGATAACTGTGTAGTAAATAATGGTGCATTTACCATTAATGCTTCAACAGATTTAGACTCATTGATAGTGGTAGAGATTGGTTTCTTCCAGTCTAATGTGCCGGAAAATCAAGCAGTTTCGCTTTCAAACCTTGAAGCTCAGATCTATACTATTTCAGCCTACTCCAATGGTTGCAAATTAACTACTCTACTGGACTTAGCTCCTAAAGAGCCCCCTATTAACACAGGTGATGTTCCTGATATCAATGAACCAACTATTGAAGTTGAGCCTGAAACCTGCGGTGCAATTGGAGTTAACCCAGGAAAGTTAAAACTGACATTCAACCAAGGAAATGTGGACGGTGAATATAGAGTAATGTCTAATGGAATTGGTACCATAGTAAAAGGATTTATCCAAAATCAGCAAGTTGTAGAACAGACATTAGCAGGGGGGACATATTTTTTAGAATTAAATATTGACGGCTGTGCCTACCCTACCCAAGAAATAATCATCGAGTCAAAAAATCTTGTAAACTTCAGCGTTCCTAAAAAAATCAATATCTGCGAGAGCTTTGAATTGATTCCAGAAACTTCAGAAGATTTAATCCTTACCCTGACAGACCCTTCAGGCAATGAGATCACAAAAAACTCGGGAGAGCCATTTATCCTGACAAAAGGTGGGAGTTATTCACTTTTGGGGAAAGCTGCAGATAACTCCACTGGAGGCTGTCCAAAAAGAACTACTTTTGAGGTCAATGTGATCCCTAAAATCAATTTCGATCTTATCCTTTTAGAAGAAGATTGCTTTGGGAACAGGATCTATAAAACCGAAATCACAGGTTTAAAACCCGAACAAACATCTATCCGCTGGCTCAACGAATCGGGAGATATAGTGGGAAGAGGTGAATTATTTTACCCTACCTCCAATGGAAAATTTACTTTAAATGTTCAACCATTAGAAACTGGAAGTTGTCCAAATGAACCGATAGCATTCGAAATAGAACCTCCTGTCCTATCTGTTCCAATGGATTTGAGTGCATCTAAGATCTGTCCTGAGCCGGGCACATCAACTATTACTCTTAGCACAACAAAAAGTGCTGTAAACCGCCTAGAGTGGATTTACTTTGACATCAATGACAATAGAGAAGATTTACCCCAATTTCAGAATCAATTTGAAATAGAAGTCACTAGAGAAGGTAGCTACGAAGCCGTCGCTTTCAATAAAATAGGCTGCGAGATTGGAAGAAATTTCATTCAAGTTGAAAAAAGCACCCTTTTAACAACTCCAAATCTGGAAGAGGTCTATACAGTTTGCTCCAAGAAAAATAATCTTCCCGGTATAGATCCCGGAGATTTTGCAAGCTACGAGTGGTATTTTGAAGAAGATTTAGTTTCAACAAATAGGATTTACAAACCAGACCAAGTAGGGACTTATTCCTTAATTGTTACCACGGTTGATGGCTGTGAATTTTTCTCCACCTTCACGACTTATGACGCATGTAACTTTAAAGTGGTATTCCCGAATGCAATGGTGCTGAATGATTCCAATAAAGACTTCAGGGTATTGGTATCCCAAGGGGTAACAGAAGCAGAGGTTTTTATTTACAACCGAACGGGAGAATTGATTTTTCATTCTTTCATTAATGAAATACCAATAGAAAAACCTATTCTTAACTGGGATGGAAGAACTCTGCAAGGGAATAAAGTTCCGTTAGGGACCTATGCGGTTGTACTTGCTTTGAGAAATAAAATTTATGGTTTTGAGGAAAAAATAACCAGCTCACTTTTTGTAATCGAATAGGTAGGATTAAAATTTTTATTGGCGGAAAAGCCCGATTGCAATATTTTTCCTATTTTCAAACGTTTCAATCGAATGCATATCAATCCTAAATCCAAAAAACCTATTCTATGACTCAAGCTATTAACCGTAACGCGCTCTTCAATGCAAGCTGTCTCGCGCTGATTACCACGGCCTTTACCTTTGCAATCCGTGCTGGAATTCTTCCGCAACTCGGAGAGGAATTTGGGCTTAGTGCCGAGCAACTTGGTTTCATCAACTCCATGTGGTTCTTAGGCTTCCCAATTTCAATGATTCTTGGAGGTCTATTTTACCACTCAGTTGGTCCAAAAATCATCATGAATATTGCCTTCTTAACTCACACTATAGGTATTCTGATGACAATATTTGCTGATGGGTATACTACTCTATTGATTTCTACATTATTTATCGGATTCGGTAATGGATGTACAGAAGCGGCTTGTAACCCAATGATTGCAGATATGTACACAGGGGTGACTATGAATAAAATGCTGAATAGGTTCCATATGTGGTTCCCTGGAGGTATTGTTCTTGGCTCTCTCATTTCAAAGTTCATGACCGACGCAGGATTTGGCTGGGAAGCTCAAATTTGGGTCATGATGGTACCTACCGTTGCCTATGCCGTTCTATTCTTTGGAAAAGCCTTCCCTAAACCAACCGTCGAAGGAGTTACTTCTGTTACCAGTAACTTAAAGGCAATGATCAGCCCTCTTTACATCTTCCTTTTCATTTGCATGGCTTTGACAGCTATTACTGAATTTGGAACCCAGCAATGGGCAAATGTGGTACTGGATAGCTCTGGAGCAAGCGGTATGTTGATTCTAGCTCTTACAACCGGAGTAATGGCTGTAGGTCGATTCTTCGCAGGTCCAGTGGTAGGTAAATTGGGTCAAACCGGAGTACTTCTAGGAGGAGCAATTTTCGCAACTATTGGTATTTACTTGTTTAGCATTGTTACTGGCCCAATGGCTTACGTTGCGGCATTTATCTTTGCTATTGGAGTATGTTACTTCTGGCCTGTAATGGTGGGTGCAGTAGCCCAAAGAGTACCTCTGAGTGGGGCCTTGGGTATGTCTATCATAGGTGGTGTTGGAATGTTCTCTACTGCGATTTGGCAACCTGTCATCGGCAGCTGGATTGATTCTGCAAGAGCCTCCAATTTAGCAGCGGGTCTTAGTGGTGCTGAATTAGAATTGGCAACCGGTCAGGAAACTCTTCTCAAGCTTACCATTTTCCCATCCATATTAATTGTGCTATTCATTATCTTATTTATCTGGCAAAAGAACTCCAAAAACGTTCCTTCGGTCACAGCAGCACACTAAAAGTTAAAAGCAGCCTTCGGGCTGCTTTTTTTTCTGAAAGAGAAAAACCAGAAAGTGGCCTATTTAGCTATTTTCAGAACTGGGAGGGCATACTTTTTCTACCCTCATAGAGGTGGTAAAATGGTTTAAATAAGTTAGGCCAAGTAA
>Ga0189275_100404_pt1 | contig 19150 bp, 16 predicted proteins | sample N19A6minimetaG_FD_130329 | JGI IMG/M metagenome (GOLD analysis project Ga0189275, IMG submission 130329) | Marine microbial communities from the Costa Rica Dome - N19 A6 mini metaG | ecosystem: Environmental > Aquatic > Marine > Oceanic > Photic zone | place: Costa Rica: the Eastern Pacific...
ACAACCGGGAAATGGACCTCAATTCCATCTACGCCTGCTGCACAGGCACAACCAAGCACATTGGTGTGTCGTTTTCCGACCCAGCCTACGTGCAGGACGGTTTGGAAATGCTCTACATGATCGCCGGCGGCGAAGACGCTTGGCGCGCGCGACCGTTTGTGAGCAACACCAATTGCTTTGTTGTCCCACCGATGAAGTTTGCCACGGAAAGCTGCGAAGCCATGGAGCAGTGCATCCGAGGCGGCATGCCCGTGCTCTTGCTCTCAGCCGGTATGGCGGGCGCCACAGCTCCTTCCGCTATTGCGGGTGCCATCGTGCAGGCCACTGCCGAATGCCTCGCGGGCATCGTCTATGTAAACGCTATTGCACCAGGCCACCCAGCCATCTTCGGCACCTGGCCCTTTGGTCTGGACCTGCGCACCGGCGCTATGAGCGTCGGCTCAGGCGAACAAGCCCTGCTCTCCGCAGGATGCGCGCAGATGCACAAGTTCTATGGCCTGCCCGGCGGCGCTGCTGCTGGGGCGAGCGACTCCAAGCTGCCGGACATGCAGGCCGGTTGGGAACAGATGTGCTCCAATGTCATGGCTGGGCTGTCCGGGCTGAACATGGTCTATGAAGCCGCCGGCATGCACGCCTCACTTCTTGGATTCTGCCACGAAAGCCTGATCCTTGGCGACGACTTGATCGGCCAAGCTCTGCGCTGTGTGCGCGGCATCGAAGTGGATGATGAAATGCTGGCGCTCGACCAAATCCGAGATGTCTGTCTTGACGGTCCCGGCCACTATCTCGGCACCGACGCCACCCTCAGTCGCATGCAAAAAGATTACGTTTATCCGACATTTGGCGACCGAACTTCTCCCAAAGAGTGGGCCGAAATCGACAAGCCGGATTTGGTGGAAAAAGCCAAGGCCCGCAAAACCGAGATCCTGTCTCAGGTTTCGGCGGCCCGCTTCGCCCCTGATCTGGATCAGGCCTTGCGCGCCCGCTTCAACATCCACCTTCCTCAATAACAAAAGGCGCCGCTCAACCTGCGGCGCCTGATTTCATTTGTCTAAAAATATCCCGGGGGTTTGGGGGCAGCGCCCCCACACAATCCGCCTGGCCTTAGCCCTTCGCCAATTGTGCTTCACGCGCGTCGCACAGCTTCGCGAAATCATCGCCCGCGTGATAGGAAGACCGTGTTAGCGGTGTGGCCGAGACCATCAAAAAGCCTTTGCCGTATGCGGCTTTTTCATAGCTTTCGAACTCTTCAGGCGTCACAAAACGGTCCACACCATGGTGCTTTGGTGTCGGCTGCAGATACTGACCAATGGTCAGGAAATCCACGTCTGCGGCGCGCATGTCATCCATGACCTGATGCACCGACTGCTTGTCTTCGCCCAGACCAACCATGATGCCGGATTTGGTGAAAATCGACGGGTCGAGTTCTTTCACCCGCTGCAAAAGACGCAGGGAGTGGAAATAGCGCGCGCCCGGGCGCACCTGAGGATAGAGTCCCGGCACGGTTTCCAGATTGTGGTTGAACACGTCCGGACGCGCTTCCACCACAACTTCCAACACCTCAGGCTTACATTTTAGGAAGTCCGGGGTCAGGATTTCGATGGTCGTCTTTGGAGAGCGATGCCGCACCGCACGAATGGTCTGCGCAAAGTGCTCTGCACCACCATCTTCCAAATCGTCACGATCCACCGAAGTGATCACCACGTGGTTCAGACCAAGCTTTTGAACGGCCATAGCGACACGGCCCGGCTCAAACGCATCCAGCGTATCCGGTTTGCCCGTCGCGATATTACAGAAGGTGCAACCGCGAGTACAAATCTCCCCCATGATCATCATGGTGGCGTGGCCCTGGCTCCAGCATTCACCGGCGTTTGGGCAAGCCGCCTCTTCACACACTGTGGTCAGATTGTTCTCACGCATGATTTTTCGCGTGGCATTGTAGCCATCCCCGGTCGGGGCCTTTACGCGAATCCACTTGGGTTTCTTCGGCTGAGCATTATCCTTGCGGTGCGCCTTCTCTGGGTGGCGCTGCTCTGGCATCTTCAAATCACGCAACTGATGGTCCTCCGGCCAACTGGGGTCTTCGTTCTTTAACATAAGTGTCCCGGCCCGCCACTACCAGAATTGCAAAGCAGCTATGCATTTACGACCGAAATCCTGACAAATCAGCGGTTTCCTGCACCCTCAAAAGATGTTTCGCCTTTGAAGCATTGCACAGGTTTTTAGAATCGTTATAGATCAGCACGAAACAATTCTGACCAAGGAAATCTTCCATGCAAGTTGGCGTAAAAGTCCCCAATGTTGTCTTCAAAACCCGTGTACGTGACGAAGCTGTGGGCGGCCCAAACCCGTTCCGCTGGCAGGACATGACCAGCGATGATTACTTCAAAGGCAAGCGCGTCATCCTGTTCTCGCTGCCAGGCGCCTTCACCCCAACCTGTTCCACTTACCAATTGCCAGGTTTCGAAGAAAACTTCGCAAAGTTCCAAGAAAACGGCATCGACAGCATCTACTGCATGTCCGTAAACGACAGCTTTGTGATGAACAAATGGGCTGAAGCGCAGGACGTAAAAAACGTCAACGTCATCCCTGACGGTTCCGGTGAGTTCACCCGCAAGGTGGGCATGCTGGTGCGCAAAGACAACCTCGGCTTCGGCCTGCGCTCCTGGCGCTATGCTGCCATCATCAACGACGGTGTTGTTGAAGCTTGGTTTGAAGAGCCAGGTCTGGAAGACAACCACGGCGAAGACCCATACGGCGAAAGCTCCCCAGAGAACCTGCTGCAGTTCCTGGAAACCGCCAAAGCCGAATCCGCAGCCTAAATTGGGCCCGCAGACCTTCGGAAAGGCCCGCCAGTCGGCGGGCCTTTTTCGTTTATCCGATGTAATCTCCAGCGCCGCCTGCTTCGCCTTCGTAGTGGTCCCGCAGATGCATCAAAGCAATCCGCAGCACCACTTTGCCGGACCGCGCTGACCACCCTAGATGCTTTTCCGCCGCTTCAAGCCCTTCCAACTGGCAGCAACAGCGCAACACAACATCACTCAGCCCTTCCCCAAGACAGTCCAAAGCCGCCACAACACGTAGCCGGGCCGCCTCCGCGCCTTTTAAGTTCATTGGAACACCTTGATAGGTTTGCGTGATAGGAGATGACAGATAGCGGCCCCATTGCCTTTGCCCCTGTCCCATCTGAGCGAGCTCGTAATCCTCATGCAGCCTTTCGCCAGCAGTCACCAAACTGGCCTCTAAGAACGCATTGCCAGATTTGTCCCGCCGCCTGGCCAAAATGGACAGGGGACCGTCTGCCGCCATAAAACGTCCCCGTTTGGCCAAGGCGTGTGCGCTGGTTGAATGCCCACCTGATCACGCGTCTTTTGCGGCAAAACCCGTCTGAGCCTCTGCAAACCCAATCGCTTTTTGCTAGGCTTGGTTCTCTGCGGCTGCCACCAAACGACTGAGCGCGGCCCGTCCGGTTGGGGAAATCGCGTACCGGCTTATGCGACCGGCCTGCACACAGACGATCCATCCCTTAAGCACAAACGCCTGAGCAAGCTGACGTGACACCATTGCCGTCCGGGTAACTTCGTCCCGCATCACAACGGCAGTTTCCATGTCATTTGCCACAACCAGCACCGAACCGGTTTCGCATAAACGCCGCAAAATACGCGCACCTTCTGCTTTAATAAGACCATCTTCCGGCATGCCGTCTTGACCAGTCGTATCTGGTTCACAACCGGTTTCCTCTATCGCATCAGAACGAAATTTTCGCAGGGCAGAGTCCACAACGGGATCATCGCGCATCGCTTCCAGTTTTCGAATTTGGCGCATCACGGTGGACGCATGACAGCCGTCTCTTCGCGCCAATTGACGGATCGAAACACCTTGTTCTGAATGGGCCACATAGCGCGCAACACTTTGCGGGAGCCAGGTGGGAATTTTGGGGGAAACTTGCTGCGGCTGCATCTCTCGTTACTCCTTACAAAGACCTTGGGTCATCACCTCTTCCGGACTTATCAACAGGGTTATCCAAAAAGTTTTGCACAGCGTTTTGGGGATGTGTAGGCGAGCGAATGGAGTGTCGCTGCCCTTAAGGATTGTTTTGAAATCGTGAACAACACCCTCCTAGGGTGAGCTCTGAGAAAGAATTCACGCAAAGGACGAAATGCTCGTGCTTAGGCGAGATTCCTACGGAAGAAAAGGTGAGTCCATGCAGGATGTTTTTGCAAGCTGGAGCAATTAAAGCACCAACGGTTTCTACTGCGCACCGCGAAACTCGGAGCAGCAGAATACACACGAAATCAGCATTTTAGAAGGCATTTCGCAGGTGAGGCAACACCCACTTCCAGCGAGGCACTGACGCGGCTCATAGACCTGGAAGGAAATGTGGAGGCGCAACGGGCGAACGCCGCAGCCACCTACTCTTTGATAGAACACATCGATCAATTAATCGCAGTGTTGGGCGAGGCCCGCCTGTTGCGGGCCACGCAATCATATCTTCTGTGATCAGACAAAACTGTCCGGCATAGAGGCCTTTTTCTCGGCCACATAGGCCCGGAGCGCCTTTTCGATTTCCGGATCAAGCGCTGGTTGTTGGTACGCATCCAGCAACTCGGTCACCCGTGCCGAGGCCAACGCCTGCGTATCCCGACCACCTTCGTCGGACCAGGTCTCAAACGGCTTGTAGTCGAGTAACTCAGACCGCCAGAAGGCGTCTTTGAAGTTTGTCTGCGTGTGCGCACAGCCAAGGTAGTGACCACCCGGCCCCACTTCACGTACCGCATCCATGGCCTGCGCGTTTTCATCATAGGCCACGCCAGCAGCCATCTTATGCAACGCGCCTAGTTGATCCGCGTCCATCACAAACTTCTCAAAGCTGGACACCAGCCCGCCTTCGAGCCAACCACAGCTGTGCAGCATGAAGTTCACACCACCGGTCAGCGCAGCATTCAACGTGTTGGCCGTTTCATAAGCTGCCTGCGCATCTGGCAGCTTGGAGCCACACAAGCCACCACCAGAACGGAACGGCAACCCCAAACGACGGGCCAATTGACCAGCGCCTGACAGGATCTGGCTGGCCTCAGGAGTGCCAAAGGTCGGCGCACCAGAGTTCATGTCAATCGAAGTCACAAAAGCCCCAAAGATCACTGGCGCGCCTGGGCGAATCAGCTGGCTGTAGGCGATACCAGCCAATACTTCCGCCAAAACCTGCGTCAACGTTCCAACCACGCTCACCGGCGCCATCGCGCCACCAACGATAAACGGCGACACGATGCAGGCTTGGTTGTTCTTCGCGTAGACCTCCAACGCGCCCATCATGATGTCGTCAAACGTCATTGGCGAGTTGATGTTGATCAGCGAGGTCATCACCGTGTTGTTCTGCACGAACTCCTTACCAAACAGGATTTCGCACATCTCTACGCTGTCCTGCGCGCGGCTTGGCTCGGTCACAGAGCCCATGAACGGCTTGTCGCTCAGTGTCATGTGAGCCAGCAGCATGTCGAGGTGGCGTTTGTTCACCGGCACATCAGTCGGCTCGCAAACGGTGCCGCCGGAATGATGCAGCCACTTGGACATATAGCCCAGTTTCACAAACTTTTCGAAATCCTCCATGGTGGCATAGCGGCGACCGCCTTCGGCATCCCGCACAAACGGTGGGCCGTAAACCGGCGCACAGACCAGCGTATTGCCACCGATCTCAACATTGCGCTCCGGATTGCGGGCGTGCTGCGTGATCCGCGTCGGCGCGGTTTTGCACAGTTCCCGCGCCAAACCCTTCGGAATGCGCACGCGCTCTGCCTGATAATCGACGTCGGCGCCGGCCTCTTTCCACCGGTCCAGCGCCGCTTTGTTGTTCACAAAGTTGACGCCCACTTCTTCGAGCAGAATATCGGCGTTGGTCTCAATGATCTGGAGCGCCTCTTCGTTCAGCACCTCCAACAGCGGCATGTTGCGTTCAATGAACTTTGCGGCCTCAATCTTCACTCCGGTGCGGGCTGCGCGCCGCGCCGCCCCTCCGCCGCCGCGTCCCCGACGCCGTGTCGCTGCTTCTGCCATGACTTATCCTCACAGGCTGAGTTGGTTTCCTTGTGAAAGGTCTACCCCTCTCACCAAGGCCTCTCCGGTTGGTTAGCGTCCTTTGAAACAAAAATGCGACATTGACCAGTCGTTTTAGGCCCTTACTCTCCGCCTTCCTGCGGTTGTTTGCCTCTTGTGGCAAAAACCCTAACTTGAAGGCGCGAACGATCTTGCGAAAAACGCCACTCTTCTCTATGCGTCCGCCATGACCCAGACATCCCACGACCGCCTTCTTATCATTGACTTCGGCAGCCAGGTCACCCAGCTGATCGCCCGTCGCCTGCGCGAGCTGAACGTCTACTGTGAAATCCACCCGTATCAGAAAGTCGACATGCACTTCGTGCGCAGCTATGCGCCGAAAGCTGTGATCCTCTCCGGTGGCCCCGACAGCGTGACCCGCGAGGGCTCTCCGCGCGCGCCGCAAGAGATTTTTGACTACGGCGTGCCAATCCTTGGCATCTGCTACGGTCAGCAGACCATGATGACCCAGTTGGGCGGCAAGGTCGAAAGCGGCCATGGCACCGCTGAATTTGGCCGCGCCTATGTGACGCCAAACAACTCGCTGGACATTCTCGACGGCTGGTTTACCGATGGCGACGAACAGGTCTGGATGTCCCACGGTGACCACGTCAGCGAAATCGCTCCGGGCTTTGAAGTTTATGGCACCTCGCCCAATGCGCCGTACGCCATCACCGCCGACACCTCCCGTCACTTCTACGCGGTACAGTTCCACCCAGAAGTGCACCACACCCCAAACGGCGCAAAGCTCTATGAGAACTTCGTGAAAATCGCGGGCTTCTCCGGCGACTGGACCATGGGCGCCTACCGTCAGGAAATGATCACCAAAATCCGCGAACAAGTTGGCGACAAACAGGTGATCTGCGGCCTCTCCGGCGGTGTTGATAGCTCCGTGACGGCCATCCTGCTGCACGAAGCCATCGGCGATCAGCTGACCTGCGTCTTTGTCGATCACGGTCTGCTGCGCAAAAACGAGGCCACCGAAGTCGTCTCAATGTTCCGCGACAATTACAACATCAAGCTGATCCACGCCGACGAGAGCGACTTGTTCCTGGGCAAGCTTGAGAGTCAAAGCGATCCGGAAACCAAACGCAAAATCATCGGCAAACTCTTCATCGACGTCTTCCAAAAGCACGCCGACACCATCGACGGCGCCGAATTCCTCGCTCAAGGCACGCTTTATCCTGATGTGATTGAGAGCGTGAGCTTCTCCGGCGGTCCGTCCGTGACCATCAAAAGCCACCACAACGTGGGCGGCCTGCCCGAGAAAATGGGTCTCAAGCTGGTTGAACCTCTGCGTGAACTCTTCAAAGACGAAGTCCGCGCATTGGGCATCGAACTTGGCCTGCCGCAAAGTTTCATTGGCCGCCACCCCTTCCCAGGACCGGGCCTTGCCATTCGCTGCCCCGGCGAAATCACGCGCGAGAAGCTGGAAATCCTGCGCGAAGCGGACGCGATTTACATCGACCAAATCCGCAAGCACGGCCTCTATGATGACATCTGGCAAGCCTTTGTGGCGATCCTGCCGGTGCGCACCGTGGGCGTGATGGGCGACGGCCGCACCTACGACTACGCCTGCGCCCTGCGCGCGGTGACTTCGGTTGACGGCATGACCGCGGATTACTACCCGTTCAGCCATGAGTTCCTTGGTGAGACCGCAACCCGGATCATTAACGAGGTCAAAGGCATCAATCGCTGTACCTACGACATCACCTCGAAGCCTCCAGGCACCATTGAATGGGAATAGGCCTTTTGGAACAAACTGATATATACAAGGCTTACAAGGGTAGCCCATACCTGACAATGAAGCATACAACCTATTTTGAGGTGTATGAAAAGCTACTTGCTCCCTACCGGGGCAAGAACATCACGTTTTTGGAAATAGGCATCCTGAATGGTGGATCGCTTTTCATGTGGCGGGAATTTCTTGGCCCCGAGGCCCGGATTATAGGTATGGACCTAAACCCTGCGGCGAAGAAATGGGAAAAAGACGGTTTTGAGATCTTCATCGGATCTCAAAGTGACGAAGAGTTCTGGGCCCAAACTTTAAAAGAAATAGGTATGGTTGACGTTGTTCTGGACGATGGCGGCCACACTTACGAACAGCAAATCGTAACTACCGAGTGCCTTCTGGACCACGTCAAGGATGGTGGAATGTTGATCGTTGAAGACACTCACACTTCCTACATGAAAGGATTTGGGCCCCGCAAGTTCTCGTTCATAAAATATGTGAACAAGCACATTGACCGCATCAATCTTCGCTTCAGCAAGTTCCGCTCCGATGCATCAGACACCCGGGTTTGGTCGGTGCAGGTCTTTGAGTCTATTGTTGTGTTTCACATCAATCGAGCAGCGTCGAAATTAGTGTCAAAGCCAACCAACAACGGTGGGCAAGGTGAGAAAGCAGTGGATTTCCGCTACTTCGACAACACCGTTTATCAAAAGCACAGCGGCCTTGGTAAATACTTCAAGTTCGTCAATTTTTTGCCTGACTCAAAAGGCATAAAAAAGACCTTTTGGAAGATAATCATCAAGTTCAAAGGCGCCAATAACACAAAAAGGTTCTTTAAATAGAACTGTCAAACCTCGACAAAATGCAGCGCATCGGGTTCGGCCCAACTTCAGCAAGTTTTTCCAATGCCATGAGTAAGGTGTCCACAGATGCACGGTAGAAGTCATTTCCAAGCCTCCGGGCACCATCGAATGAGAATAATCTGTACCTGTAGCTGAGACAGGTTCACAACAGACAAAGGGCACCTCAATCGAGGTGCCCTTTGTTTTACGCTGAAGTCAAAAACCTGTTTTGAACGCTCCCAGAACTCGTCGATTTGGGTGGGTATCCCGTCTTCAAATCGGGTTGGAGCGTACCCCAAATCCCGCTCCGATGCGCTCCAGGCAAAAACCTTGTCCTCATTCAGGCGCAACACCTGTTCCTCCACAATCGGCATCTTCGGCCCGAGCACTTTTGTTCCCCTCCGCACAATCCACAGCGACAAGCCCATGGGCACATGCACAAACCAAACCTTCCGCCCTAGCGTGTCAGACCAGATCTCCAATAGTTTGTTGTAACTCAGCGCTTCGCGCCCAGGCAGATTGTATTGGTTGCCCATGACCACGTCAGCGTTCTCCAGCGCCCCTACATAGGCAGCCGCTAGACCCCGTGCACTGACGGGTTGCATCAAATTCCTCCCGTCACCAAACACCGGAAACACGCGTGTCTTGGACAGAACACGGATCAAACGGGACATATTCTCATCGCGCCAAGACCCGTAGATCATCGTCGGACGCAAAACCGTGAGATTGCGATATGTCGCAATCAATCGGCCCTCAATCTCCACATAGCCTTCCGAAGCACTACGATACCTGGAAAACCGCCCTGTGGTATGCACCAAAACAAAGTGCCTGACACCGTTGGCTTGCCCCAGCCGCACAATCTCTTCGGAGAACCAAATTTCCGCAATGTGCATCACAGTATCGACCCCTGCCAACACTTCTTGCAGAAATACGCTGTGTGCCAAGTCTCCAATCACGAGCTCAAAATCAAGCCCGGGAAACTCCATTGCTTCTATGCGATCGCGGGACCGCGCCATCCCTCGTATTTTGCCTTGTTAGCCGCGGTCAGCCAACAACTGTAAAAAAGGCGTCCTGAATGACCATTTGCGCCGGTCACTAACAACATTGACCAACCTCATAAAATAAATATGCATCCAGATGTACGCTTTTGGGTCGTCAGACGCAATCAAACGCCGCCGTTACCGATGCCGCTGGAAGTTTCAAATTTAGCGAAAATACGCCGTTTACCTTTCTCGAGGTCTTTCCTTCCGCCTGCTCAAAACCCACGCCAGAGTGGCACTGGGACACAGGGATTTGGACATGCGCCGACTATTGGCTTTCACTCTATTTTCACTCTCCGCCTCACATGGGATTGCGGCGCCGCCGTTGGCCTGTGAAATGATCGGCTCTCAAACTGTTTTCACGGTCACGAATTCAAGCGTTTACATGCGTACTGGCGAAAAGACCCCCACCCTGCCCGCGCAAGCATTGCCGCAAGATCACGAGGGCTGGCCGCGCGTATGGTTGCTTCAAGAACCTCCAAGCGCCCATATGCTGCTGGTGTCCGAAGGCACTTGTAAAACTGAACTCGGCACCTTCCCGCTGTCGGTTTCCCTAAATACTCTGGGTCTTGGCCAACGCGCCGGCTGCTGCACTATCGCAGAATAGCCGCCGCCAATTCCCGACGTCACGAAAATAGTACACAAGCGCACTTGTCCCTCTGGACAGGACCTGCCACGGTCCGCGCATGATCAGACTAACTGGCTACATTGACGTGCCTGCCGACCGCCTAGATGCGGTTTCCAAGGCCTTGCCTCGCCATGTGGCATTGACCCGTGCTGAACCAGGATGCCTCTCTTTCGACGTCACGCCAGACGATTCCGTTCCTGGACGCTTCCAAGTTGCAGAGCTATTTACCGACCAAAAGGCCTTTGATGCCCATCAAACCCGCACCAAATCCTCTGAATGGGCGACAGTAATCGCTGACATCCCTCGCACGTATCAAATTGAAGATCTGACAGAATGAACGATACTTTCAAAGCCGCCTTCTGGATGAGTGGCGCAATTCTGTCTTTCACGGCAATGGCAATTGCTGGCCGTGCCGTCAGTTTTGAACTCGATACGTTTGAGATCATGATGTACCGCAGCTTTGTGGGCGTCGTCCTTGTTGTACTGGTCGCCGGACTGGCTGGCACATTGGGTCAGGTCAACCGTCGTAACATGGGTCCGCACTTTGTCCGCAACCTCAGCCACTTTGCGGGTCAAAACCTGTGGTTTTATGCCATCACGGCCATCCCGCTGGCGCAGGTTTTTGCTTTGGAGTTCACCTCCCCGATCTGGGCCATCTTGCTCTCTCCGTTGATCCTGCGGGAAAAACTCCGGCCCATTGGGTTACTCGCGGCCCTGATTGGCTTTTTCGGCATTTTGATCGTCGCGCGTCCCAATCCCCAGACCCTGGATTTTGGCCAAATCGCTGCGGCAAGCGCCGCGATAGGTTTTGCCTTATCTGCTCTCTTCACGCGAAAACTTACGCGCACAGAAAGCATCACCTGTATCTTGTTTTACCTCACCGTGATGCAAGCCGCCTTTGGGGTGATTTTTGCAGGCTTTGATGCCGACATCGCCCTGCCGTCCACGGCAAGCCTTCCCTGGCTTGTCCTGATCGCCTGTGCCGGTCTTGTCGCGCATTACTGCCTGACCACCGCGCTCCGACTCGCACCCGCCTCGGTTGTTATGCCTATAGATTTCGTCCGTTTGCCGCTTATAGCTGTTGTAGGAATGACACTATACGGAGAACAAATCGACATCTGGGTACTGGTGGGGGCCACAGTGATTTTTGCGGGCAATTACCTGAACATATTATCGCAGATAAGGCAAAAACCTGTGCCAAAGTGACGCAAAGTCATGCTTTGTTCTACCTTACGTGCACGTTGACTTAAACAAAGCTGCCCGAATAGCCTGTGGATCACAAATAAAATAACACTCAAGAAAACACGGGACACACGACGATGAAAAAAGCGCTATGGGGGGCCACTGCACTGACATTGGCAGCCAGCACGTCTTTTGCAGGAGGCATCGACCGCTCCGGCCAAGGGGTTAACATCCTCTTTGAAGAAGGTAACTTTGTTCAATTCACTTGGTCTCATGCGAGTCCCGGCGTTGACGGCAAAAACGCGATTATCGGGGACTCAAACGATGTCGCAAAAGCCTACAACAACATGTCGTTTGGCTATAAGCACGAGATCAATGAGAACTGGGATCTGGCTCTGATTTACGACCAGCCATTCGGTGCGCATATCCTGTATGACAACGGTCCGTTTTCCGCCGCAGGCGGTCGCCCATTTGACGGTACAGCAGAGATCAACAGTGATTCATTGACCGCTTTGCTCCAGTACAATTTCGGCAACGGTTTCAGCATCCACGGTGGTGCCCGTGCTCTGAAAGTACGAGGCACAATCCAGTCTGGGAATGGCATTCTAAATGCCGGAAGCGACTACGACTTCGGCGGAGTAGTTGGCGTCGCCTATGAGAAGCCGGAGATCGCGCTGCGCGTGGCCTTAACCTATGCAACGGCGATTGATAGCGGCTTCACAGGTACAAACGCAGCATTCCCTCCGGGATCTCAAGATCGCACTTTTGACGTCGAGTTCCCTGAAAGCGTAAACTTGGATTTCCAAACCGGCGTTGCTCAAAACACTCTCGTGTTTGGTTCTGTACGTTGGGTCGGTTGGGGTGGCTTTAGCCTCGACACATCCCCGGAAGGGTCCTGGGTGGATTTCGACGACGACACAATCAACTACACAATTGGTGTTGGACAGCGCATCAATGACAAACTGTCTCTCGCTTTGCAGTTTGGTTACGAAAAATCAGGCAACCGCCCGACCACCACACTCCTTGCGCCCACAACAGGGTCCAAGAGCATCGGCCTGGGTGCAACTTACCAAGTAAACGACCAGCTTTCGATTTCTGGCGGTGTGACATACGCCCTGCCTGGCGACCAATATTACGAAGCCGCTCCAGGTGTGAATGTTGAGTTCGAAGACAGCTCGGCTTGGGGTGCGGGTATCCGCATCGGTTACCGCTTCTAAGCAGACCATCAAAGCATCATCAAAGCCCTGTCTTTTCGGCGGGGCTTTTTTTGTTTGCGCAGGTTTCGGAGTGAGTGCCGCCTCATCAGCGGCTAAACCAATCTCATGAGCACACAAAAACATCTTACGCCCCGCGTCTGGGCCGAACTCTTTCTGCTGGCAGTCCTCTGGGGCGCAGTCTTCTTTGCCAACCGCATCGCCCTCAATGAGATCGGCCCTGTTACGCTGGTGGCCCATAGAACCCTCTGGGCCGCGCTCCTGCTGTGGCTCGTGATCTTTGCAACCCGAGCCCCCATCCCGCGCAGCCCGCGTCTTTGGGGCGCGTTTTTGGTGATGGGATTGCTCAACAACCTGATCCCTTTCAGCCTGCTCAATTTTGCTCAGCTGACCATCGAAAGCGGGCTCGCCTCTATCTTCAACGCCGCCACCGCACTCTGGGGCGTGCTGCTCGCCGCGCTCTTTCTACCCGACGAGCGCCTGACGCTGGCCAAGACTCTGGGCATTGGCCTCGGCTTTCTCGGTGTCGCCACCGCCATCGGCCTCAGCCACCTGACAGCGCTGGACCCACGTTCCCTTGCACAGATCGCCGCCCTACTCGCGACACTGTCTTACGGCTTCGCCGGTGTCTGGGCCCGCAAACACCTCGCCGGATACTCTCCCTTGGTCGCCTCCGCCGGCATGCTCACCTGCACAACCCTCTTGGCCCTGCCCTTGGCCCACGTCACCGAGGCGCCGTTCACACTCAGCCTATCCGCCTCCACCTGGGCCGCGATCGCTTACGCCGCAATCCTGGGCACCGCTGCCGCCTACTTGCTCTACTACCGCGTGCTTGCCGCTGCGGGCTCCGGCAACCTGCTTGTGGTCACACTGTTGATCCCGCCGGTCGCCATCTTACTTGGCACCGCCTTCCTCAACGAGGCCCTGCCGCTCCGCGCCTACGCCGGCTTTGGCATGCTCACCCTTGGGCTCATTGTGCTGGACGGTCGCCTCCTCGCTCGCCTCCGCCACAAAAAACCGACCTGAGACCGCTTGCCAACTGCCTCCCTGCTTGGCACCTTGCTCCTCAACAAAACCAACAAGGGAGGCCAGAATGGCCAAAGGCTACTGGATCGGTCGAGTCGACGTGGACGACATTGAAGGTTACCAAAAATACGTACAGGCCAACGCCAAACCATTTGCGGATTTCGGCGCCAAATTTCTGATCCGCGGCGGGCAATTCGAAAACCCCGAAGGCAGCGCCCGCAGCCGCAATGTGGTCATCGAATTCCCCAGCTATCAGGCTGCACTCGACTGCTATAACTCAGACGACTACCAGGCCGCCAAGGACCTGCGCACCCCTGTGAGCACGGGCGACATCGTCATCATTGAGGGCTATGATCCATGATCTGGGACCACCTGCTCGACCGCCTGCGCGGCAAAACCGACGCCGATCCATTGCCGGAACCGGACGAGAAGCTCGCCCTTGGAGCACTTCTGGTGCGGGTTGCCAAATCTGACGACAACTATCATGCGCTGGAAATTGGCGAAATCGACCGCATTTTGGCCACCACTTTTGACCTCAACCCGATTGAGGCCGCCAAACTGCGCGCCACCTGCGAGAAGCTGGAACACAACGCCCCTGGCACACCGGATTTCGCGCTGCTGATCCGCGAGAACGTCGATTACCCCCACCGGTTGGAAGTGGCGCAAAAAATGGTGGATGTGATTGAAGCGGATGGCAAACACGTTCCCGCCGAGGACGCCAGCTTGCTGGAGATTTCCAGGCTGATGGGCATCAAGCCCGAGGATACCCCGATCGGCCCCGCCTCTTAGGCAGGGCCGACAGGCTTTTCTTTACGCCAGGCTTGGCAGCCAGAGTACAATCGCCGGGAAGGCCACCAGCAGCGCGATGGTGATCGCATCGGCGATGAAGAACGGCGTTACACCTTTGAACACGTCCTGCACGCTCAGATCATCACGCACACCTGCCACAACAAAGCAGTTCAGGCCAATCGGCGGCGTGATCAGACAGAACTCCGCCATCTTCACCACCAGAATACCAAACCAGATCGCGCACATCGGCCCGCTCATGCCAAAGGTGCTGTCGGCTGCGGAAACAAACTCGCCCCCATTCAGCGCCATCACCGCAGGATAGACCACCGGCAGCGTCAAAAGTAGCATGCCAATCGCATCCATGAACATACCCAACACCGCATAGGCCAGAAGGATGCAGATCAGGATTAGCATTGGTGACATGGTCAGCGAGGTGATCCAATCCGAGAACGCACTTGGCAGATCCGCAAAACCCAGGAAACGCACGTAGATCAACACGCCCCAGATGATGGTGAAGATCATCACCGACAGCTTGGCGGTTTCTAGCAACGCATCCTTCAACTCAGACCAACGCATGCCGCGGTACAGTGCCATCAGAAAGACCACAAAGGCCCCAATCGCCCCACCTTCAGTGGGCGTACCCCAGGCGTCGCCGCCAAACGGGTTGTAGACAAAGAAGATGATGGTAACGACCACAAACACAATCGGCAGTGCCGGCGGCAAAGAGGTAAACCGCTCTTTCCATGTGAAGCCTGAGACGGGCGGGCCAAAGCCTTTGATCGTCATCGCCATGCCAATAATCAGCAGGCCGTAAATGACCGCAGAAAACGCCCCCGGAATGAAGCCTGCGAGCAAGAGCTTGCCCACGTCCTGCTCCACAATGATGGCGTAGATCACCAGGATCGCCGACGGCGGGATCAAGGACGCCAAGGTGCCGCCAGCGGCCACAACGCCTGCCGCAAAACGCTTGTCATAACCGATCGCCAGCATCTCGGGGATCGCAATCCGTGCAAACACCGCCGAAGTGGCCACCGACGCACCCGACACAGCCGCAAAGCCTGCGGTCGCAAACACTGTGGACACCGCCAAACCACCCGGCACCCAGGCCAGCCAGCGTTTAGCTGCCTCAAACAGTGCCTTTGTTAACCCTGCATAGTAGGCCAGATAGCCAATCAGGATAAACGTCGGGATCAGGCTCAGCGCCTGGCTCGAGACTTTGGAATGCGGCACCTGCCCGGCGGTCTTCACGGCCACGGTCAGCGCTTTGCTAAACCGGTCAGGTTCGTAGCCAAACTTGGCCCAGAAAATCCAGATGAGACCAATCATCCCGGCCAAACCGGCAGCAAAGGCCACCCGCATGCCCAACACAACCATCACCAGCAAGCCGCCGGAGACCACCAATCCAATATCAATCGGTTCCATGTTCTTGTTCTTTCTTAGGAATCATGGCCGGAGACATGCTCCGCTTCCATCGCCGCCTGCGTGGCCGCATCAATCACCAAAGGCACCGCCACCGGCGTGGTGGCATTGGTGACAAAAGCCTTGGCAAAGGCACAGAGCTGCAACACCAGGCGCACACAGAGCACCGAAAACGCCACCGGTGCCAAAAGCTTGGCGGGCCACAACGGCAAAGCAATGTCCATCGAGCTGTCGCGGCTCCACAGTGGCGATCCAAAGTCAAAGCTCCGATCAAAATGCGCCCAGGTGCCCCAAACCAACAGCACCATCAGGAACAGCACTGCACTATTGGTGATGAACTCCACCAGATACAGCACGCGGCCTTTGAGCTGTCCCACAAGGATGTCCATGCGAATATGACCGCCGTCGCGCATCACATAAGACGCGCCCATAAAGGCAATCAGCGGCATAGCCTGCTCAATCCAATCCACATAGCCCGGCAAAGGTGAGTTGAAGAAATTCCGCCCGGCGACGGAAAACACCGCCATGAGCATCAGGGAAAACACTGCCAATCCACTCACCAAAGCCAAGGCTTTTTCGAGTTTGTAGAACTGCGTGTCAATTTTGCTAAGGGTGCTGCTGTCCGTCAGCACCGAAGTTGCGCTGGCCATAAAACCTCCCGCTTGTCATGAGGCGCGCCTGCGGCGCACAGGGATCGCGCATCGTGGGATGCGCCGTGGGCGAGGCGCTGCCTCGCGCTCCGGGATATTGTGGGACTGTAAAACGAGGAACGGTGTCTGCGTCATTTCACAGTCGCAAAATATCCCGGGGGAGTTTCACACCAAAATGGTGTGAGACGGGGGCAGCGCCCCCGCCTACCTGACAGCTTAGCTGCCGTTTGCGATCATGCCGGTGACCATGTCGTAGAGTTCCTGCGCAGGCAGGCCACGTGCGGTGTTCTCTTCGATCCAGGCTTTGGCGGCTGGGGCTGCAGCGGCTTCTTTGAACGCTGCAATCTCTTCATCGGTGAAGGAGACTTTGGTGATGCCGCGCTCGTCCAGAGCCGGGCCCCATGCGTCCATGGTCTTCCCGTTGTAAGTGGCCACATAGTGATCCAGAGATTCTTCAACGGACCCCAGCAGCGCCTCGCGGTGTTCGTCGGACAGGCTGTTGAGCGCTTCGGTGTTCACCACAACCGGGCAGTTCACGGTGCCTGGGTTCAGGTTGGTGGTCCACCAGGTCGCGTTCTCAATCGTGCCGTAAGACATATGCGCGTGCGGCGCGAAAGCCACCGCTTTTACAACACCGCTGTCCATAGCCTGACGTACTTCGGTGGCGGACATCGAGGTTGGCACAGCACCCACGGTTTCCATGGCTTTGCCGATACCGCCGGTTGCGCGCACGCTCAGACCTGCAAAGTCGTCCAGTTTGGCTGGCGCATCGCCCAAGCCCACGAGGTTGTATTGTGGCAATGGAGACGGCATCAGAAGCGTTGCGTCCCAGCGAGCGAGATCTTCAACCACCGCAGGGTGCTGATAGACTGCCATGGACAGGTCAATTTCCTGCTCCAAGGAGCTCACGCCAAGGAACGGCAGTTCCAACACGGTGATGGATGGGTTCTTATCGCGGTGATAGCCCGCACAGAACTGCGCCATTTCAAACGCGCCGATGGAGATACCATCAAGGTTTTCGCGGTTCTTGGACAGACCGCCGTAGCTGATGTTCAGGGTGAACTCACCGCCGGTTTTATCAGATACCAGCTCCGCCAACTTCTCAACGTGCTCGGTAAACGCGCGGCGCTTGCCCCACAGGGACACGTTCCACTCGGTTGCCATTGCTTCGGTGACAAAAGCCATCGACAGAGCGGCCACAGCCGTCCGGCTCAAAATCTTACGCATGATTTCCTCCCATTTGCGTTTTTCTGGCGGAAGCATGCCGCAAAGTCAGGTGAGATGCCAATGAGAGAATTTGCGCAGGGCACGGCCCCTCCCCTGCGGATTTCCGCAGAGTGAAGATTGCGTCTACAAAAGCGCGTCTTTGTTCAGACCCAACTTCACAATTTTTTCGTTGAGCGTCCGCCGCCCAATGCCCAACGCCGCCGCTGCCGCATCCATGCGGCCTTGATGCGCCTTGATCGCCTTGCCAATCAGCTCCCGCTCAAAAGCCGCCACGGCTTCCCGCAGGGTATCGGGTACATTTTCTGCGCCCAGATCCCCCGCCAAAGCCGCTGCCATAGATCCGCCACCTCGCCGAGCAGCCATCACCCGTCGCGCGCAGACATTGCGCAGCTCGCGCACATTGCCCGGCCAGTCATGCGCCAAAAGGGCCGCTACGTCCTCGTGGCTCAACTCCGGCGCCTCGATCTCATGCATTTGGGCATAATCCGCCAAAAAATGTCCCGCCAGCAGGGACAGATCATCGCGACGTTGCCGCAAAGGCGGCACCTGCAACACAAAAGTATTTAATCGAAACAGCAGATCCGCGCGCAGCCGATCATCTGCCACCGCCTGATCCACATCATCGTTGGTCGCTGCGACAATCCGCAGGTCCACTTTTACAGGCACGCCGGAGCCCACCGGATAGACTTGTTGATCCTCGATCACCCGCAGCAGCTTTGCCTGAACCGCCGGCGGGCAACTGCTGACCTCATCGAGAAACAACGTCCCCCCTGAAGCCGCTTGCAACCGCCCCTCCGCGCCACCTGAGACGCCAAACATTTCGGCCTCAAAACTGTCCGGATGCAGCGCCGCGCAGTTAATGGCCAAAAACGGCCGATCCGCCCGTGCGCTCAGGTCGTGCAACGCTCGCGCCACCAGTTCCTTGCCCGTGCCTGTCTCCCCAAGCACCATCACCGCGCCATCAAGCCCGGCCAGATCCAATACTTCCTCACGCAAGGCCATCACAGCGCCCGTCTGTCCAAGCAACACACGATCCAAGCCCGACAAGGCAAACAAACGCTCCTTCAGGCGCGCGTTGCTGGCTTTCATCCGGTGCTGTTGCGCCGCATGGGTCAAAATCGTCAGCAGACGGCGCGGCTCATACGGTTTTTCCACAAAACTGTAGGCGCCTGCCTGCATTGATTCTACCGCCATTGGAATATCGCCATGAGCGGAGATCAGCACCAAAGGCGGCCCGATATCGCGATCAAGCTGCGCCAGCAACTCCAGCCCGCTCATCCCCGGCATGCGCACATCCGACAGGATCACATC